>JACCDN010442759.1_pt1 | contig 12143 bp, 12 predicted proteins | sample 7441691 | NCBI WGS metagenome assembly JACCDN01 (sample SAMN15323439, study PRJNA562643) | freshwater metagenome | isolation source: river surface water | place: USA:Blue River Watershed | collected 2017-08-16 | reverse complement strand
TCGATTTAAGTAACGTCACTAGTATTATGTACCCTGGTCAAATTAGAGGTGGAAATTATAAAGCACACGGTGGTTTTAGATTTGATAATAATCCAAATAATAAAATCGAAGTAAGAATGCCTCTAGAGGGATATATCTTTAGTGCAAGTAGCTATATTGAGAGTGGGGAGCGACAATATATGGTTGATTTCATTAATAATTGTGGATATATGGTACGTTTTGATCACCTATCTAAACTTTCTCCTGAAGTCCAATCGTTATTTAAATCAGAAATTCCAGATAATGGTGTAAATGATTCAAGATCTACTAAGTTTAAGACCTTAAAACTCTTTAAAACAGGTGATTTAATAGCTTCTGAAGTTGGTTTTAAAGCTCCTAAAAACGTAGGTGTCGATTTTGGGTTATATGATTTTAATAGTACAAATGAAGCATCAAAAAAGGATGACTGGTATAACAAGTATAAGATGTTTGCAGGACAAATCTTTTATGGTGTTTGTTGGTTAGATAATTTGGAAGCTCAAGATAAAGCTAAAGCCTATTCTCTTCCTGGGTCAGGTACTGAGGGGAAAGTCAGTGACTACTGTAATTAACCAATTATATATAGCTCTTCACTTGCGCGAGTTACTGCTGTATACAGCCACTTTTTCCAGGTAGTATCATCCATATATTGAGATCTCTCTTCAAATACTACAACTTTTTTTGCCTGACTACCTTGTGATTTATGTACCGTTAGAGCATATCCGTAGTCAAATAGATCTACATCGTAGCTTTTCTCTTTGTGCAATGTTTCTTTTGCTCCGAATTGGTTAAATGATATCAGTCCTTCAAAAATATTATTTGTCTCGTCAAGTTTAATATGTGATTTATAGTATTTATTCCAATCATCTGTAATTAGTTCAAGTGACTTTATTTTACCTGTCATACCGTTGTATATTCTCTTCTCATAGCTATTTCTAAGACATATTACCCTATCTTTTACCTCAGGTAGTGCTCCTTCAAAACCAATAAGTCCCCTAATTGCTGTATTTAATTTAATTCTCGTTTGATTAAACCCCACAAGTACTAGTAGGTCATCATCATAATTTAAGAAAAGTTCACGAAGGAATTCTTGAGTGTCAGGATTTGTTCTATGCATCTTAACTACACCTTTACCAAATTCCATTGCTGGAATTATCCCTCTTTCTCTGGCCATTTTAGAAATTGTTATTATTGGATTATCTGCATCTTGTCTAAAAATAGTTTCAAGTTTTAAATCTAGATTTTCCATTAAGTTGAATGTTCCTTCTATTGGAGGAAGTTGTCCGTGATCACCAACTGCAAGAATGGGTATGTTGTATGAAAGTAAGTCATTCCAGATACTTTCATTTAACATTGAAGCTTCATCAACAATGATAAGGCCGTATTTAAATTCTTCTATTGTTTTCTTTTTCCAACCAATTACTCCATGTTCAGAAGTCTCAATTGGTTCATATATTAGCTGGTGAATTGTACTAACATTATCCCCTGGTCTAAGAGTTTGATTTTGTTCAAGCTTATTTCCCATTACTCTCACGGCTTTTCCTGTATAGCTACAAAAAGCTATACCCAAATCTCTGTTTTTTGTTCTTAGAATATTGGAAGCATATGATATTAGTGTCGTCTTACCTGTTCCAGCAAATCCACCTAAAGTTAGGAATTGCCTTTTGTTAATATCGAAAAACCATTTAACGATTTTATCAATTATTTCTTCTTGATTTATGGATAGCTGTACTTGTTGCATTAATTGCTATCGTTATTATCTGTGTTCTTCTTAATTAAGTAAAAGATAATAATGAGGATTAACGGTAATATTAAGTACCAATAGTTAAATTTGAAATCGTTACTTTCAGTTGTTATATCATTATCTGTTTTGTTTGTTGTGTTTTCATTTCCATCTACTATATCATCGATGATTTCAGTCGTTGGATTTTCTTCTGCTTGAGCATCTTTTATAATCTCATCTATTAAATCAGTTAATATTCCTGTTGTTGTTGGGGTTTGGGTTGGATTTTCTTCTGGATTGCTATCGGTAACTATAAATACGCTCGATGTATCTTCTAGTTGATCTATGTCTATATCTCTGACACCGATTACATAATTACCTGGTATTTGAATATTTAATTGGTTTAAGAATGTTTTAGTCCCTAAATCTTCAGGTAGAAATGTATATTCAAATTCTTGGTCCCCATTCACTTCAATTGAAACTGTACCCGTGTAATTCTCAACTACATCTCCATTTTTATCAACGACGGTAACTATTAGATTAAAATTCTCATCAGTGCTAATTCCACTTTCAACTTCAATTTCAAAATTGGTTGCTGGAAGAAGTGATTTTGCTCCTGAACTTGTTGAAACTCCCAATATTCTCCAATACTCATTTCCATCAACTGTTGCTTGCTCTAGAGATGGTGAGCCAGATTCTAAAGTATATGCTCCTGGGCAACTAAAGTTAATTTCATTTAAACTTGGCGCATTTGGACATACTAAAACTGCTGTTTGGGTGTCTTCTCTTGGAACATACATATTGTGAGTTGTTGAAACTCCGGGTGCGTCAGTTTGATTTAGATTCTGTATTAGTGATGTATTAAGTTCTGGTGATATTGCTACATTTACAGGATCCCAGTTTCTATCGCTTGTAAGGTCAACAGTGAAATCAGAAACGATATATTCTCCGAATGTTAGTGTTGATTCTATTGAGTCCATTCCAGGGTCACCTGGGTCGTAATATGTATTAACTAAGCTCTGGTCATCGGAGTCTCTTGTCACATCAGCATTCGGATTAAGATCATAGATTCTAACACCACTAGATACTTGTATTACTCGATGGTTTTGTAAATCGGTGACAGTTAACTCGTCTGTAATTGGGTTTAACATTATTCCTCTCGGGGAATTAAGCTGAGTTGTTCCACCACCAAGTTCCCCATAGCTCTCAACGAAGGTATCTGAAGTATTAAAAACAAGGACTCTATTTCTATCAATTTCTGCAACATGTAGGTTACCATCGATATCAAGGGCAATACCTCCTACTCTTGTTGCGAATTGGTCAAGCCCTTCTCCAGATGAACTTATCTCTTTTTGAAATACTCCTGATGTATTAAATACTTGTACTCTTTGTTCGCTTGCAACATATATTTCATTTAATGATGAAATAAAAACTGTTTCAGGACCATTAAATTGACCGTCATCAGTTCCTACGCTTCCAAAACTTAAGATGAAATTACCTGCAGAATCAAATTTTTGTACTCTATTGTTAAAGTAATCTGATACGTAGATATTTCCACTTCCATCAATTCCTATGCCTCTTGCTTGATCAAACTCCCCATCTCCTGAGCCGAAACTACCAAATTCAAAGTTTAATGTTCCATCAAGATTCCAAACTTTGACACCTGAACCGTGAGTTGTATAGATTAAATCATTCTTAATTCTCATATGATATACCGAAAGTCCTAAGTCTGTTTCATCTAATAAGGTTTCAATATATGTACCTGAGTTTGTTAACTTCTGAATTCGCGCATTCTCTGCTCCGTTATCTAAAACATATAGATTTCCTAAGCTATCGTAAGCAATATCTTCGGGTCTTGTGAATTTTCCGTTAGCGTTTGAGCTGTTTCGAATTGTATTAATGAATGTGCCTGTGCTTGAGAATTTTTGTATAGATTTTAAACTTGTATCTGTTACGTATAAATTGTTACTGGAGTCTTTTGCAAGGTATTGTGGCTCTTCAAACTGATCTTGATCAGTCCCTAGCTGACCAAATGAATATAAGAACGTCCCTGTTGAATTGAATACTTGTACCTTTTGACTGTTTTGAGAAGTAACTGCTATCTTTCCATCACTTAAAATTACTACATCTTTTGGAAAATTGAATTGCCCATCTCCATTTCCGTTAGTTCCAAATTTAAATTGGTATGTTCCTGATTTATTAAATACTTGTACTCTATGATTATCTCCATCAACTACATATATTTCCCCTGTTGAATCCGTAGTTAATGACCATGGGTGATCGAAATTACCATTTGAACTCCCTTGTGTACCTCCAATTTTAAATTTGTAGTCACCATCAGGAGTATAACTTACAACTTTATGATTACCCCAATCAGAAACAAGAATAGAATCTGTTACGCTGTCATATTTTATACCTCTAGCAACTGAGAGTTGGTTATCATCATTTCCATATAAGTCCCATTTATCAATCATTGCTCCATTTGAATCTAGTTTGTATATCTCGTTTTGGCTTAATACAAATAAGTTCCCATCATTATCAATCGTGATACTTGTAAGAGGACTCATAAATTCACCCCAATCACTTCCTTCTCTTCCAACTTCTCTTAAAATATTTCCAGATTGGTCAACTTTTACAACTCTGTAGTTTTGATTATCTACATACCAAATATTATTGTCGGCATCTACAACTAAATCATATGGCGTACCAATATTTTTATATGTACTTGGAATATTTGTATTACTGTTATATCCTGCAAAAATTTTAAGAGGGGAATATGCCAAAAACAGTAGAGCTGATAACAGTATGAATAATATCTTTTTCATTATTATTAGAATACATTAATAATGAAAAAAGTTCAAAACCGATAAGAAATTACTTAGCTTCTCCTTCTGTAGGTGGGCTGTTTTTCTTTAAACTTGCTTTAATCTTTTCAACTATAATTGGTGTTCCGAAAGTTAGTACGGAAAGAGCAAGAAATGTTAATATAGCTGCCGATCCAATTGCTGCCCCTTGTGATTCTCCTGTTATATGTAAGTTATCTGCAGTTGTTGTTATGTTCGTTGAAGGGACAGTACTGTTTGCAATACCTCCAATTAATTCATTTGTCTGAATTGCTGTCGGCCTATCTAGATCTTTAAAAGGCTGTTCATTTGCTTCTATTCCTTTAACACTATAATTGAATGTACCATCTGGTCTAGTAGTTAGAACAAACATTGTCCCTGGAGGAGTTATGTATGTATGTATTTGGGTAATTGGGATAGTCACTCCATATTGATTAATATCAATAAGCGTTGATGGGTCTTCACTATATGCTACTCTGCTTTGATTACCAGGTATTCCTTGAGTTATTGTGAGTAGAAATTCTTCAATGGTTAGTACGCCTTGTTCAGGGTCAACTAAGTTTTCATAGTAATACTTATATAGAAGAGATAGGTTTACAGGATCTTCAACATACAGACCTACTAATGTGAAAGATTCCATTGCTCGGTTATATAAAGCGGTTTGGGTATCAATCGAATTTGAAACTAATTCACCTTCTGGTGACACTAACTGAAATGAATTATGTGTCGGGTTGAATTGAAGTGGCTGTGTATCAAGATTTCCATATCTTGTTGCTGGCACAGCACAAACCAGAAAGTTAACACTATCTGGTATGTTAAAAGCCACCTTATATTGCTCTGTTAGTGAATCACTTGGAAGTGCAAAGTATGTTGGTTCTGGCGTTACTGTTTTGAATCCGTGTTCTTTCAGATATTCAAAAGCTCCCTTTGCAAACTGTTGGCAGGTTTCTGCTCCATCACTTTCATTCTGGTTTGAATCTTGTATCATCTGAAATAGGTCAATAAGTTCTTGACCTGTTAGAATTTCACCGTTGAACGGATATAAGGCGTCAGGTCCATCATGACCATATAGTGGTTTGCCTAGACCTAATCCGGTTATTGCGTTTTCTAAATTCGGTCCTTCATTATGCATAATTAATAATTATACCCCTTTACCCTATAGTTGTTAAGTCTGATTGTTGATAAGTAACCTAAAATCTGATAAATATAATATATAAATTAAACAATAAATATATGAAGAAAACATTATTAATAGCTGGTGTTGGTATTTTGGGTTTGGTAGTAGTTGTAGGTATGTGGTTAGTTGGTTTGTATAATAATTTGGTTACACTTGAACAGGAAGTTGAAAACAAGCAATCTCAAGTTGAAGTTGTATTACAAAGAAGATTTGATTTAATTCCTAATTTAGTTAATTCAACTAAAGGAGTTTTAGCACAGGAACAGAAAGTTTTTTCTGACATAGCAGAAGCAAGATCAAAGTATGCTGGTGCTTCAAGTGGAAGTAATGAGAAAGTAACTGCAGCCAACCAACTTGAAAGCTCACTTTCTAGACTTTTAGTAATTGTTGAAAGTTATCCTACACTTAAGAGTGATCAAACTGTAAAGGATTTAATGACTGAACTAGCTGGTACAGAAAATAGAATATCAGTTGAAAGACAAAGATTTAACGATACTGTAACTACATTTAACAAGCAAGTAAAAGTATTTCCAACAAATATATTCGCTGGAATGTTTGGATTTGAATCTAAGGCTTTGTTTGAATCTGTACAGGCTGCAGATACAGCTCCTGTAGTTGAACTTTAAGAGAATATAAAGTTATGAAAATTGGTAGTGTTTTAACTGTACTTTTTCTGTGTATTTCTCTACCAATATTTACTTTTGCTCAAATACAATTTCCTACTTATACTGGCTACATTAATGATTTCGAGAATATTCTTGAGAACGATGAAGTATTAAATCAAAAGTTAGTTGATTTTGAGAAAGAGAGTACTGTTGAGATAGCTGTCGTTACTGTACCTGACTTTGCTGGAACAACAATTGAAGATTATGCTGTTAAGCTATTTGAGAATTGGAAGATAGGTAAAGCTGATATTGATAATGGATTATTGATATTAGTGTCGTCAGCCCAAAGGCAAGCGAGAATTGAAGTTGGATATGGTCTAGAAGGAACGTTGCCTGATTCTCTTGCTGGAAGAGTACAAGATGAATATATGATTCCTGCCTTTAGGGAGGGAGATTATACTAAGGGAGTAACTGATTCTTTAGATGTCTTAATGGGTATCATTAAAGAAGATCCAACAGTTATTTCAAGTTTAGAAACTAAGAAAGAAAGTAGCGCTAATGTTCCTGAAATAATAGTAATGGCTCTGTTCTTAGGTATATATTTAATGGCTGCCTCAAAAAGTTGGTGGTTAGGTGGAGTTTTAGGTTTTATAATTGGTTCATACTTTGCATTTACCAATGGGATATATCTTTTACCTTTTATTACTACCCCACTTGGATTATTGATAGACTTTATACTTTCTAAAACGCCTCTTGGGCATGTAGTTATGTCCACTCTTCATAATTCAAGCTCATCTGGATCATCTGGAGGTGGAATGAGCTTTGGAGGTGGTAGTAGTGGAGGTGGTGGTAGTTCTAGGAGCTGGTAATTACCTATTATCCAAATATTTCCAAAGAGCAAGAGTTACATATGATTTATATGGTTCCCACTCTTTTGACATTTCAATCATATCTTTTTCTGTAGGTAATTCCTTGAGGTTATCTAATTTCATTATTGCTTTTTTAAGACCTAAATCGTTTGGTGCAAATATATTTTCTCTTCCTAGTGTGAAGAGAAGAAACATTTGAGCTGTCCACTGCCCTACTCCTTTAATACTGGTTAATTGTTTTAAAATCTCTTCGTCAGATAGTTCATCAAGTTTTTCAAAATCAATCTCTTTAGTAGCTTTTGCGATATTAAGAATGTAGTTTGACTTTGTATATGAGAATCCAAACGATCTTAACTGCTCAACATCTAATTTGAGAATATCTTTAGGTTTGAATTGTTCTGTTTTAAGAAATGTTGTTAGTCTTGAGTATATGGCATTTGCTGCTTTATCTGTTAATTGTTGATATGCAATATTTTTTGTAAGCTCAGTATAGTATTTATCACTACTACTCTTTTTGGGAAGCGTAATTTCATATCTAGCTATTAAGTCTAAAATTCTTAAATCTATTTTTTTAAAATGGTTTATTATCTCCTTTTTCATACCTATATTGTACTTAATTATATTAAAAATGCTAATATATTAAATATGAGAAAAGAGAGAAGAAGAAATACTTCGTGGCAAAATGTAAATAAATGGTATTCAAAGAAAGTTGGAGAGAAAGGTCATTACTTCCAAGAAAACGTTGTATTTCCTAATTTAAAGGAGATTACAGGTCCACTAAAAGACTCTAAAATATTGGACTTAGGATGTGGAGAAGGAGTTCTTTCAAGAGAATTATTTGGGTATAAAGATTATTTAGGTGTTGATATGTCAAAAGGTCTTATTGAAAGTGCTTTTGATAAATCTAGAGATGGAAACGCTAACTTTACTGTTGGAGATATAAGCAGAAGGCTTGAGTTAGGTCTTGAGTATTTTACTCATGCTTTCATAATCCTAGCCCTTCAAAATGTAGAGGATTTTTATGGAGTTTTTGATAATGCTTTTAGAGCATTAAAAAAAGGCGGAAAGTTTTATATCGTAATTAATCATCCACACTTTAGAATCCCAAAGAGCACATCATGGGAAGTTGATTCTGTAAATAAAAGGCAGTATAGGCAGGTATTTAGATATATGAGTGAGCATAAGATTAGAATAGATATGAATCCAGGAAATAGAACATCTAAGGAGTTTACCTACTCTTTTCATAGGTCTCTAAATGATATTTCGCTTGGTTTAAAGGATAATGGATTTGTTATAGAATCAATATATGAGTGGTGTTCAAATAAGGCAAGTGAAGGAAAGTTTGGAGATATGGAGAACTTTGCAAGAGATGAGATTCCTATGTTTATGTGTATTGTTGCTACTAAAAAGTAGTATTTAAATTTATATTTATTATTAATATGGAAAAAAGAGTATCTATTGTATTGGTGGCTACATTATTGATTGCTTTGGTTGCATACGGTTTGTATTTCTTTATGAATACTACAAAGAATCAAACACCTGGACCAATTGATAATGGCAATAAATCAAATGACAATGTTATGAAAGTAATTGAGAAAGATGGTTTTAAGTTTGAATATAGGTATGTAAGTGAGAATAAGTGGGAATATACTTTGACTGGTAATCTACCTACACCATGTCATAAACTTGAAAAAGAATTATTAGTTAGAGAGAGTTATCCAGAACAAGTTGTTGTAAATATAAAAATAGCTCAACCTGATAAAGATGTAATGTGTGCTCAAGTAATATCACCGGTTGAAGTTAAAGATATTGTAAATGTAAGCAAAGGTGCTACATTTGAGTTACAAGTTGAGACAATGTAATTATTTAGATCTTTTTCTAGCAATTCTCTCAAATGAGGTTTCAAGAGTTTCAAGCTGCTCATCAGTTAGATTATTAACATCAATTATCTTATTATCTGCTTTTTTGATTGAATATATTATTTCATCAAGCTTTAAGTTGATTGCTTTTGTATCTCTGTTTTGTGTGTTTTGTATTAAGAAAACAATTAAGAATGTTACAATTGTTGTTCCTGTGTTAATTACTAATTGCCATGTATCTGAGTAGTTAAAGTATTTTCCAGAAAGTGCCCAAAGTGCAATTATCATAAGTGCTAAAAAGAATGTAAATGGGTGACCTACAGTTGCTGAGGTATGTTGTGATATTTTTCTAAATGCTTCTTTCATTGTTTATATTCATTATCTTATTTCTATATAATATCAGAGATTGAACTGTTGTAAATTGTACGCTATCTTATACCAATGATAAAAGCAATTCTAACAGATATTGATGATACAATATATGACTATGATAGAGCTAATAAAGCGGCCCTAGACTCTATGTATTTAGAGGTTATTAAACATAAGCATGTTGAGAGGGAGGAATTTGAGAAACTCTTCAAAAGATGTCAGGAAGAAATTAAAAAAGAATTAGTAGGATCAGCTGCATCACATAATCGGATACTGTATTTCCAAAGATTGAGTGAAAAACTTCTAAATACTGTTGAACCTAAGATGATACTTGCCCTAAACGATGCCTATTGGGGAACATTTTGGAATAATATGTATGTATTTCCAGGATCAATTGCTTTTTTTGAAGAAGTTAAATCAAGAGGTATAAAGGTAGTTGCAGTAACAAACCAAACAGCTTTTATTCAATTAAAGAAAGTAAATCAGATAGGTCTAAATGATTATATTGATGCACTTGTTACAAGTGAGGAAGCTGGAGTTGATAAACCACATCCTTCAATGTTCCTTTATGGATTACATAAGGCTAATTGCCTACCTCAAGACGCAATTATGATTGGTGATGATCAAACATCCGATATTGAAGGAGCAAATGCTATTGGAATGACTACTGTAAGGGTTGTAATAGGTACAGGAACCGTTGAATATAAGTCAGAGCTAAACAAGCCAACCTACGAGGTATATAAGATCTATGATGTGTTACAGGTATTAGATAAACTTTAAAAATATGATTAAAAATAAAGAATTAATTCCATTGTTTAATGATTTAAGAAATATTTTAAAACCATACTCTAAATACTTTAACTCTGTTGTCGAGGTTGAAGGTGCTTATCATCTGAAATCAGATATTGATATTGAAATTGAAGGTAGAAAAAAGAAAGAAATGTATTTTGCATCCCTTCTCATTCAAAAGAATTATGTAGGTTTCTACTTTATGCCTGTATATATAGATACTACTATTAAGAACTCACTCTCTCCCCAATTACTTTCGCTATTAAAAGGTAAGTCTTGCTTTTATATAAAAAAGTTGGATGACCAGTTAAAAAGTGATATGGTTAATGCATTAGAAATAGGTTTAAGGATGTATAAAGATTATAAGTGGATTTAAGTTGTAAATTAATACTATGTCAAATTTAGATTACGCATACCAAGTTCATAAACTTAAAGGGAGAATGGGTACAAAGATTGCTTGTATTATTCCAGCTTTTAATGAAGGAAGTCGAATATCTAAAGTATTAGAGGTAGTTATTAACTTCCCAGCGTTTGATGAAATTATACTTGTAAATGATGGCTCAAGTGATAATACGCTTGATATCATGAATTACTACGCAAAACTCAGTAGTTCAATTAAGGTTATAGATGTACAACCTAATGGTGGTAAAACAAATGCTGTCAAACAAGGGATCAAAGCATCTGACTCTGATATGGTGTGTTTAATTGACGCTGATTTAATAGGTTTGAGATATGACTACATATATAAAATGATTTTCTTCCTTCTTACCGGTGATTTTGACATGACTATCCTTGATAGAGCTGGTGATAGAGTTTCTCCAGTTGGATGGGTTCAATCATGGACTGCTAGGTTTAATGGTGGAGAAAGAGCTATGTGGAGAAAGGATTTTGATAAGGTTAAATTTGGTAAAGAATCAAAGTATGGTATTGAGCAAGAACTAAATCTGTATTATGTAGATAATTCTTTAAAGGTAAGAACTATTTATTGTCCTGAGTTATATTGTACTTACCAATTCGAGAAGAAGGGTTGGATTGAAGGATTTAAAGCATATAAAAAGATGTTTACAGAGATATATCTTAATTCTCGTGTTAAAGGTTTTTATATTCAAGTGGAAAACATTGTTGAAGATAGAATTGAACCATTGTATAAGATAATGGATAAGTCATATGTTAAAACACCTGTTGTAGGAGCAATACTTGCTGCTGGATTAGTAACTTCAGTTGCTACATTTCTTTGGTTAAATCTCAAAAATAACGCTGAAAAGATAAAAAGATTCAGAGACTAAATAAAATCTCTATCTTTTCTTAGTGGGTATAATTTTATTAATATATCTATTGCTTTGTAAATCTTATATCTTGATATGTGAACATCATATATCATTTTGATATCACTTTTTAAACCGTCAAAAAAACCCAATTTCAGACTTTTCATTTGATGTATAGTATCTTTAAATTCAACATACTTAGCTTTACTTTTTCCTAGTTCGTACATTATGAGGTTTAGTTCGTTATCGAAATTCCACTTTTTACCGTTGAAGAGTCTTGAGTAGTTCTTCTCAATCAAGCTCTTCTTTACTAAATGTTCTCCTAGAGTGAGATATGTATTTCCAATCAATTTCGCCCATTTATAATCTCCTCCTCTGACAATTGCTACTAAGTCATAGTTTGGTATGTATTTACTTAAATATTCAATTTGTTTTCTTGTTATATTCTTCAAATCTGCGTCTAATGTAAGTATATATTCATATTTAGAGCTATTAATTCCTGTTTGTAGCGCAATATCTTTACCCTTGTTCTCTGTGTGACGTATGTGTTTAATCCCTTGGATTGTCTGATATATCTCTGAAAACTCTCTTTTAGAGAAATCATCTACTATTATTATCTCCCCGAC
>JACCDN010671055.1_pt1 | contig 12144 bp, 11 predicted proteins | sample 7441691 | NCBI WGS metagenome assembly JACCDN01 (sample SAMN15323439, study PRJNA562643) | freshwater metagenome | isolation source: river surface water | place: USA:Blue River Watershed | collected 2017-08-16 | reverse complement strand
GGCAAGTCGTGCGCTTCAGGGCGGGGCACGATGGGGTACCAGACGATGTACGTGCCCGTCGCAAATCGCTTCAAGCTGTCTTGAATGCAATCGAGCACACGGTAGTAGTCGTTCTTGATTTCGTAGCTTGGGTCAATCAACACGCAGGTGCGGCGTGAGCCGGTGCTTGATAAAGGTGGTGGCAGCAAAGCTTTGAGCGACTCAAAGCCATCCGCACGCGCCACGCTGACGGTGCGGCCGGCTTCCAGCTGTTGCACATTGCCTGTGAGCGATTTGTGGTCAGTGGGGTGCAGTTCAAACAGCTTCAAGCGGTCGCGCGCTTCGTGGCGCAACAGCTTGTGGATGATGAACGGCGAGCCAGGGTAAATCTTGTGGCTACCTTTGGCGTTGAAGCTGGCCACCATTTCTAGGTAGTCGGTCAAGGCGGCTGGGCCTTTGAGGTTGAGCACTTTCAAAATGCCTTCAGCGGCTTCGCCACTTTTTTCAGCATAGTCGCCGTCTAGTCGGTACAGGCCAGCGCCTGCGTGCGTGTCCACAAACTGAATGCCTGCGTCTTTTTGCATCAAATGCTTCAAGGTGGCAATCAAAGTGAGATGTTTGAGGACGTCGGCGTGGTTTCCGGCGTGAAAAGCGTGGCGATAACTGAACATATCCCAATGGTACTGCTTATGGTTGCCTTGATGACGACGGCGGCACAGTTTGTCGCCTGCGTTTTTAGACTGAGATCTTCAATCAACCACTAGGAGATTTTCATGGCTATGCCCGTTCACACCTTTCCAGCAGACGATACCTTGAACTTCAGGCTACACACAGTGCGCATTGAGGTGCAAGACACCGCGCAAATCCGTGTGCCTGTGACGGCGTTGGTACAAGGCGACACCAAAGATCCAGCCGTTTTGGATATCAACATCCGCCAAGCTTTGCAGCGCTTGATGGCTGCTGATTGGGTGTTTTCGGCTATTCGTCGTGAAGGCGAGGCAGTGGGTTATGAGCGTGTGAGTTTGACAGCGACAGCGCGTGTGGCGCTGGGCGAAATTTACAACCTCAAAGAGCGCGCCCGCCAAGCCAGCAACGAAGGCTTAGAGCTGGGCAATCCTGGGGTGAACTACAAACTTCCCACCTCACGTGTGACTCAAGCTAATGAGGCGATGCGCCTAAAAATTTTGCAAGACGTGGTGGAAAAGCTCCCGACATTTCATACCGCTACTGGGCGCTCATGGCGCATTGGGCATATTGAGTTTGGTGTGCGGGAATCTGATGATGAGGACCAACCACGCTTTAGCAAAGGCGGCTACCGCGCTGCATCTGAAGAGAGCCTTGACTTAGAGGAGGGGTTGACGGGCGGCGAGCGTTTTTCATTGTTGGCTGATGTGACTCTTTGCAGTCCACGCTTGGTGTGATGATGAGTGACAACCTAACCATCCCTGACGACTTGGTGACTCGCTTACTGGATGCACGGCGCATTGCCGTTCTAACAGGGGCTGGCATGTTGGCGGAGAGTGGTGTCGCCACCTTTCGTGATGTCAGCAATGGTCTGTGGTCTCAGTTTGACCCGCGCGTGCTAGCTTCGCCACAGGGCTGGGCGAATGACCGTGACTTGGTATGGGCTTGGTATGAGTACCGCCGTGCCATGGTGATGAAGGCGCAACCCAATGCGGGCCACTTCGCCATTGCGCAACTTGCGAATGCTTTGCAAACCGTGCATGGCATAGAGGTAGAGGTTAACGTCATCACGCAAAACGTAGATGACCTGCACGAACGTGCAGGTACTACCAGTGTCGTGCATCTACATGGCAGTCTATTTGGGCCACGGTGCAAAGCGTGTGGACGCCCTGCACGTGACTTGCCCGCTCCCAGTGATGTCCCAGTGATGAAGCTTAGTCCGCCGCGCTGCACCCATTGCAACGGCTATGTGCGACCGGGCGTGGTGTGGTTTGGTGAAGACCTGCCACAAGGTGCATGGCGAAAAGCAAAAGCATGGGTCAATGACTGTGACTGTTTGTTGGTTATCGGCACTTCGGGCGTGGTGTGGCCTGCCGCACAGCTACCCGTTGACGCACATGCAAAGGGAAAACTGGTGGTGGAAATCAATCCGCAGGTTTCAGAAATTACGCGTCACACAGACATCTACTGGGCCAGCGCCTCTGCACAGGCGCTGCCCGCGATATCAGCTGTGCTGGCAATGGCAGCAGTGCTCAGAAGACCATTTGGAAAGAAAACACCATGAAAGTAGATAACCAACTCCAGCCTATCACCAACCCCTGCGCGTTTGCTTTGGTCGGGGCGATGGCGCGCAAACATCCACGAGCCAACTTTGTGTCTGCAGAGTTCGCAATGAACCTTATGCAAATGGAAGGTGAATCTTTCTCTCTCAAAGAGGTGCAAGCCAGTCTGCATCAACTGCAAGCGTCTTTGGTGGGCATGGTGGTGCAAGATGAAGACTTTAATCTAGGCTTTGAATGGCATTTGCGGCCATGCATCGTTTACGAAAGCTTAAGAAACGGCCCATCGGGTGACTGGCCTATCCGCTTAGTGCCTCTGACGGTGAAACAAGTTGAAAGCTTGGATGAGTATCAAAACCCATTACCGGAGCATGCGCTGCAACTGCGCGATCACTGCGTGGTGCGGGTGTCTGTTCCCAAAGACTTAGACGAAGAAGATGTTGAAAAAATTACGCACTTCTTAAATGCATTGATTCATAGCGGAGCAGGGCAAAGTCAAATTAAATGGCCATATCCACAGGCCGTTGACTTTCTGGATGACGAATCGTTTGATGACGAGTTTGCCGATCTAGGTGAAGACAACTAGACAGCGTTCATCGTGTCGCTGGCTGCAACAGCAGCGGTGCATGGTGATGCCCCGTGTGTGCTGCAAACAAGTGGCCATCGACGGCCACTTGTTTGTTCAGCTTAGGGCGCAACCGCTCATAACCCTTTGCATCAAGCACCAGCTGAACAAGCCGCACGTCATGTGTGACGGGTGCATCTTCTGATTGGCCCGCCATGGTGCAAATCGGGGTTTTCAAAGTCATATAAAAACCTGTTTCAGCTTCGTCACCACGTTTGATGCTTTCGTAATTGGGGCGGCCAGGAAACGTCATTCGTTTCAATGTGCCTGTGATGTTCACCACCGCTGGCTCTGGCGGCAAGCATGTGGGTTGGGCAAGGGTCGTGCAGCTATTGATTAGGGCGACCAGTGGAATCAGAAATCGTTTGGCTATAAGTAGGGGGGGCTTGTGAATTTACAAATGGCAAGGGTGTTTAGGCGTGAGTGCTTGGCAAGCTGCAGCGCAAGCGGGTTGACCAATGAAGTGCGCGTCAACATCGCCGCTGCATTTGTATTGCAAAACAGCATGCTCTGCGCCACCATTGATGGCGGGCTTCGCCGCATAGGTAATGTGTCTGATTTAAATTTTCTACCTTACGCTAGAAGTCGTTTTTGCGCCATTTGTCCACCACGGTGCGAACCATGAAAACTTTTCATTCGTTTTTCTTCTTGCATTTACTCCTGCCTTTTTTGCTGTCGCTGATGCAGGGGTTGGTTTACACCAGTGCATCCCGTCCCAAAAGCTCAACACCTCACCATCTTGCATGCCTTTTAACAAAATAGGATACCAACCGCTGGTTTTAGGTGGCGTGATTTGTATAAACAGAAAAGACGGTTGGTCGTATTGATCACCGTTGCAAACGGTGAATAATCTTGGCTTTATTTTTGCGAGGTTGTTAATTGTCTCAAGGATACTCATGTTGATTTCATAATTGCATGTCGATCTGTTTATGTTTTTATTAACTATTCTTTTCCCATGTTTTTCGAACAAGAGAAGAAATTTTTGCAAATGTCGGGGCGTTTGCTGCAATAGTCGATGCATCAACGGTTAACAGAATTGCGCGAGGTTTTTTTGTGAATGAAATGTTTGCAGAGTCAAGAATTGATTGCGCTTCTTCTGCTAAGTGCGGAGCAATTCTGAAGCCTAATAAAGATTTGTTAGCTCCGCGCTTGTGAAGCCAGAAAAAATTGTTTCGTCCAACACTAATTGCTATGTAGCCTTTCAGGTAGCTCAGTTGTGGTTTATCTAGTTCACTAGATGTTGCGCTGAGAATTTTGTCGGCAGCTTCGACCGTCCAGCTAGATTTTTGACTCCAGTAGTCACGGTTAGATTCGACTTCCTCCGTGGACGCACCGTCATCTATCTCTTCATACGTATCAAGAACCTTAGTGAAAAACAGAGATTTTTGCCCATTCACCTCAATTAAGGAGGTCTGAATAGCGATGATTGGTATTACATGACTGAGCATATGGATCACATTGAAAAATCGACGTGTGACTTGTTCTGCAACAAGTACTGCGTAGTGCTGCCGCTGTGGCCAGCGACGTTTTTCGTTGTCCCAGTATTCAATCGTTCGGATGATGTGAGTTTCATCCGTCTCGCCCAGCATCACCTCGACCTCATACATTGAGTCATCTTGTGGGTCTTTGAGCAGAATATCGAGCCTTCCCCCTGTGTTTTGTTGCCGCTCTTTACTTAGAAGGCTTAAATCACCCAGTCCCAAAATCGATGGACTAGTCGCTATTTGCTCTTGGAGCCAATACTCATCTAATCCAGCATCTCGAATAGAAATTGTTTTGGCAATGTGAATTTCCTCATTCATATGAATCCCTTTGGGTTGTAAAGTTTTTAATGCTTGAAATCCCGCCCCGCACTTTTATGTGTCTGGAGGCGTTGGCTGAGTGCACGCTGATGTTTGTGGGAATGAATCTGCTAGCTCCCACGGCTTCTTCAACCGCAACACTACGTCATAACCTGTCCTGCGTTGATCGTTGCCTAGGTTATGGCTAACCTAAGTTCTGTTACTCAGTCAGTCTGCCGCAGCGCAAACGTTGCTTCAGGCGCATAAAGCACGCGCCCTACTCGCGGTGGGCGCGTTATTAGTCTAGGTAAACGTTCATCGTACTTACTTCGCCCTTATTTATTTAAGGGCCGCCCAAGCCGTCCATTTGTTGCAAGTCGATGATGCTGTTCGCTCCTGCCCTTTCCATGGCCCGCCTTGCAATAGGCACTTACCTTTAACGCTTGAGGATCCGACAGTTACTCGCGATCCGAATGTGTCTACTTGGCGTGTACCTCCCCAATAATTACAAGTCGCGCAGTTTTTAAAATTTTTTGTGAATTGAGACATAAGTTCCTCTGGTTAATAAATTTATAGTTGATGTGAATTGCGTTGTTAACAGGTGTTGAGTTCAGAATTTATGTATTGAAAAAATTTGTTTTGCGAAGCTCTGCAGCCACTTATCCAAAACCAAACTCTGCACCACAGTCGCTGTAATTTCATAGTGGTCCTCATGCACAACCACTTTTTGGTCTGCTGACAGCGGCGATTCGAGCAAGTGCAGCCCTGCACGTTTGTCGATGCAAAAACTGAGTTTTATTTTTTCGCCATCGCCCACGCCAAAGCGGCCGTCGTTGTCGTAGCGTGCTAGGTCAAAGTTGGGACGGTCAAAGGTCAGTGTGCTTGCCGTGGCTGTATGTATGCGGTGCAAAGCCATGCTGCGCTCGTTGTCGTAGCCATCGAATCGACAGACCAAATAGATACGTGGGCCTTGTTGTGCCAAGCCCAGTGGCATGACGCGGTGTTGTTTGCGTTCGCCTTTGGCATTGGTGTAATCCAGGTCTAGCCATTGGTTGTTGTAGAGGGCTTGGCTGGTTTGCTCTAACACGCCAGGGGCAAGCTTGGGGGGCAGCAGGGGCTGTGTTTCGCTCACCACGCGCACTTTGTGCAGCCATTGTTTTTCTAGCTTGGCTTGAGCGTGTGGGGCAAGGTTGTTGCGGGCTTGTTTAAAGAAACCGTCCATCGACTTCATCACCGAGGGTGGCAGCAAGGGGCGAATGTGTTGCTCAGCCAACATGAGCAGCAGCGACTCTTGGGTGTTGAGTGCTGGCAGGGTCAGGCCTGGCGCTTGTTCTTTCCATTGGTAGCCATAGGGTTGGCTGCGGTCGTCGCGTTCAATGTCAAAGTGTTCGCTGAGTGTTTTGAGTAGGCGTTGGATGCTGCGCTCATCCCTTTCAAACCCGAGGGCGTGCAGTTCTTCGCGCAGGTCACGGCTGGTGACTTTGCGGTTGCGAGGAATGCGACGCAGCAGCTCTAGCGCGAGCAAGAGTGTGTCTAGGGTGGCTGGGCGTTTAGGCATGATATTTTGTATTATTAATAGCTACTTTAATCGTTTGAAAGCATAAATCAATGAAGAATTGTAAAACCTAACAATTCATTTTATTGGGTAAAGCCGATGGCGCGCTTCGCGTTGGGCTTGACATCGCACTCAGCCGCCAGGGCTTGCACCAGCTGTATGGCGGTTTGAAAAGGGCGCAAGCGGTTTTGGCGCAGCACGGCAGCATAGTCGCCCGGGGTGAGCTGGCCCAGGCGGCGCAGTGTGGCGTGGTCGGATTCTGTGGGCGCTTCCAACCCCAGTTGCTGGCAGTAGCGTTGCAGCAATTGCTCAGCTTGTTCGTGGCGCAAGTAATCGAAGTTGAGTTTTAGGTCAAAACGGCGCAAGGCTGCAGCGTCTAGCTGTCCCATGAGGTTGGTGGATGCAATGAGCACGCCGTTGAATGACTCAATCTGCGTGAGCATTTCATTGACTTGCGTTACTTCCCAGCTCCGTTGCGCACCTTGGCGGTCTTGTAAAAAACTGTCCACTTCGTCAATCAGTAGGACAGCACCATCTTCTTGCGCTTGGGCAAAAGCGGCAGCGATGTTTTTTTCGCTGCCGCCCACATACATGTCAAACAAGTCAGAGGCGCGTTTGACGTGCAGCGGCACATCCATTTGTTCAGCCAGCCATCGACCAAATGCGGTTTTGCCTGTGCCTGGTGGGCCGTATAAACACAGGCGGCCAGTTTTGTTCTTGGCTATTTGCGCGGCAATGGCGCTGAGGTTTTCGGTGGTGTTGATGAACGCAGGGTCATACAGATCGGGCAAGTGGTTGGCGTTGGTGGTGGCAATTTTTTTGTGTCCTTGTGCTTGCAGTGTTTGGTTGACGAGCAGCTCTAACGAGCTGGCTGCAACGGTTGCATCCAGATGGTCATGAATGCTCAGCACCACTTTGCTGGCACGTGTGACCACGGCCGGAGCTAATTCTTCAGACTCTGCCATGCGAGCCAGCACTGGGGCTGGCAGTAAGCCTTTGCACGCAGCGTCAATGATGCGCTCACGCTGTGCCTTGGGAGGTACAGGTAGCTCCATCACCACATCAAAGCGGCGCACAAATGCGGGATCGAGTCGTGAGGAGTTGGACACCCAAATAGTAGGCAACGGGTTGCTTTCTAAGATTCGGTTGATGCGACCTTTGTGAACCGTTTTTTTATCCTGTGAGAACAAGGCAGAGATACCGCCATCGTTAAACACATCTTCCACTTCATCAAACAAGATCATGGCTTTGCGTTGTGCAAAAAAACTGTTGGCAGCGCACAGTGCTTTCACGCGGTGGTCGCCGTCGATGGCGTCGCCATCTTCGTCTTCGGTCGTCACTTCAAACAGTTCGCAGCCGCAGTCTTGCGCAAGTAGTTTGGCCAGTTGGCTTTTTCCTGTGCCGGGTGGCCCGTAGATAAAGACGTTGACCCCCTTTCGCCCCTCGTGCATGGATTGACGTAGATAAGGGCGAAGGACAACCAATACTTTGTTGACGTGTGCATAGTCATCCAAACTTAAATGGCTTGGCGCTGGTTTGGAAATCATGTGCTGGAGCCAAGTTTCTGGCTCCACGTCGTACTCCACCAAATGAGGGTGTAACGAATCCGACAGTATTTTCAGTTTGTCGTCTAAGGTGTCAGGGCGGCCACGGTAAACGTGCAACAAGCCTGACCGCGCTAGGGTGCCTTCTGGTCGCAGTGCATGCCGGATGTCATTCAGTGGCACATCAAGAATGGTGGCCAGTGCGTTAGGGACCTGTCCTTTTTCTAGGTCGCCTATGCATTGCGCGCCTAACTTGAGTGACGAGCTTTCTTTAATCAAGATGCTGAACTCAAACAAAAGAATTTCTGTTGGGTTCAGGTTTATTAAATCAGCAACTCGCTTGACATTACGTGCGAGCACTTCGGGTATTTGTGCGGTGTGAGCTTCTTTTTCAGCAACCGCCAGATGATTTTGAAGAGCTTCACGAGTTTTGCTGATCCGCGTGAGCTTGTCGCCTTCTAGAGTTTCAGTGAGTCCTAGTTCTGCTCCCAGCTTTTCAGACTCGTATATGTAGCTGGTACTGAGTCCTGCGCTGCCATTAAGCAAGACCAGCATACGAAGCAGCCAAAGCTTAACGATTGCTGGTAGCTTGGGAGCAGGGTTGACGCTTGGTGTGGGGCGATATTTTGGATTTTTTGGGGATGTCATGTGGCGGCTCCGTATGTAAGACATAAATTCTCAAAACGAAGCCGTCAAACTGTGTCGGCATCAGTATTTGCGCTAAGCGCATGATTTTGCTTATAATCTTTGGCTCTGCAGCGTTTGAGTGGTCCCGCGGCAGAGGCTTTGAAAAAAGCATTTCCCACCTAAGAGGTTCTCAACAGAAGAACGCCGACCGTGGAAAAGGACCCTACAAACCAACTCTCCTTTTAGGATTTAACTATGTCTACTTTCAGCGCAAAACCCGCTGACGTGGTGCATGAGTGGTTTGTGATTGACGCCACCGATAAGGTGCTCGGACGAGTAGCCAGCGAAGTTGCTCTCCGTTTACGCGGCAAACACAAAGCCATTTACACACCCCACGTCGATACAGGTGACTTCATCGTCATCATCAACGCATCCAAACTCAAGGTCACTGGTACCAAGTCTTTGGACAAGGTGTACTACCGTCACTCTGGTTATCCAGGCGGTATCACAGCTACAAACTTCCGTGACATGCAAGCCAAGCACCCTGGCCGCGCATTCGAGAAGGCCGTCAAGGGCATGTTGCCTAAAGGCCCACTCGGTTACGCCATGATCAAAAAGCTCAAGGTGTATGGCGGTGCTGAGCACCCACACACCGCACAACAGCCTAAAGTGCTGGACATCTAAGGAGCTGAAATGATTGGTGAATGGAACAACGGCACCGGCCGTCGCAAATCAAGCGTCGCTCGCGTGTTTCTGAAAAAAGGCTCCGGCAAAATCACGATCAACGGTAAAGACATCGCCGCATACTTCGGCCGTCAAACCTCGATCATGATCTCGAAGCAACCCTTGATGCTGACCAACAACGGCGAAGCGTTTGACATTCAAGTCAACGTGCACGGCGGTGGTGAGTCTGGCCAAGCTGGTGCAGTGCGTCACGGTATTACCCGCGCTTTGATCGACTACGACGCAGCTTTGAAGCCCGTCCTGTCACAAGCCGGTTACGTGACTCGCGATGCTCGTGAAGTCGAACGTAAAAAGGTTGGCTTGCACTCTGCTCGTCGCCGCAAGCAGTTCAGCAAGCGTTAATCCGCTTTCTGTTTTGCCAAAAGCCGCATGGGTTCGCCCTTGCGGCTTTTTTATTTGTGCGTGCGGATTGTGTAATGCCCATGCTGCAAACAGCGTCTCTAGTCCGTGTCTGGCGCTATACCCGAGTAAAGCGATATACTTTTACGCATTGATTCAGGAGTCCTCACATGAGCGCCGTTGCCGAAAACATCCAAACAGAAATGCCATCCCCTTTTGTCTTCACCGACAGCGCAGCTGCCAAAGTGGCTGACCTGATTGCGGAAGAAGGCAACCCTGAATTGAAGCTGCGCGTGTTCGTGCAAGGTGGCGGCTGTTCAGGCTTTCAATACGGTTTCACGTTCGATGAAATCGTGAACGAAGACGACACCACCATCAACAAAAATGGCGTGTCTTTGTTGGTTGACGCCATGAGCTACCAATACTTGGTGGGCGCAGAGATTGATTACAAAGAAGACTTGCAAGGCGCTCAGTTCGTCATCAAGAACCCGAACGCCACATCGACTTGCGGCTGCGGCTCTTCATTCTCAGCCTGATCCACGGATCCCTAAAGCTCAGGCTTTAAAAATTCCACCCAGTATGCGGGCGCCTTGAGCGCCCGTTACTTTTGGTAGGTTGCCAGGCATACCCAGCACGGTTTGGCGGGCCAGCCACGCAAAAGCGGCGGCTTCGACTTGCAAAGGGGGCATGCCGCGCTCAGCAGACGACAACACGCGCACATTGGGTAGCCCTGCCTGCAAGCGCTGCATGAGCAAGCCATTCAACGCGCCGCCGCCACACACAATGAGCTCAGCTGCATCTGCCGCATGGCTCAGCACATCATTCACGCACGCGCGTGCTGTGAACGCGGTGAGGGTGGCTTGCACATCCGCCGCATCGGCGTCTGCATAGCCACTCAGTTGATGCGCCAACCACGTGGGGTGAAACAAATCGCGCCCCGTGCTTTTGGGCGGGGCTTGGTGCAGAAATGGTTCGGTCAGCATGGCTTGCAGCAAGGGCTCAATCACGCTGCCGCTAGCGCCCCATGCACCGTTGTTGTCAAAGGCTTTACCAGTGTGTGCTTGGCACCAGTGGTCGAGCAATGCGTTGCCAGGCCCGCAGTCAAAACCCAGCACATCGCCATTGGCGTGCAGCACGCTGAGGTTGGCAATGCCGCCAATGTTCAATACACCGACTGTGCGGTTGGCTTGGCCAAAAATGCCTTGATGAAACACGGGCACAAGCGGTGCACCTTGGCCACCAGCGGCCACATCGCGGCTGCGGAAATCGGCCACGACGTCAATGCCAGTGCGCTCGGCCAAGAGAGCAGGGTTGTTGAGTTGCAGCGTGTAGCCCGTGCCATCAAACGAGCCCGGTTGGTGGCGCACGGTTTGGCCGTGTGCGCCGATGGCGCAAATATCGCTCGCTGAGGTTTGCGTGTCTGCCAACAAGGCTTGCACGGTTTGCGCATAGACGCGCACCAAGCCGTTGGCCGCTAATGCAGCGCGGTGAAGCTCGTTGTCAGAGGGGGTGTTGAGTGCCAGCAGCTCTTGCTTGAGTGCTGGTGCAAAGGGCAGGGCATGGTGTGCTAAGACGCGGGGCTGAGCGCCGCTGAAATCTGCCAATACACCATCCACACCATCAAGCGAGGTGCCCGACATCAATCCGATGAAAAGCTGTTTCGACGTGGTGGACGCAGACATTTATTCAGCGCGGCTGACTTGCGTGCTGGCTGCAGCAGCCAAGTCCACCTTGGCGATGGATGCGTGGCGCTTGAACTGCTCGCGTGCGGCCGCTGATATCTCTACGGCTGTACTTTGTCGCGCCATGATGCGCGGATCTTTGTGCTGGCCGTTCACTCGAAATTCAAAGTGCAAGTGCGGGCCGGTGGCCCATCCTGTAGCGCCCACTAAGCCTAGCGTTTGACCTTGCATGACCGACTGGCCGCGCTTGACGTTGATACGACTCAAGTGGGCATACACCGTGGTTTGGCCGCTGGCGTGTTTGACCATCACCACATTGCCAAAGCCGCCTTGCGAGCCGGCCACATCCACAATGCCTTGACCCACGCTGCGCACCGGTGTGCCGGTGGGGGCGGCGTAGTCCACACCCAAGTGGGCGCGCCATGTTTGCAGAATCGGGTGGAAGCGCATTTTGAATCCGCTGGTCACGCGAGAAAACGCCAGTGGTGAGGCTAAGTAAGCGCGGCGCAGGCTCACGCCGTCCGCGTTGTAGTAGCCGCCTTCTTTGGCGTTGGTTTCTTTGAACCAGAACGCTTGATGGGTTTTGCCGTTGTTCACAAACTCGGCAGATAGCACGCGGCCAGCACGCAGCACTTCGCCATCGGCTTCGAGCGATTCGTACACGACAGCAAAGCGATCGTCTTTGCGCAGGTCGCGGTGGAAGTCAATTTCGCCCGCAAAGATGTCTGCCAATTGGTTGGCCACACTGTCTGGAATGTCTGCGTCGTCAGTGGCCGCGAACAGCGAGCTTTGGATCGTGCCGTTTCCCATGCGGGTGCCGATGGTGAGCGGCGCAATCTCTTGGCGTTCAGTAAAGCCTTCTGCGCTGCGCTCCATCACCCAGCGTGTGAAGTTTTCACCATCGTCGTTGGCCCAGCGTGCGGTCAAGCGAGTCAAGCGGTGTTCAGCATCGCCTTCCACACTGACCAAGCGACCAGCGCGACCGATAACTTGCTGGCGTGCTGTCTTTGTATTGCGAAGATAAG
>JACCDN010203153.1_pt1 | contig 12144 bp, 13 predicted proteins | sample 7441691 | NCBI WGS metagenome assembly JACCDN01 (sample SAMN15323439, study PRJNA562643) | freshwater metagenome | isolation source: river surface water | place: USA:Blue River Watershed | collected 2017-08-16 | reverse complement strand
AGGACGAATCCTCAGAATGACCGCGTTTCTGAATGCCGCATTGAGAGCATTGCGGATCATTGGACGAATCATCATTTTTATTCTTTTGGTATTACTAGCATTAGGAAATACTCAAGAGATTAGTTTTCAGTTAATTCCAGGTTTGGCATGGGAATTACCTCTTATCTTGGTTTTATTCATCGCATTTGCTTTAGGCATTTTGCTTACCTTGTTGAGTGGCATTACTTTGGGCCGCTTCAAAAAAAGTCGTTCATAAATCGTGTTACAGATTGAGACCTGGTGGTTATTTGCTTTACCCATTGTTTTTGGATTGGGTTGGTTAGGTGCTCGCTGGGATATGCGTTTAGAAAAACGCGAAGATGAAATAGAACGTTTAGCTCAGCAAAAATCAACCTTCAAGGGTTTGAATCTATTGCTTAATGAAGAGCCTGATAAAGCAATTGATGCCCTCGTGCAGATTGCGCAATTAGATCCAGAAACAACAGAATTACATTTTGCTTTGGGTAGCTTATTTCGTCGTCGTGGCGAAACTGAAAGAGCTATTCGAGTCCACCAACATTTGGCCGGTAGAGCGGATTTACCATCAAGGCATCGCGACCATGCAGCCTATGAGTTGGGCCGTGATTTCTTGAGAGCTGGCTTACTTGATCGAGCTGAAACATCTTTGCACCAAGTGGGTAGCCATAGTAAGTATGGCATTCCGGCTAAAGAAAGTTTATTGGAGATGTACCAGATTGAAAAAGACTGGGCAAAGGCGATTGTGGCATCTCAAGAATTAGAGGTATTGCAGGGCAAGAGTCATCATAAAGAGATTGCCCACTTTCATTGCCAGTTAGCAGAAGAAGCATTAGCGCGCAAAAATACTGGTGTTGCCCTTGAGCATATTGATTACGCGATGCAAGCAGTACCCAACCATCCTCGTGCAACTATTTTAAAGGGCGATTGGTTTGTTGCTCAAAATCAATTAGACCAAGCATTAAATGCTTGGACCCTCATCGCTAAAAATCATGTGGCTTATTTACCTATAGTGGCTGATCGTTGGATTGATGTTCACAAAGTATTGGGTAGGGCTAAGGAAGGTTTGCAAACTCTCATTGATGCCTTGCAAACTCAAGCGGGTGGTGAGTTATTAGATATTACTTTTAAGCATGTGATGGCATTGCAGGGTGTGCCTCAGGCCGAAGCTTTAATGACAGAGGTTATGCGGCATACGCCTAGCTTAAGTGCCATGGCTTTAAGGGTGCAAGCGCGTTTGATGTTGGCAGAAGATGCTCAAAATGACAAATCCGCACAAGAATTTAAAGCTTCATTGGGGCTCTTGAAGCAAAGAACCAATTCATTAGCGAGATACACATGTGGCAACTGTGGATTTAGAGCGCGACGTTTTTATTGGCAGTGCCCAGGTTGTAATCATTGGGAATCATATTCACCAAGACGTGGTGAAGGTGCTGCTCCATCAGGTCCATCGATGTAATAGTGGACTTCATTTATAAAAGTACAGACAAAAATAGACACTATGGACATTCAATTATCTGCAGCTGATATTCAGCAGTTCCGCCAAGCAAGATTGCTGGTTGTTGGTGATGTGATGCTGGATCGCTATTGGTTTGGTGACACTGAAAGAATTTCACCAGAAGCGCCAGTGCCTGTTGTATTGGTCAGTAAAAATGATGAGCGTTTAGGTGGTGCGGCTAACGTAGCACGCAACGCCGCAAGTATTGGCGCGCAAATTTCAATCTTGGGCGTGGTTGGTGATGATGAGCCTGGAAGACGTATTGAAGAGTTATTGGAGGCGCAAGGTGTCAAAAGCTTTCTCCAGCGAGATGCGAGCTTGCCAACAACTGTTAAGTTAAGAGTGGTGGCCCGTCAGCAACAATTGATCCGCTTGGATTTTGAGCAGGCTCCAACGCATGAGGCGCTATTAAATAAGTTAGAACAATTTCAGTCTTTGCTTTCAGAAGTTGATGCGGTCATCTTTTCTGATTACGGCAAAGGTGGCTTGACACATGTGACAAAAATGATTGAAGCAGCAAGAGCAGCAGGAAAAGTTGTTTTGGTTGACCCTAAGGGCGATGACTATAGTAAATATCAAGGCGCTACCATTATTACGCCGAATCGCTCAGAGTTAAGACAAGTGGTTGGTCGTTGGAAAGATGAGGCTGACTTAACGGCAAAGGCTCAACAATTAAGAGAAGATTTGAAATTAGAATGTCTTTTGTTAACAAGGTCTGAAGAGGGCATGAGTTTATTTACTGCTCAAGGTGTTGAGCATGTAAAAGCTCAGGCTCGCGAAGTTTATGATGTGTCTGGAGCTGGCGACACAGTGATTGCTACTATGGCTGTTGCCTTAGCTGCAAAATGGCCTGCAGGCCAGGCGATGAAATTAGCAAATAAAGCTGGTGGCATTGTCGTTGGTAAATTGGGTACGGCAACAGTATCTTTAGAGGAATTGCAATGACTTATATCGTGACTGGCGCAGCTGGTTTTGTTGGCGCGAATCTTGTGCAAGCACTTAATGCTCGAGGCATTAAAGATGTGATCGCAGTTGATGAATTAAAGCCGGCTGATAAATATCGCAATCTTGCTGATTTAGAAATTAGTGACTATCTAGATAAGTCAGAGTTCGTTGAAGCTTTTGCTAAAGGAAAATTTGGCAAGGTTGATGCCATTTTCCATGAGGGGGCCTGTTCTGACACGATGGAGACTGATGGTCAATACATGATGGCTAATAAGTATCGTTATTCATTAGACCTACTGGATATTTGTACTGCCCAAAAAGTACCATTTTTGTATGCCTCATCTGCTGCAACTTATGGTGGATCCGATGTATTCAAAGAGAGTCGTGAATTTGAAAAACCGTTAAATGTTTATGGCTACTCGAAGTTCTTGTTTGATCAAATCGTGCGCCAACGTTTTGCGCAAAAGAAAACAACAGCTCAAGTGGTTGGTTTCCGTTACTTCAATGTGTATGGTCCTCGTGAATCACACAAAGGACGCATGGCGTCTGTTGCTTTTCATCACTACCATCAGTTTTTAGAATCTAGTGCTGTGAAACTTTTTGGTGAATATGGTGGTTATGCTGAGGGTGAGCAAAAAAGAGATTTTGTGTCTGTTGAAGATGTGGTGAAGGTCAATCTCTTTTTCCAAGAGCACCCTGAAAAAAGTGGCATTTTTAATTTAGGTTCTGGAAGAGCGCAACCATTTAATGACGTTGCTAGATCAGTGATTAATTCATTAAGAGCAATTAAAGGTGAAAGAGAATTATCTTTGCCTGAATTGGTTGATGAGCACTTGGTTGAATATATTGCCTTCCCTGATGCTTTAAGAGGTAAATACCAATCATTCACCCAAGCAGATTTGACTCAATTAAGGGCGGCTGGTTATTCGTCTGACTTCTTAACTGTTGAGCAGGGTGTCAGAAAATATATGACATGGTTGTCAGAAAATTCTGATTTTTTAGCTCAGCCTCTTTAAGGCTATTTTTGAGTCAACCATTGCCTTGACTCTTCGTTAAGGAAAAGCTTCATCAGTTGATGGGGCTTTTTTCTTTATGAGGAGTCATATGTTATTCAATTTGCTATTTAAGGTAGTTCAGATATTTCTTGCTTCAATTTTTGGTTTGATGTTGTTGCATGGTCAAGCAAGTGCTGCTGTTGAAGTAAATTCAGCAGATCAAGCTGCACTTGAATCAGTTCGGGGCTTGGGACCATCGAAGGCTCAGGCTATTCTGGCTGAGAGAAAAAAGAATGGCCCATTTAAAGACTCTAATGATTTGCATTCCAGAGTGAAGGGGATTGGAGAAAAAACAGTCGAGCGCTTAATGAAGAATGGCTTAACAGTTAATAGCAAAGCTCTTGCCCCGGATACCAAGCCAAAATCAAATAAGCAAGACGCTAAAAAATCATCTGGACCTGATGTTGCCAAAGAGCCCAAGAGAGCTTCCAAGAAAAGCTCCAAAGACTCTGATGTTGAAGCTCCAACTCAAATCAAGTCTAAAAGTAATAAAACAAAAGAAGCCAAAGAAAGTAAATAAGACCAAGCAAGTTAAGCGCATAAAAAGAGTTTCTGCTCAGCGCTAAGTCCTAGACATATGTCTGCTATCGAAATACATTAAGATAGTGGCATATGTCTACAACACGCCCTAATTATCCTACGATTGCCCAAACTGTTGGGCACACCCCTCTCGTTCGTTTGCAACGCATTCCTGGCGCTGGCAATATTGAACGTAATAACGTTATCTTAGGTAAGCTAGAAGGTAATAATCCAGCGGGCTCGGTAAAAGACCGCCCAGCTCTATCAATGTTTATGCGCGCAGAAGCGCGAGGCGACATTAAGCCTGGAGATACCCTGATTGAGGCAACCAGCGGCAACACGGGTATTGCGTTGGCCATGGTGGCAGCTATTTTGGGTTACAAAATGATCTTGGTCATGCCTGAAAATCAAAGTATTGAGCGTCGCCAAAGTATGGCCGCATATGGGGCTGAGTTGGTTCTGACGCCATCTACTGGTGGTATGGAATATGCCAGAGATTACGCAGTGCAACTTCAAAAAGAAGGTAAGGGCATCATCCTTGATCAATTTGCCAATAAAGATAATCCATTGGCTCACATTGAATCCACTGGCCCAGAAATTTGGGCTGATACCCAGGGGCAGGTTACACACTTTGTATCAGCGATGGGAACAACTGGCACAATTACTGGTGTCTCTATTTATCTCAAAGAGCAAAATCAAAATATTCAAATTATTGGTGCTCAACCTGAGGATGGCTCTCAGATCCCAGGCATCCGAAAATGGTCGCCTGAATATATCCCTAAGATTTATTCTGACGCTAAGGTTGATCGAATTGAATATGTCAGCCAATCAGCGGCTGAAGATATGACCAGACGTCTTGCAAGAGAAGAAGGTATTTTCTGCGGCATCTCTGCAGCGGGTGCCTTGGTTGTTGCCCTAAGAATTGCTGAGCGTGTAGAAAATGCCACGATCGTTTTTATTGTTTGTGATCGTGGTGATCGTTATCTATCTACTGGCGTTTTCCCAGCTTAATCTTTTTTCTTTTTTACAGCTTGTTTGGAAGAGGACTTTTTAGTCCTCTTTGCCTTTTTTGAGGGCTGTTTGGCATCCCCCTGCATGACGGGCATTTCACCTTTTAAGACTTCCGCAAATTCAGCAACTGATTGTGCGTAAAAGAAGCTTCGGTTGTAGTCACAAATGGCAATGAAATTTCTTAATCCCACAACATACTTTGTACTTGTGCCACCTTGGTTATCAGGGCTTGGGAGGTCAACAACCAGGCTAGGTGTTTCTGGCGGTAAATTTGTGCTGGCGATCATATTTTTTTGAAGCATTTCACCGAGTTTGATTTTTGCCTTAGGTTCACCATCTGCTAATTCTTTTGCAGCTTGCTGAGCCTCATCACCTGGGAGCAGTTCAAGGTAGACAGGCTCATTTTTAATCCAGCCATGAGCCTTTAAAAAATTAGCCACACTTGCAATGGCATCTTGAGGAGAGTTTCTTAAATCAATCTTGCCATCTTGATCACCATCCACTGCAAATCTTAGGATACTGCCTGGCATAAATTGAGGTAATCCAATCGCGCCAGCATAGGAGCCATTTTGATTTAGGCAGGCCTTAAAGGGTTTTGCCTTTGGGTTTTCTTTCCAACAAAGAATGACAAGATCTTCCAGTTGGTTTTTGAATAAAGTTTCTCGAGCTTTTCTGTTGGGTGTGTCTGGGTACTGAAAGCCCAAAGTGACTAAAGTGTCTCTGACAGAGAAGTTGCCCATATTACGTCCATAGATGGTTTCAACCCCAATGATCGACACAATAAGCTCTGGTGGCACGCCAGTTTTATCGGAAGTCTCTTTGATAAATGCCTGATGCTTTTTCCAGAATTGCTGTCCTGCAGCAAGTCTTTTGGGTTCTATAAAACGGCTTCGATACACTTTCCAGTTTTTCTGGAACCCAGGTGGGGGAGGAAGCACTAGTTTTTTAATGGATGGGATAGTTTTAGCATCTTCAAAAGAATTTTGTAAGTCAGTTAATGGAATATGATGGTCTTGGCTTAGTTTTTCTAAAAACGGAGCTAAAGAGTCAGGTTTTTGATCCGTCTCATTGCTCATCTCTTGAGCTTTGCTTGGTGTATTTTCTGAACGAGTGCCTGTAGTCGTAGAGCAGCCAGATAGTAAAGCGATAGCAAGACTAGCAGCTAATGCTAATTTTGCTTTTTGAGTATGTTGAAATATATTTTTAAGCAATTGATTTAAGGGTAGCTAGTTAAAAGTAGTTATACCGATTATCCACGGATTTTTTAGATTGATATGAGTACTGCCTATATAAGTCACACAGATTGTTTGCGCCATGAAATGGGGCGTCATCATCCTGAGTGTCCCGAACGTTTGCAAGCGATTGAAGATCAGTTAATTCTTAGTCGAATTGATTACTTCTTCACGCGTATCGACCCACCTTTGGCTAGCGAAGATCAGTTAGCCTTGGTCCATACCAAAGATCATATAGAGAAGATTAAGTCTCATGCACCACAAGAAGGGTATTACGCTATTGATGGTGATACCACGATGAATCCTTACACATGGCAAGCTGCTTTGCGTTCCGCGGGCGGTGCTATAGCTGCTGTTGATGCAGTTATGAGCGGTCAAGTTAAGAATGCTTTTACTTGTCTGAGGCCCCCAGGCCATCATGCTGAGCCTAACCAAGCAATGGGCTTTTGTTTTTTTAATAACGTGGCGATTGCTGCTAAACATGCTTTAGAACATTATGGTCTTGAGCGGGTTGCAGTGATTGATTTTGATGTCCATCATGGCAACGGGACTGAGGCTGCTTTTAAAGCGGATCCACGCGTTTTGATGTGTAGTTATTTTCAGCATCCTTTCTACCCTTATTCTGGGGCAGATTTAGATTTGCCTAATATGCTTAATGTCCCATTACCTGCTTATGCGGGTGGCGATGCGGTACGAGAAGTTGTGGAGCTTCAATGGTTGCCACGGCTACGAGAATTTAAGCCGCAATTTATTTTTATCTCTGCTGGTTTTGATGCTCATCGTGAAGATGACATGGGGCAGATGGGTTTGGTCGAATCTGATTATGCCTGGATGACTCGACAATTAATGGATGTTGCTAATGAGACTGCAGACGGGCGAATCGTCAGCTGCTTGGAGGGTGGTTATAACCTCTCTGCTTTGGCTAGGAGCGTTGTGGCGCATCTTAAAGAGCTAGCTGATCTTTAACTGATTTATAATAGGTATATTGAAAATATGTTTTAAATCATTGGTTTATGGGTTTTTTCAAGCGATTTAATGTCTCGTGATGTATTTAACAATGTCACATAAGAGATAGTGTCGCGATTGACATTAAAGCTAGTATTGTTTGATATCCACCTTTTACATTAATAGGTAAGCCTGTATGAAAATTTTAGTTGCAGTGAAGCGTGTTGTTGACTACAACGTGAAAGTTCGCGTTAAGTCTGATAACTCTGGTATTGACACTTCGAACGTCAAAATGAGCATGAATCCATTTGATGAAATTGCTATTGAAGAAGCAGTGCGTCTTAAAGAGGCAGGGTTTGCTGATGAGATTGTTGCAGTTTCATGTGGGGTATCACAATGTCAAGAAACATTAAGAACTGCGATGGCGATTGGCGCTGATCGAGGCATCTTAGTGGAGAGTGACCTGGACCTTCAACCCTTGGCTGTTGCAAAAATCTTAAAAGCTTTAGTTGATAAAGAGCAGCCGCAATTGATTATTTTAGGTAAGCAGGCTATTGATGATGATAGCAATCAAACTGGGCAAATGTTGGCTGCTTTACTAAACCTTCCTCAAGCAACTTTTGCATCTAAAGTGGAAATTGTGGATGGCAAGGCCGTTGTTAGTCGTGAGGTTGATGGTGGTCTAGAAACTTTAGCCATTTCAATCCCTGCCATTATTACAACGGATCTTCGTTTAAATGAGCCGCGTTATGTCACTTTACCTAACATCATGAAAGCAAAGAAAAAGCCGTTGGAAACTTTGAAACCTGAAGATTTAGGTGTTGATGTCTCTCCTCGTATTAAAACCATTCGAGTTGATGAGCCTCCTAAGCGAACAGCTGGAGTGATGGTTCCTGATGTGAAAACATTAGTGGAAAAACTTAGAAATGAAGCGAAGGTGATTTAAATGACTTGTTTAGTAATTGCAGAGCACAATCATCAATCTTTAAAAGCTGCCACGCTCAATACAGTTGCGGCAGCTTTAGCCTGTGGTGGAGATGTCCATGTTTTAGTTGCTGGCAACCAGGCAGGTCCTGCTGCAGCTGCAGCTGCACAGGTCAACGGAGTTGCTAAAGTTTTGCATGTGGACGCCCCACATTTGTCGCATCATTTGAGTGAGAATTTAGCAGATCTCATCCTTTCTTTGGCGTCTAACTATAGCCATATACTTGCTCCAGCTACAGCAATCGGTAAAAGTGTATTGCCGAGAGTTGCAGCTAAATTAGATGTTGCACAAATATCAGACATAACAAAAGTTATTTCACCTGATACATTTGAACGCCCAATTTATGCAGGTAATGCCATTGCTACAGTTCAAGCTTGCGATGCGCAAAAAGTGATTACAGTGCGTACAACTGGTTTTGATCCTGCCGCACCTACTGGTGGTTCAGCCACTATTGAAGTAAGTGCGCCTTTGGCGGATGGTGGCCAGTCAACTTTTGTGAGCGAAGAGGTTAGCAAATCTGATCGGCCAGAATTGACTGCGGCCAAAGTCATTGTTTCAGGTGGTCGAGGCTTAGGTTCTGGGGAGCAGTTTCATGCAATCATGAATCCATTAGCCGATAAACTAGGCGCTGCATTAGGTGCATCACGTGCAGCTGTTGATGCTGGGTTTGTGCCAAATGATTATCAAGTTGGTCAAACTGGAAAAATCGTTGCTCCACAACTTTATATTGCTGTGGGTATTTCCGGGGCAATACAGCACTTGGCTGGAATGAAAGATTCAAAAGTTATTGTCGCTATTAACAAGGATCCTGAGGCTGCTATTTTTGGTGTTGCTGACTATGGTTTGGTTGCTGATTTGTTTACAGCAATTCCAGAGTTGGTGTCAGAGTTAGGTTAATCACCTTAGGCGTAATTTTTTAGGGGTAGTAAATGGCTTATGTAGCACCAGTTAAAGAAATGCTTTTCGTTCTTCAAGACATTGCAGGAGTCGATAAAATTGCTGAGATTCCTTGTTTTGAAGATTATGGTTACGATACGGCCGCTGCAGTTTTAGAGGAGTCAGCTAAGTTTTGTGGAGAAGTACTAGCGCCGCTTAATTGGGAAGGTGATAAAAATCCTAGCTTTTGGAAGAATGGAGATGTTCACACAACTCCAGGTTTCAAAGAGGCATTTAAGCAGTTTGGAGAGGCTGGCTGGCAGGGAGTCATACATCCTACTGAGTACGGTGGTCAAGGTTTCCCTAAGGTGATTGCTACAGCTTGTGCTGAAATGCTTCATGCAGCGAACATGTCCTTTGCTTTATGTCCGATGCTCACGGATGGTGCGATAGAAGCATTGTTGACTGCAGCAAGCCCAGAATTAAAAGATCGCTACATTACAAAAATGGTGGCTGGTGAGTGGACTGGCACAATGAATTTAACTGAACCACAAGCTGGTTCAGATTTAGCTGCTGTTAGAACTCGTGCTGAGCCGCAAGGCGATGGTAGTTATAAAATTTTCGGCACTAAGATCTACATCACCTATGGTGAGCACGATATGGCTGAAAATATCGTGCATTTAGTTTTGGCGCGTTGTCCAGGTTCTCCAGAAGGTGTTAAGGGGATTTCATTATTTGTGGTTCCTAAATTCTTGGTCAATGATGATGGATCTTTAGGTGCTCGAAATGATGTTCAGTGTGTTTCCATCGAACATAAGCTTGGCATTAAAGCTAGTCCGACAGCTGTTCTTCAGTTTGGTGATGAGGGTGGTGCTGTAGGTTATCTAGTTGGAGAAGAAAACAGAGGCTTGGAGTACATGTTCATTATGATGAACGCTGCTCGTTTTGCTGTTGGTATGCAAGGTGTTGCCATCGCTGATCGTGCTATCAACAAGCCGTTCAATATGCTAAAGATCGTACCCAATCAAAAGATTTGCTAGGCTCAGCAGAGCCCGTAGCAATTATTCATCATCCAGACGTCAAGCGTATGCTTATGACTATGCGTGCTTACACTGAAGGTGCTAGAGCAATGGCTTATGTTGTTGCTGCGTCGGCAGATGAGGCACACTTTGCCGAAAGTGAAGAAGATCGTAAGAAAGCTCTTCAGTTTTATGAATATATGGTCCCAATTGTTAAAGGTTTTTCAACGGAGATGTCGGTTAACGTTGCGAGTTTAGGTGTTCAAGTCCATGGTGGAATGGGGTTTGTTGAGGAAACTGGCGTAGCTCAGCATTATCGTGACGCAAGAATTTTGCCAATTTATGAGGGCACAACAGCTATTCAAGCCAATGATCTTCTTGGTCGAAAAACTTATCGAGATGGTGGTCAAGTTGCAAAATCGATTGCAGAATTAATTAAAAAAACTGAAATTGATTTGCAAGCGAGCTCTTCTAAGGAAGCTAAGGCAATGCTTAAGCATTTAAGTGCTGCAAGAGTTTCATTTGAGACAGTTGTTGATTATGTTGTTGCTAATTTCAAGTCTGATATGAAGAATGTGTTCGCTGGTGGTGCGGCTTATTTGCAGCTGGCGGGAGTATTGATGTCGGGCTGGCAAATGGCTAGATCATTGTTGGCAGCTGAAAAGAAATTAAACGATGATCCATTATTTTTCTCAGCAAAAATTTCTACAGCTTATTTTTATGCTGAATATCTTATGAGTCAAATCCCAGGGATGGCGTCTGCAGTTCTATCAGGCGGCTCATCGGTTAACAGCCTATCTGCAGACCAGTTTTAAATTAAGTTAAATTTAACTCCAAAAAAAAGGTGCTCTAGAGCACCTTTTTTATCATATAGATTTTGAAAAAACTATTGCGATATCTTTTTAGCGGCTTCGAATTGGCTAATGAAGTGTTGTTCAAAAGCTATGGCGAGGCCGCTCATTAAAACAGTTGCGCCAAACATTAATGAAGCAATCACACATAACACCACCAACCAGCCTGATTTACTTTTCTGAGTGCTTTGCGGATTGAATTGAGTATCCCACTTTTCATCTGGCCGCAATCCAAAGACGATGGTGGTTAGCCAACTTGCTTCAATTGCAACAAATCCTGTTGCCGCTAATATCCAACCGAGTGAAGATGACATCCCAGATGCGCCTAGTAATTTCCAGCCTAGTACTCCAGCAAAAAGAGAACTCATTTGTAACCATCCCCAAATATTGCCTAAACCTTTGAGATATAAAACATTGAGGCCTGTTCCTGGGGTTGTGAGACCTAAGGCGCAAAACAGTAATTTATTTTTATGCATGACGTATTGTATTCAGTTACACCTGAATGTTTTTCAAATTAATCTTTGAGTCTAAAGCTTAAAACTTCTCCGTCGCGCGTCATGATCAATAATCGATCACCATCTCTCACCATGGTCCGATAGTCGGCCAGATAGCTCAAAAATTTATATTCCAACTCAGTCATGTGTGGGCTGCAAGCTTTTCTTGTACTGGAAATTTTCTCAAGCAAAAACCCCCAGTCACTGGTCGCAACTTGGGCTGTGAAGAGATTGCAGCCGCTCGTGCCCGAGGCTGTTTTGCTATCTGCTGAAATATTCAAGGTAATAGGCTCGCCATTTCCATGATGTGGAATCCCTCTTAGGCGAGTTTTACCGTCATTGGGGCTGGTGTAGTGCCATCGGATCAATTCCCATTGGCTGCCCGCCATATCTCTGCTTGGAGGGGCATTTACGGCGGTGCAGGTAGGCATCACTTGGGCGCACCCACCCAGAAATATCGAAAAGCTAGCTAAAAATACCCAAAATAGGGGCTTTGACTGCAGATTAGACATGGGTCACCTTAATTTTTTGGCCTTACGGGCAATTCTGCGATAGAATACGTGGTTTATTAAAGCATTGTAAGGAACTCACATGGTCGTCATTCGACTCGCACGCGGCGGTTCAAAAAATCGTCCTTTCTTTAGCATCGTTGCTACTGACAAACGTAATCGTCGTGACTCAAATTTTATTGAGCGCATT
>JACCDN010363526.1_pt1 | contig 12151 bp, 10 predicted proteins | sample 7441691 | NCBI WGS metagenome assembly JACCDN01 (sample SAMN15323439, study PRJNA562643) | freshwater metagenome | isolation source: river surface water | place: USA:Blue River Watershed | collected 2017-08-16 | reverse complement strand
CTTCCATCATATCCTTCCGCATCTTTTTCTCATTCTCTTTAAATTCTGCGTCGAATACGACCACTGGAATGCCCCACTTGTCTTTTGTGGTTGGGTCCAAATACATTTTATTTTCGTGATACGGCAATGTCTCCCCGAAACCACCCAAGTTCATGGTCCATGGTCCTGGTTTTGTCATCGCATCCTTGTAATCCGCTCCGAAACTCATGTCATTTACGCCGCGATTCCAGCTCTGACGAGATCCGCCACCTTGGTATCCGAATCCACGTAAATAATCACGCTTATCATTACCGATGTTGCGGTACCGTGGAATGTAGATACCATTTGCCCGACGGCCGATGTAGTATTTATCTTCATCACCTTCCCAAGTACCCGCTGCACCCACACGGAAGTGGTGATCCATCAAGTTATGTCCTAACTCGCCTGAATCATTTCCTAATCCGTTTTGGAAACGAGATGATTTTGAATTCAATAATAATGCCGTTGATGCTACGGTCGAACCACAAACGAAGATGATTTTCGCAAAATACTCACGAACATCTTTGGTTACGGTATCGATCACGCGTACACCCGTTGCCTTTTGTTTCGCATTATCAAACAAGATTTCCGAAACAACAGAATCTGGACGTAAGGTCAATAATCCTGTTTTCGCAGCCGGTGGCAAGGTACAAGATTGCGTACTGAAATACGCGCCATATGGACAACCCAAACGGCATTTATTACGATATTGACAAGCCGAACGGCCAATTTTCAATTGAGCTTCTTTCGCTTCGGATAAGTTGGCCACCCGACCAATTGTCATGTTACGTCCCGGGAAATTCTTTTCGATTCGTTGGCGAACTTCCTTTTCCACGCAGTACATGTCCATCGGTTTCAAGAATTCCGAATCCGGTAATTGAGGTAGGCCCAAAGCCTCGCCCGAAATACCTACGTGTTTTTCCACGTAGGAATACCAAGGAGCTATGTCCTTGTAACGAATTGGCCAGTCCACCGCGATGCCATCTTTTAGGTTGGCCTCAAAGTCGATATCCGACAAACGATACGTTTGACGTCCCCACATGATGGATTTTCCACCCACGATATCTGGACGGAACCAGTCGAAGCGTTTAACTTCCTTATAAAGCGAGTCGGAGTCATTCATCCAATACTTCTCGGTCATCTCGTTATAAGGATAATCGCGGGCTAGTTTTGGGTGTGAGGCCTTTTGCTCGTTGGTCAATAAACCATTGTACTTAAAATCCCACGGATCTTTATAGCTTGGCTCGTAGGCCGTTACATGGTCGAATTTCTTTCCTTTTTCCAGGACTAATACACGTAGTCCTTTTTCGGTCAATTCCTTGGCAGCATATCCGCCAGAAACGCCTGAACCTACGACGATGGCGTCATAAGTCATTGATTTGATTGCGTCGATGTTCAGATTCATAGTGCCCAGGTTTTTTGTGTGGAAGTTAATGGCATACAACCATCAAATTTGCCAGGAATTGGCAAGTATTCTAATGCTTTGGTTGCGCCGATTTCAGACGTAAAGTAGCCGGTGGTAGTCAATTCCTTGATCATGAAGAAGAAGGTTGGCTGCCCTTTGACACTTTTGCGGCTTGCATCGGATTCCAACATACAGGTGGTCAATGCTTCCTTGCGTTGTGTGCTTGAGGCATCGATGAATCCTTTGCCAAATCTTGCTTGACAATCCGCGTCTAATTTCGCGAGCCCTTGGGCAAATACCTTTTGGCTGGCTTCTGGATAACAATCCTGAACCACGCGGATGATAAATTTCTCCACGCCGGCAGCCTTAGCACCAGGAGTATCGGTCGTTGGGATGATGGTATCGGCGATTTCAGCAACCAAGGATTCTTGGGCGGCAGAAAACTGCACGAAGGTAGCATGTGATTTTTGGCCATTGAGTCCAGCCATCGCAGGTGCGGAAATCATTCCACCCATCAGGATGCTGAGCCTCTGTATGGCTTCCCGTCTGTTTACGTTCATAGTTAATTAGATTTTTCGTATCAAATATAGGATATTTTTTTACGTTGCCAAACAGGTCGGGTTTCCGTAGCTTTGCCAAAGCATTCCCTAATTAAGTTCATCGTCCAAGAAATAGCTTTATGTCGCTTGTGTCAGTCAACACATTATCTCAGCAAATCCAAACCGCCATTTCCGCGATGTATGACGCAAATGAGGCCAAAGCGATTGCACAAGCCTATTTGAATATGAAATGCGGGACAAATAACCTGGAAATTTTGCTTGGAAAGGAGGTCGAAAAACCCAACGAGTTTGAATTGGATCTTCGACGATTATCTCTTGGGGAACCCCTACAATACGTGACAGGAAAGGCTTATTTTTTGGATCGATTGTTTTCCTTGAATACCGATACCCTAATCCCAAGGCCCGAAACCGAGGAGCTTGTTATTCAAGTTCTCAATCGTTTGGGGAATTCTGTGAAAACTGTCTTGGACATCGGTACGGGTTCAGGATGCATCGCGATTTCGATTGCGCTCGAGGCACCCAACGCTCAGGTCACTGGATGGGATATTGCGGAGGCTGCGGTCCAACAAGCCCGAATGAATGCGAAGGATTTAGGTGCAAACGTTGATTTTAAGCAACAAGATGTATTTGAGTGGGCCCAAGATGTAAACACCTGGGATTTTATTGTGTCTAATCCACCTTATGTTTTGGATGCTGAAAAAGTAGAAATGAAACCTCATGTGTTAGATCATGAGCCGCATTTGGCCTTATTTGTGCCGGATGAGGATCCGCTTTTGTATTACCGGGTGATAGGTGAAATGGCATCTCGCCGACTCGCCCCTGGGGGCTATCTTTGTTTCGAAATTAATCGAGCTTTTGGGGCGGCGAATGTTAAGCTAGCTATCGAACAAGGTTTTGAACATATTCAGTTATTGAAGGATTTTCATGGCAACGATCGCATGCTTATTGCGCAGCGACCGTTGCATTAATTCCAATCAAAAAGGCATATTCTTTCGCGATATCCTTGAAGCGTTTATAACGTCCCGAGGCTCCTCCGTGTCCGGCCGACATATCGCAATCCAATAATAAGATCTTATTGTCGGTTTTCAATTTTCGCAATTTAGCGACCCATTTTGCGGGCTCCCAATATTGAACTTGGGAATCATGTAATCCCGTGGTCACTAAAAGGTGTGGGTAGTTTTGCGCAACCACATTATCATAGGGTGAATAGGACTTCATGTAGTGATAATGCGTTTCGTTTTTAGGGTTTCCCCATTCTTCCCATTCGCCGGTGGTTAAGGGTATCGTTTCGTCCAACATCGTCGTGACTACATCCACAAAGGGAACAGCAGCGATCACGCCTGCGAACAATTCAGGAGCCATGTTGATCACCCCGCCCATCAGCATGCCGCCGGCTGACCCTCCTTGCGCAAATAGCCGTTTGGCATCCACTTTCCCCGTGGAGATCAGATATTGGCCGCAATCGATGAAATCGGTGAAAGTATTCATCTTTCGCATCATTTTCCCGTCTTCATACCAATGCCGTCCCATTTCTTGGCCACCGCGAATGTGGGCGATGGCAAAGGCGAAGCCTCGGTTCAGCAGCGACAAACGGCTCGCTGAAAAATAGGGATCCATGCTGTAGCCATAGGAACCATAGGCATAAAGTAGAAGAGGTCCCTGATCAAAGCCTTTCTTGTAAACCAGGGAAATTGGCACTTGAACACCGTCGCGGGCAGTGGCCCAAAGGCGCTCAGAAGCGTAATCGTTTTTATCGAATCCCCCTAAGACTTTATCTTCTTTGAGTAGGTTGGACGTTTTTGTTTCCAAATCGTATTCAAGAACAGAATTCGGACAAGTTAGCGAGGTGTAATTATAGCGTAGTTTATTGCTCGCGTAATGGGCGTTAATTCCGATGTTGACTTGGAAAACGTCCTCATCCATGCGGATAAATTCATTAGTATCCCCCTGAATGACCTGAATTTGAGAAAGGCCATTGGTCTTTACTTCCAAGGCAATCCATTCGGTGGTGGCATCAAAATCTTCAAGGAATACGTCGGGACGATGTGGAACCAAGGTTCTCCAGTTGCTCTTGTCTGTTGGACCGGCTGTCGGACAACTCATCAATTGAAAATTCGTCGCTTCATCCAGATTGGTACGAATCAAAAATCGATCTGCTTGGTGTTCGATGAAATATTCCAAGCCTCGTTCGCCGGGATGAAAAACTTCAAAATTCCCGGTGGGGTTATTTGTCTTTAGAATCCGATATTCTGAATAAACGCCTTGTTGGCTCGAGATACTGAAAATATATTCCTTCGATTTGCTACGGCTCAATCCCATGTAGCATTCTTCATTCATTTCTTCATAGACCAAAACGTCTTCATGGCTTGGTGTGCCGATTTTATGTCGGTAAACTTTCGAGGCCAGTAAGGTTTGCGGGTCGCGAAGCAGGTAGAAGAAATAGTTCGAATCTGAGGACCAAGCGTAGGATCCACCTTCCGTATTTTCGATTTTATCGGGAAGGATTTCGCCGGTTTGAAGGTTTTTGAAATGTACGGTGTAATTTCGCCGACTGACCGTATCGATCGCATAGGCTAAAATTTGTTCATTGTCGGAGAGCGCCAATCCCCCCACGGCAAAGTAGGCTTCGTCTTTTCCAAGTAGGTTTCCGTGTAAAAGGATTTCTTCCTTGGCATCAAGGCTCGCTTTTTTCCGACAGTAGATTGGGTATTCCCCACCTGACTCATAGCGGTGATAGAACCAATCCTTGCCGTTGAAATAGGGAACAGATTGCTCGTCGGCAACGATGCGTCCCTTCATCTCTTCGAATAATTCGTCTTGAAGATTTTCGCTGGGTTTTAAAACCTGTTCGGTATAGCTATTTTCTTGATTAAGGTAATCGATGACCTTCGAATCTTCGGGATTATTTAACCAGAAAAAAGGGTCTTGTCGAACATCACCGTGTATGATTAGCTCCTTTTGAATTTCGGTGGCGCGAGGCGGATTGGGAATATTTTTGAACATGTGAGCAAGTTAAAAATAAATTTATGGAGGGAAAAGGAACGTTTATCCTTGAAAAAGCATTTTGATGTAAAAAATGGCATGGCATGATGAAATATTTATACCTTTGCCGGACAACAAACCTTTAATTTTTATAACAATGAACAAGACAGTTTGGATTGTATTAGGCGTTATTGCTTTGGTCGTATTTTGGGGCGTAGGTGCTCGTAACAGCATGGCGACAAGTGACCAGGAGGTAAAGGCCTCATGGGCAAATGTGCAAAGTGCGTATCAGCGTCGGGCCGATTTGATTCCGAATTTGGTAAAAACGGTACAAGGCGTGGCAAATTTTGAGAAGTCTACTTTAACGGCAGTTATTGAGGCGCGTGCTTCAGCAACACAAATGAAATTAGATGCGAAGGATTTAAGTCCGGAGAATATGCAAAAATACCAGGCGGCTCAATCTTCATTGGGTGGGGCTTTATCTCGATTAATGGTAGTCGCAGAAAATTATCCGCAATTAAAGGCGACAGAGAATTTTTCTGAATTACAAGCACAATTGGAAGGAACAGAAAACCGCATTAAGGAAGAGCGTGATCGATTTAATGCGTCAGTGAAAGGATATAACACCTTAATCGTTACATTCCCTAACAGCTTAATTGCGTCTTTCTCAGGATTTGCTGAGAAGGGATTCTTCCAAGCGGAGGCAGGTTCTGAAAAAGCTCCGGAGGTAAATTTTGACGAGAAGAAATAAGATGCATTTAAGCGGAGCACAGGAAGCGGAAATCATTCAAGCGATTCAAGAGGCGGAGAAAAAGACGTCTGGCGAGATTCGTGTGCACGTGGAGAGTCATTGTGAAGGGCACCCGATCGAACGATCGAAGGTGCTCTTTTTTCAATTGGGGATGCATCAGACCGATTTACAAAATGGGGTCTTGGTTTATTTAGCCGTCAAGGATCGTAAGTTTTCAATTATTGGGGACAAGGGAATTGATGCCAATGTGCCTTTGGAATTTTGGGAAACGATCCGGGATGAAATGCGACCTTTGTTGGCCAAAGAAGAATATGGAACCGGATTAGCCCTAGGCGTTCGCCGGATTGGGGAGGCATTGGCTGTGTATTTTCCTTATCAACGGGATGATGTGAATGAGTTAACGGATGAGTTGTCGTATGGGGAATAAGTTTGCGTTATTTATCGGGTTTTTATTGATCGCTGCATCGGTTTGGGCGCAGGATATACCGGCTAAACCCGATGGATATGTGCTGGATTTATCAGGCAAACTGCAGGCGGATGAAAAGACGACGCTTGAACAAAAATTACGTGGTTATGCGGATTCAACATCCACGCAATTTGCGGTGGTAATTGTGCCGAGTACCCAAGGTTCGGATCCGTATGATTATGCGATTTCTATAGGGAAGACCTGGGGAGTTGGTCAGAAAGGGAAAAACAATGGTGTCGTGATTTTGATTGCCTCAGAGGATCGAAAGATTCGGATTGTAACGGGTCGTGGGATCGAAGATGTGCTGCCAGATGCCATCTGCAAACGGATTATTAATCGGATTTTAAAGCCGGCATTAAAGCGCGATGCTTATTTCGAGGGGTTGAATGAGGCGACCACCGAAATGATGCAACGGGCGAGTGGGCAGTTTCAAGCGGAGGCGCAAGAAGATATTCCCGATGGCGTGCCCGTTTTTTTAATTGTCTTTTTATTTTTTGTCATCATCAATATTATTCGCGCCATTAAAAATAAAGGGGGCGGTTCTGGACCAGGCTCTCGCGGTGGTGGCATGTTTTTCCCTCCTATTTTCTTGGGAGGTGGAGGTTATGATCGGGGTGGATCTTCGGGCGGAGGCGGATTTGATTTCGGCGGATTTGGGGGTGGCGATTTTGGTGGAGGCGGAGCCGGTGGGGATTTTTAAATAATGCGTATCTTTACGCAAAATTAAATTCACTTGAAAGCAATTATCCAAGCCAATCTTCAAGAGGCACAGCAAGTTTTAGATCAGTTTTTCAGCAATCCTGCGAAGATTGAATCCATTGAAAAGGCAGCAAATTGTTTGGTGGGGGCTCTCCAACAAGGTAAAAAAATCATTGCCTGTGGCAATGGGGGCAGTCATTGTGATGCCATGCATTTTGCGGAGGAGCTATCTGGGAGGTATCGTGAAAATCGTCCAGCATTAGCTGCGATGGCGATTTCGGACCCTTCTCATATTTCCTGTGTGAGTAATGATTTTGGCTATAATTATGTCTTTTCGCGGTTTATTGAGGGATTGGGGAATGAGGGAGATGTTCTTTTTGGTATATCGACAAGTGGTAACTCCGCAAACATCATCGAAGCGGTCAAGGCTGCTCAAACTAAAGGAATGGCTGTTGTTTTACTGACTGGAAAAGATGGAGGGCAGTTGGCCGCATTTGATAACGTCTTTGAAATTCGCGTGGACCATTTTGGTTATGCGGATCGTATCCAGGAAATTCATATCAAGGTGATTCATATATTGATTCAGTTGATCGAGAGGGAGATGGGGTTTTAGAGTTAAGAGTTAAGAGGTGAGAGGTAACAATAAATAATTCATGGGCTAGCGACTAGCTACAAACAAAAACATTTTGACATTTAAAGAACTAGGCTTAGCCGAAAAATTATTAGAGGGGATCGACTCCATGGGCTATAAGACGGCCACACCGGTTCAAGAACAGGTGATGAAACCGATTTTAGCTGGACGGGATGTCCTCGCATCGGCGCAGACTGGTACGGGTAAAACGGCGGCTTTCTTGTTGCCGATTATTCATAAATTATTATCCGAGGATCATTCGGAGAATCACATCAATGCCTTGATTATTGTCCCAACGCGTGAATTGGCTGTGCAAATTGCAGGGAATATGGAAGGCTTGGGGTATTTTACCAATGTCTCGTGTATGCCCGTTTATGGTGGTGGGGATGGTAATTCATTTACATCCGAAAAAACAGCATTGACTTCTGGTGTGGATTTGGTGGTATGTACGCCTGGCCGCATGATTGCCCATTTAAATATGGGTTATGTGGATTTGTCTCATGTGAAATATTTGGTATTGGATGAGGCCGACCGCATGTTGGATATGGGTTTTCATGATGACTTAATGAAAATCACGGGCTACTTGCCTAAACAACGTCAAAACTTATTATTTTCAGCGACGATGCCGCCTAAAATGCGGGATTTAGCTCGGAAGTTGATGAATGATCCCGTGGAGGTAAACATTGCTGTATCTAAACCGCCGGAGGCGATTATTCAAGAGGCATTTGTGGTCTATGAGAAGCAAAAGAGTCCCTTGGTGAAGTATTTATTAAAGCGTCAAGATTACACCCGTGTCATCGTCTTCTGTTCGAGAAAGCAAAACGTTAAGTCCTTAACATCGGATTTAAAACGCGCGCGATTCTCCGTGGAGGAAATTCATTCCGATTTGGAGCAGGATGTTCGCGAGCAAGTATTGCAGGATTTTCGTAATAAGAAAACCAAGATTTTAGTAGCAACCGATATTTTAAGTCGGGGCATCGATATCGACGAAATCGAATTAGTCATCAATTATGATGTACCGAACGACGGGGAAGATTACATCCACCGAATCGGTCGGACGGCCCGCGCCCAAACTAAAGGAACTGCCTATACGCTGATTACGGAAGCAGAGCAACGTAAGTTTGCTGCGATTGAACGTTTGTTGGAGAAAGAAGTTACTAAATCCCCTGTACCGGAGGAATTTGGAGAGGTTCCTGCTTATAATCCAGCCGCGGCAAAAGCTCCACATACAGGAGGAGGATTTAAAGGAAAGAAGAAGGTTTGGAAAAAAAGACCTCCAAAGGCATAAAAAAAAGACGCTACTCGTAGCGTCTTTTTTGTTTAGTTATTTTCTCCGTAGGACCCTCCATCGTTTCCGTCGGAACCTACGAGGGAATCAACTAAGCGGCCAAAAATATCACGGATACTTGGTGGAGCCGTTTTCGGTTTATCCGGTGTGGTCTTACCGCCAGTTACAGGAATATCAGGTACTTCCTCTTCGTTTTCTTCATTCGATGCATTCAGCTGGTCAAAGTAGACTTGAACCAAACCGATGGATGTTGCATAGGCTGGATCTTTTAAATCAGCTCCAAGACCTAAGGTAGCTGTCGCTTCAGGTTCTCCAACCCGTGTTTCAATTCCAGTAACCTTGTTGAACAACTCGGCGATATCAGGCAACTGAGCTCCACCGCCACACAGAACAATCCCTCCACGGAGTAATTGAGCCTGAGTAACTTTTTGAATTTCTGCCATCACGATAGCCGCCAATTCCTTCATACGTTCCTCGATGATGATGGCAACATTTTTGACAGAAATGGGACTTGGTTTCCGACCCGCAATTCCGGGAATCAACACAACTTCATTTAAATCAATCAGGCGGTGTAGTGCCGTACCAAAACGAGTTTTTAACGCTTCTGCATGTTCGGTTGTCACGTCTAAGCCCACACGAATATCTTCTGTAATGCGATCTCCACCCCAATTTAACACGGTTGCGTGTTTTAATCGTTTGTTTTGGTAGATGCTGATTTCAGTCGTTCCACTTCCGATGTCAACCAGGACAACGCCTTGTTGTTTTTCATCAGCATTAAGCACAGAGCTTGAGCTCGCTAATGGACTGAAATAAAGATTACCTCCCTTGATGTGTTCGGACTCGGCAGATTTAAGTGTTCTGCTAAACAAATCAAATTTTTCAGGCTGTGCGGTGATGACCATAAAGTTTCCTTGTATGGTGGCGCCAACTTGCCCAATGGGTTCCAGTGTTTCTGGCAAATTACCCACTTTAAATCCAATGGGAAGGGTATGTAAAACGCAAGGATTTTTCTCCGCTACGTTCTTTTTTGCTTCGTCGGTAATATCTAAAATATCTTTTCTGCTAACTGGTTCAGCTGCGTTTTTGCGCGTCTTCGAGTTGGTGTAGGGTAGCACTTTGATGTGGCTTCCCGACAAATTTGAAGAGAAATAATATTCTTTTGATTTTCCGGGTAGGGCTTGCGCAATTTGGTTAATCGCATCTGCGATAGCGGCAGATGTTTTATTCACGTTCACGATTTCACCATGCAAAATGTAGCCTGATGTACTTGAAGTTCCGGTTGCTACGATTTCCAATTGGCCATTTTCCAATTGCCTTCCGGCAACAGCTCGTACCGTTGAACTTCCAATATCAAGACCAATGATTAAATCGTTTCGCATAATTAAGAACTAAAAATATGGTGGATTGTACTAAAATATAAAATTAGGCAATTAATCACAAATTACCTGATTCTTATATTTCAGGTGTACCCAGTGATAGGTATTCCAACCTTTATTTGGGATAATTTTTTTATAAAAGAGATCTAATTTTTTGAATTTGGTTTCAATGTTTACGGGTAAACCAAAATCAATATACGTTTGTCCAATCGCTGGAATTAAAACAACTCCACCGTCTTCCGCAACAATCACTTGTGTAATTTGGGCACGCCAAAACTCATTGTTATTGATAAATTCAAACAAAGGAATTAAGGTTTTCCCACGCTCATCTAACAGATTGGTTCGCTTTCCTGAGAAAAAGGGGCCCGATGCTAAAAGTACGCGCGGGGTAAATAATGAACTTGTCCCGATGAATTTACCTTCTTGGGTAACATATTGATCTTTGTAGTTTGATTCTCCTCCAGTGAAATGCAGAATTCGCGCGATTGGGCTGTATTCTTTTACTGAAACAATGATCTTACCACTAAAATCGACATGCGCTTCACAGGATTTCACGAGTGGGATTTTTTTAACGCGTTGCTCAATTTGATGCAATGAAATTTCCTCAATGGGACGATCCAAAAAATAATCCGTTCCCTCGTTGGTTACCATAACATCGATATCTTTTTTACTGAGTAAGGGACGTTCGTTCTCAGAATCTAATCGAATGACAACCCCAGTGCATTTTACTTCCTTGGCTTGGATTTCAGCGAATATGATTGCGCCCATAGCTAAGCCGGCTAATAACACATAGGTTAAGAGCTTTTTAACACGCGCGAAATCAATTCGAATTTTCTGACTCATAGTAAATATCTTACGAAGTTACAGCCATTTTTAAATCATTCAAAAGCAAGTCGATATCCCCTGCGCCCATGGTGACTAAAAGTTTAGGCTTTTCTAATCGCATTCGCTCAATAAAGGCTGTTTTGCTAATTACTTCCTTTTTTTCGCTGGGTATTTTTTTCAATAATAAATTAGAATCGATCCCAGGAATAGGTAATTCCCGAGCTGGGTAGATATCTAATAAATATATTTCGTCAGCCAAAGCCAAACTTTCACCAAATTCTTCTAGGAAATCACGAGTCCGGGAAAATAAATGGGGCTGGAATACGGCGACTAATTTTTCATTGGGGTATAATGCTTTCACGGATCGCAAGCATGCGGAAATTTCCGTCGGGTGATGCGCATAGTCATCAATCATCACATGTTCCTCTGTTTCCAGGTGATATTCAAAGCGGCGTTTCACCCCTTTAAAGCTCGCAATTCCAGCTTTAACTTCATCGGGACTTAGTCCATGAAACATAGCCAAAGCTGCCGCTGCCAGTGCATTCTCAATATTATGAAAACCGGGGATTCGCATCGGAATATCGGTAATTTTCCCGCCAGGGTATTGTAAATCAAATACCATGCGGTGATTCTCGATACGTATATTTTGGGCTTGATAATCCCCTTTTTCGATTCCAAATGTTTGGGATCCTACGGGTCCCGTTAACGTTAAGCCTTCCTTTTGGATAAAGAACCCTCCCGGTTTAATCTGATCAACGAACAATTGAAAGGATTCCAAAACCTGCTCCGCCGCCCCATAAATATCTAGGTGGTCGGCATCTGTGGAAGTAACCACAGCAGCTTGCGGATGAAGGGTTAAAAAGGAGCGATCATATTCGTCGGCCTCAACGACACTTACGATGTTCTCTTGGCCTTGATTGGGAATAAAGTTCGTCCCATAATTCTGCGTAATTCCACCCAAAAAGGCGGTTACATTTTTCTGGGCTTGAACCAAAAGGTGGGTTAGGAGTGAAGAGGTCGTTGTTTTTCCATGTGTTCCTGCTACTGCAAGCGTCGGAATTTGTTCCGTCATCCAACCTAAAATCTGGGAGCGTTTCCATAGCGTTATGCCTGCATTGATTAGGTAGTTCTTCTCGATGTGATCCGATGG
>JACCDN010101868.1_pt1 | contig 12153 bp, 9 predicted proteins | sample 7441691 | NCBI WGS metagenome assembly JACCDN01 (sample SAMN15323439, study PRJNA562643) | freshwater metagenome | isolation source: river surface water | place: USA:Blue River Watershed | collected 2017-08-16 | reverse complement strand
GTGATCTGAATATTGGAGACGTAGTTACGGTTCCACACAGGCTCAAAGAGAGTATTTGCAAAGCGGAATACCAAGAGATCTTCTACAGCTTCTTTACCGAGATAGTGGTCGATGCGATAGATCTGATCTTCAGGAAGAACTTGCTTAAGTTCGCTATCGAGTTGGATCGCAGATTCAAGGTCACGACCGAATGGCTTCTCAACGACGACGCGAGCTCTCTTTGTAATTCCCACACTTGCTAGCCCCTGTGTGATCTTTGCAAAGTGTTCGGGTGCGATCGCTAGATAAATTACCGGTAGCTTGAAATCTTTAATCAACTCGGCAAGCTGTACAAAGGTCTCTGGGTTCTCATAATCGCCGACCAAGAGCTGCATCTCACTGAGCAGCTTTCCCAATACCTTCTCATCTGCATCGGGTTTACGGGTGCGAATGGCTGTCTCAACATTTTCGCGAAAGACTTCTTGCGTCCACTTTGAAGATGCAACACCAAAGATTTCTACATCGAGTTCATTGAGCTCTTCAAGATCGTAGAGAGCCGGAAAGAGTTTCTTCTTCGCCAAATCTCCGGTCGCGCCAAATAGAACTAAAGCATCTGCTTTCATCAATTAAGCCTTCTTTGAATCTTGAGATGGCTTCTCGTTATGGCCACCGAATTTGTAACGCATAGCGCTCAACACGCGATTTGCGAACTCATCGTTATTACGGGATGCAAAGCGTGAGTAAAGGGATGCGCTCAAGACATGTGCAGGAATTCCAGCCTCAATTGCAGCTTGTACAGTCCAGCGACCTTCACCGCTATCACTTACCTGTGTTGAGTATTCGGTGAGCTCTTCAGATTCAACGAGAGCTTGTGCGGTCAGATCAAGAAGCCATGATGCAACGACAGATCCGCGGCGCCAGACTTCGGTGATCGCTGGAATATCAAGATCATATGCAGGAGTCATTTCATCTGCTGCTTCAAAGATAGCAAGGCCTTCAGCAAATGCTGCCATCATGCCGTACTCAATTCCGTTGTGAATCATCTTCACAAAGTGGCCTGAACCAACAGGACCACAGTGCAGATATCCGTATTCAGCTTGAGCAGGTTCACCAGTGCGACCTGGTGTGCGCTCTGCAGATTCAACACCTGGGCAAAGTGCTTTGAAGATTGGATCAAGGTCTGCGACAACCTTTGTATCGCCACCGATCATCAATGAATAGCCGCGTTCTAGACCGTAGACACCACCTGATGTTCCGACATCAACAAAGTTGATTCCCTTTTCAGCCAAGAGTGCAGCATTCTTCAAGTCATTCTTGTAATAACTATTTCCACCATCAATGATGGTGTCACCCTTATCTAGGTGCTCAGCCATTGCAGCGATCGTTGAATCAGTAACTCCTGCAGGAACCATGATCCAGATGGTGCGTGGAGTGGCTAGCTGTGAGGCAAGGTGGGCCATATCTGTCGATGCAATTGCACCTTCTGCAGCAAGAGTTGCAACCGCGTCAGCGCTTACGTCGTACACAGCTGAGGTAATTCCGTGACGGGCCAGGCGGCGCACAATGTTGGCGCCCATTCTGCCGAGTCCAACCATTCCAAAGTTCACGTTCTGGCTCATATCCCATTCCCTCTTTCGAAAATACTTGTGAAGTCTATGCCACTTACTCTGTAAAGAATGCGTCCGTATCGACAATTAGGCGTGTGTGATCTGTCGCTCTGACGTAACTGGCCGGTATCGAGAGATCTCCCTCAATGATTTTGGTAACAGCGTCGGCCTTTGATGCACCTGCAGCGACAATCCATACCAGCGTTGAGGTATTGATCATCGACATCGTAAATGTTCCACGAATAGCAGGTGGTTTCGGAGAATCGGTAATTGCGATTACCTTCTCTAAACGATCAATGTGGGCTTGACCAGGAAAGAGCGAAGCGACATGTCCATCGGGGCCAAGTCCAAGAATTGTCAGATCCATAAAATCTTCACCAAGCTGAGCTAAATAATCAGCAACAGCGCTATCGATATCTGCTACCTCATCACTTGCTTTGAGGTAATGAATAATTACATTCTGATTTTTCACTACATTAAATGTTGGCGCAGAGTTTTGTTCACTACTTGAACGTTCTACAAATCGCTCATCACTCCACCAAATATGAAGGCCTTGATACATCTCTGGATTTGAATTCCAGTTGGCTACGAGGGCTCGAGTGAGCTCTGACCCTACGGTCCCCCCGGTGAGTGCAAGATGGAAGATGCCATTGATGCGAAGACCGGTTTCAATTACCTCAATCGTTTGGGCAGTGACTTCCTCGAGTAATTCACGTTGATCTGCATAGAGAGTCAGATCGAGATCGTCATCGAAGTCATCTAAAGATTCCAACTCATCGCTCATGGGAGAAGTATCCCATGGAGTTGATTCCGCTAAAAATTAGATAAGTCCGAGAGATTTTGCCTTCTCGACAGCCTGATCACGCCCTTCTACAGATAGTTTCCGATAGACGTTTTTAAGGTGTGTCTTCATGGTGTTGTGCGAGATGTGAAGGGCGGCACCGATTGCAGTAATCGGTTTACCAGAATCTAGGTGGCGAACAATCTCTATCTCTCGTTTGGTGAGTTCTGGTTTCACATGTGCCGACGCATTAATTTCTTGCATTCTCTTCATAGCTCCTCGCGCTATCTCTTCGTGGTAAAAAGTTGGGGTCTCAACTGAAATGCGTATGTAGACGGGAAAGAGAACAACCTCGCGATAAAAGGTCTCTTTAGCGCCGACATCAGCGCCTATTTTGAGCGCTTGGCCTACAAGCGCTTTAGCCTCGTCACTCTCCACGCCAGCGAGAATGGCTTTGGTAATCAACCTATAAATCTTTTCCCGTGGAGTTCTATCAGGGAGTTCTACAGAACCCTCATCGGCCCAAGGTTTATCTTCGAGATCGAGGATGTGTAGACGCGCATTCGCCACTAGACGACCCGGAAGGGCGCTATCGATAAGAATTTTCATTCGTGGAAGATCTTTCATCATCAATCGAACGAAGAGCTCCGAACGATCAACTATCGCCATCAGATTGTTGGAATCTCGTATCGCAGAGACACTTTCCTGACAGCTCTTTAGCTCTTGAAGTGCATCATCTATGTGGCCTTTAACTGCCATGTCATTTGCAATATAAGAACGTGCCAAGAAATGCCAAATCCACTGCTTGGTATCAATAGTTGAGGATGCCAACTTTCTAAACTCGTCCTCAGATTCGTCATGGGCAGTAAATTCATATAGGCACCGAGCATTTACATAGTGAACATCGTGTGGTGAATGAAATGAGGTGAGCCCCATTTTCTGAGAAAGGGACAAGGCCATTCGTGAGGTGTTGTGGGCTTTACTGTAAAAACCTTGAAGGTAGGAAGTCATTGCACTTATTGCAAGCTGGTGAATGTGCCCAAGGGGGCTAAATTTCTCTTCGAGCAGCGCAGCAGATCTAGCTTCAACTTCTTCAAGCCCTTCCAGATTGTCAACAATAAAGTAATAGGCTGCTAAACGTCGTTGTGCGTAAAGAGCATCTGTGAAATCTGTATCTTCGGCCAATTCATCTGAGCGAGTGGCTATCTTTACATTTGTCTGCAGACTCTCAAATCGAGCAAAAGCGAAGTCAATTCCAATCTCAATCAACGATGTATAACGTTCCATAAAGCGATTAAGAACAGTGTTCTGCGATTGGATCCGCATCGCCGCGATCATCGCCTCAACTTTTGCATAATCAAGATTGGTCAAGTGTCCGGCAATCTCGACAGTTTGACGCTTGAGCTGCCCCTCCACTGAATCATCACCAGCAAATATGGACCATCGAATAAGTTCTCTTCCTTGTCCTGTAACTGAATACTTTCGAGCGCCGTCGCGAAATAATTTCTCAAATCGTTGGAAATCTTGGGCCAGATATGAGTGTTCCAGGGCAAGAGTTGGTTCAAGTTCATTTTCATAGAATTTCGAAGCAATCGCGTGGGCTTCACGAGTTAACTCATTGTTGAGAGAAAATTCCTGATACAGCGCTTCCCGAATGAGACTATGTATTTGATATTTTGGCTCGTCGCCTGTTGTTTTGATTAAGAGTGAACCTTCACTAGCAAGTTGGTCTAGCTCGAAAGTTCTAATTCTATTTCCGCTGAGAGCAAAGGCTAACTCTGCTGAAAATTCCTTCACAACCGAAAGAGGAAGCAGGATCCCTTTCTCGTGTGCTGAAAGATTTTTAACAACATCGGCCACAATGAGTCGCAGCGGCTCAATTGACTGTGAAATCGCTTCCGCAGATGAACTGAATTTTTCACCTTTAGATAGTCCACGAGCGATGAGTTGAACAGCTGCCGGCCAGCCCTGTGCGCTTTGGAGAATTTTGTTGTTCTCATCCGAGACTGGTGAAAGCCCATTAAGTGTGGCGATCGCCTGAACCTCGTCGCAGGTAAAGCGCAATTCTTGTGGCCCTATAACATGAAGATTGCCGGTGGGTGCTAAATCTGCAGCAGGAGCGGTTGGCGACGTTCTTCGAATCTGAATCAGATGAAGATTGCGTGGTAGTGATCTAATCATCTGACTTGCTATAGCAAAATCTGCCGCTGCTTCAGTGCGACGATTGTCAACGATAAAGATGTATTCACCTTTGAGTGATCCCAGTTCGTTGCTAAATCTCACAATTAAATCCATCGGGCTGAGATCTCTCTCTTTTTCAAACCACGTTGCAAAACCGGGTAGAACATTGCGGACTGCTTGAATCACGTGTGAGTTGAATTTGGGAGCGATATCTTCATCAACCATCGTGTACCAAAAAGTTCGATCAAAATATTTTTGAGCAATCTCTGCTGCCAAAGATGTCTTTCCATATCCAATCGGCCCAACAATGAGAGTTGTTCCGGGAGCGCTCACTTCGATCTTCTCAACAAGGTGGTGACGCGCTAGAAAGTTAACCGGTTGGAGCGGTGGCAGGGTGCGCGAAAGAGTCACCCCATCAAGGACTGTCTTCTTTGGATCGCTACCCTCACTCTTTTTGGCCACGCCTAAGGGTGACTTAAATGAAGGGGTGAGGAAAGGTTAGGGTGAGTGTTTTAGGGGTGAGACTGGGGTGATTTACAGGGCGGCAAATGCCTGGTCGAGAACCCCAAGTGCATCAACCAGTAGCTCATCGCTAATGACCAGTGGTGGCAAGAAGCGGATCACATTGCCGTAGGTGCCAGCAGTCAAAATGAGCACACCGTGAGCCTGGCAATACTTAATGACGCTAGCCATTGCTGCAGGATTTGGATCTTTACTTCCTGGGTTTACGATTTCAATTGCTTGCATCGCACCGCGTCCGCGCACATCGCCAATGACTGGATACTTTGCCGCCATTGCTGTTAAGTGCTCGTTCAGAATTTTTCCTATATGACGTGCGCGCTCAACAAGCTGATCTTCGCGAATAGCTTCCATAGCACCCAGGGCAGCAGCACATGCGATTGGGTTTCCGCCGTACGTTCCGCCAAGACCGCCAACGTGTGATGAATCCATAATCTCAGCGCGAGCAGTCACTGCTGCAAGTGGCAATCCACCGGCAATTCCCTTTGCGGTAACAATCATGTCAGGTTCGACATTTTCATCTTCTACAGCGAAGTAATTTCCAGTGCGTGCAAAACCTGTCTGTACCTCATCTGCAATAAAGACGATGCCGTTCTCTGTTGCATATTCGCTTAATCCTGGGAGGAATCCCTTTGGCGGAACAATAAATCCACCCTCACCTTGAATCGGCTCGATAATGATGGCTGCGACATTCTTTGCGCCAATCTCTTTCTCAATCTTATGTGTGACATCTGCGAGCGCATCGGCAGTCATCGTTGAAGCATCACCGTTCCAGCGATATGGATACGGCATTGGCATGCGGTAAATCTCATTAGCAAATGGACCAAAGCCATCTTTATACGGCATGTTCTTTGCAGTCAACGCCATCGTCAGGTTGGTGCGACCATGGTAGGCGTGTTCAAAGACAACGATTGCTTGGCGCTTTGTGTAGTGGCGCGCAATCTTGATCGCATTCTCAACTGCTTCGGCGCCTGAGTTCTGCAAGATTGATTTCTTTGCAAACTTTCCTGGGGTCAATTCATTAAGTGCTTCACATACTTCGATGTAGCCCAGGTAAGGAGCTGTCGTGAAGTTGGTATGTGTAAATGCATGTGCTGCTTCAACGACGCGGGATACAACACGAGGGTTTGCATTTCCCACGTTGACTACGCCAATTCCAGAGCCAAGATCGATGATGCGATTGCCATCGATATCTTCCATGATCGCACCTTCTGCGCGTGCAATGATGGCTGGAAAAGCTGTGCCAAGACCGGCAGAGACTGCTTCTTTACGTCGAGCCAGCGCTTGCGCGGATTTGGGACCTGGAATCTCGGTAGCAATTAGACGTGATTGCGGGAGCGGGTCCTGTGCGTGGCTGGTTGAAGTCATAGGTAAATGATAGAGCCTTGGGGAAAGTAGGCAGGCTCGAGAAGTTAGGCTTTGCCTCATGAGTACAGGTGATCTTCGAAACATCGCACCACTGCTCGATGCCTACCTCTCTTACTTCGAGCGCGAGCGAAGCCCGTTTACGATTCCAGGCCACAAGCAGAGAGCCTCACGGTTAGATGTTGGTTTAGGAGCTGTCGTTGATTCAGATACTCCCCTCTATGGTGGACTCGATGAAATTAAGCTCACCAATAAAGTGTTAGCAAAGGCTGAAAAACTTGCTGCAGATTTCTGGGGAGCAGATTTTGCACGATTTTCAACAGGCGGTTCTACTCACGCAAATCAAGCAATCATTCTGGCGCTAGGAAAACCTGGCGATAAAGTTGCATTAAGTCGCACCGCACATCGCTCGGTCTTAAGTGCGCTGGTACTTGCAGGTCTTGAACCGCTCTGGCTCACACCAGAGATCGATAGCGCAACTGGTGTTCCCATTGGAATTCCAGTCAGTGAACTAGAACGCGTGCTTCCAGAAAATCCGATTGCACTCTTGCTTACAGAACCGGGATACCTCGGAACACTCTCAGATATTAGAGCTCTCGTTGAACGTGCACATCGGGATGACATTCCTGTGATTATCGATGCTGCATGGGGTGGACACTTTGGATTCCACAAAGACCTACCCGCGCATGTTCTTGCAATGGGTGCAGATGCACTGATCACCAGCGTGCATAAAGCACTTCCTGGCTATAGCGCTTCCGCTCTTTTACTTGCACAGAAGAAATATCTAGATCCAGTGCGCCTGGAACAAAGCTTTGAGACAACGCATACAACTTCACCTGCTGGTGCTCCACTTGCTTCTATCGATGGCACGCGCGCACTCTTGCAAACACGCGGCGATGAATTACTTGGTGAGCTCTTGACCAATGTCGCTTACTTGAAAGAGAAAGTCCAAGCAGAGTTTGCACTTCCGATATTTCTCAACGCCGCTGACTTTCCTCACGGCCGTTTTGATCCGGCGAAGATAGTCTTGCGAGTAAACCAACTCGTCACCTCTGGCGTTGCCATTGAGAAGGCGCTGGGCCTTCAGGGCATCCGCGTTGAGATGGCCGATCAAGACACAGTGGTATTTCTAGCCACCCTGGCAGATACCCGTGAAGATTTCGATCACCTTGCCGATGCTCTGATTGAGATTGCTCGCTCTCTACAAGGCTCACCTCGACCAAGTGCCACAGCGCTAAGTTGGTCGGTGGTACCTACTGTTGGAATCTCAATGCGTGATGCCTACTTCGCAACTACCGAGTTGGTGGATGCAGCACAAGCAATCGGAAGAATCAGCGCCGATCTCATCGCACCATATCCCCCAGGTGTTGCAGTGATTGCACCGGGAGAAATATTGACTCCAACGATTGTGGAAGGTTTATCAGCATCGCAAAAGGCTGGAGTTCGTATTGCCTATGCAACCGATCCCACCCTTGAAAAATATCGAGTCGTTATCAGTTAGTTTTTTGTTCTGCGGTGCACTTTATGATTTGCAGCCTGTGCAACTGGGCGAATGACCAATGAATCCACATTGAAGTGATCCGGCAAGGTAACGCTCCATCTAATTGCTTCAGCTACATCTTCAGCAGTAAGAGGTCCCTCGACACCTTCATAGACTTTAGCTGCGCGTTCGGCATCACCGAATCGAATCTTTGCAAATTCTTCAGTCTTGACCATTCCTGGCGCAATCTCAGTTACGCGAATAGGAAGACCGTTGAGTTCAAGTCGTAGTGTGCGGGCAAGTGAGGTCTCAGCATGCTTTGCTGCAACATAACTTCCGCCATTTTCATATGCCACATGACCGGCTGTCGATGAAATGATCACGATATGGCCGCGTCCATTCTTCTCCATCGCAGGAGTAAACGCTTTGACCATGCGGACTGTGCCGACAACATTGAGATCGTAGGTCTTGCTCCATATTGCTGGATCTGAATCTAAAACAGTTGCTGCATCGAAGGCTCCGCCAGCGCAATTAATAAGAACGCTAATGGTGCGATCAGAGAGATCTTTAACCAACTGATCAACGCTTGCTTGATCTGTAATATCTAAAGCGTGAGCGGTAATCGCTGAGTTTTCAGCAGCGAGGGCTTCTAAGCGATCCATACGTCGTGCGCACGCTATGACGTCGTAACCGCTTGCTACTAAAGCGCGAACGGTTGCAGCACCGATTCCGCTACTTGCTCCGGTGACGACCGCGCATTCTCTTTGGCTCATGCCAAAACCGTAACATTAAGCAGAGTAATTACACCAAGAATTGCAAAGACTGCCGCAGAAATGCCATGAACTAGCTTCATGGAAACTTTCTGTGCAAATTTTGTACCGATAAAGACAGCTGGCACATCTGCGATCATCATTCCCAGTGTTGTTCCAATGACAACAAAGATGACGCTTGAATAATGAGCAGCCAAGGCGACAGTTGCGATCTGCGTCTTATCCCCCATCTCCGCCAAGAAGAAGGTGATTGTTGTTGCACCAAATACGCCAAATCTTCCAGCGATCGAAGCCTCATCTTCTTCAATTTTATCTGGGATCAATATCCAAATAGCCATTGCGATAAATGAGATGCCAAGAATCCATCCAAGTGCAGTTGGCGTAAGCAGAGTTGTTATCCATGCGCCGAGAGCGCCAGCAAATCCATGGTTGACGATTGTTGCTACAAGAATTCCAATGATGATGGGGAGAGGTTTTTTGAAGCGAGCAGCTAATAAGAATGCAAGAAGTTGAGTCTTATCCCCCATCTCAGCTAGAGCAACGACGCCGGTTGAGAGAAGAATTGTGGTGAACACGAATTACACCTTAGACCTTAAACCAGACCGTTGTTCCTGCTAATAATGTGAAGTCAGAGACAGGCGCAGATGAATGCAAAATCTCTTTCGCTTCAAACTTATGACCGTAGCCTCGGAAGTTGATCATGCAGTTCCAGCCACCTGGGCGTGAGAAGTGAAGGACTTCTTTGTTCTTCGTCTCATGCCACATCAGTAGCTCTTCACCTTGCAATTGCTTGCGTAGCGCCAGCGCTTTGCGATAAATCTCAAGGGGTGATCCCGCTTTTCCATCTTGCGCTGCAACGTTCACATCCGCAAACCAAGATGGCTGTGGAAGGTGCGATCCCCCGCTACCAAATCCATAGGAAGAGCCAGATGCGCTCCATGGCAGAGGTACGCGACATCCATCGCGACCCTTTTCGGTATAGAGGTTGCCAACATATGCAGGATCTTGAATCTGATCATGTGGAATATCTGTTACTTCGTGTAATCCAAGCTCTTCACCCTGATACATATATGTACATCCGGGCAAAGCCAAGATAAACATCGTTGCAGCCAGAGCTGCGCGAGTACCAGCTTCACGATCTAGTGGATGAGTTGTGCCATCTGCAAGTAGCCACTTCTTCTCATCAACAATGGGGTGAAGTCCGTAGCGTGTGGCATGGCGGATCTTGTCGTGATTTGAAAGTACCCATGTAGAAGAAGAATGGTTCTTATCTGCAATCTCAAGTGACTTCTTAACTGTGTCGCGATAATCAGATGGATCAAATTTGGCATCCAAGAAGGCGAAGTTGAAAGCCTGCCCTAAAGTCTTATCACTTGCATACAGTGGCATACGCTCGATTGGAACATTTGCCTCAGCAACAGCAACACGAGGTGGGTCATACTCATTAAATACTTTTCGCCACTCTTTATAGACTTCAAAGAGCTCGGTGCGATCGAAGAGAACACCCTTGCCATCCAATTGCGGATTTTCATATCCCAGAGTTGGTTGACTACGAAGTGGCTCTGATAAATCTTTCTTCATCGCATGTGCAACATCGACGCGGAATCCATCAACGCCACGGTCTGCCCAGAAGCGCAGTGTCTTAATAAAGTCTGCTTCAACTTCTGGGTTATCCCAGTTCAAATCTGGTTGTTCTGGCGCAAAGAGGTGGCAGTACCACTGTCCCGGTTTTCCATCTTTTTCAGTGATTCGAGTCCACGCAGATGGAGCAAAGTGAGATGGCCAATCAGATGGAGGTAGTTCTCCATCTTTTCCTTTGCCATCGCGGAAGATATAACGAGCACGTTCTGGCGACCCTGGCTCTGAATTCAAGGCATCGATAAACCACTGATGAAGGTTTGATGAGTGGTTGGGAACGATATCTACAAAGACGCGGATGCCAGCTTCGTGAAGAGCTGCCAACATCTCATCGAAATCTTCAAGCGTTCCAAGTTTTGGATCAACGTTTCGATAGTCATCTACGTCATAACCACCATCTGCAAGAGCGGATGGATAGAACGGGCTAAGCCAGACTGCATCAAGTGAGAGAGATTTCAAATATGGGACCTGCGAAGTAATTCCCTTAAGGTCGCCGATACCGTCACCGTTTGAGTCTTTAAAACTGCGTGGGTAGATCTGATAGACCGCAGCCTGTCGCCACCAATTAGCATCTTTAGACAAGCTCATCGAAATCTAACCCCCAATAATTTCGCCTAATACTAGCCAATAAAGCCAAGGAGATGGTCACGCGCCAATCAACAAAGTAGACTTGAGGAATTATGAGCCTAGCCAACGAGACCACGATGTATCGCGAGATCCATGAATTTCCCCGGATCATTAGCGATTCCCTTCTACGTCTTGCCGAAGTTGGCGAAGTTGCCGACATCTTGAAGGCAAAGGATTTTGCCACCGTTCAGGTTCTTGGACGCGGAACCTCAGGAAATGCATCCCTCTTTCTCAAATATTTAATTGAAGTTCGTTTAGGAATCCTGGTTGCAGATGCCTCGCCATCGACTACTTCGATCTATAACTCTCCCATTGCCATGCGAAACAACTTGTTGATCGGCATGAGCCAAAGTGGAAAATCAACTGACCTTGTCGAATTTGCTCGTACCGCTATTGAAAGTGGTGCCTACTTTGTCGCAATGACAAATGATGCTTCTAGCCCATTGGCTCAACTAGCCCATCACCATATTGATCTCGGCGTTGGGCCAGAGTTAGCAGTTGCTGCGACTAAGAGTTATTCATCAGAATTACTTCACGGACAGTTACTTGTCGATGCCATGCTGGGCGAACAGGCACCGGCTCACCTTGCCGATGAAGCGCAGCGCATCATCTCTGATGCTCAAGGCCGTATCGAAAAGGCAACATCCCTTCATCTTGCCACCGATATCGTCGTTCTTGGTCGTGGATACTCACTTGCAAATGCACTTGAGCTTTCTCTCAAGATTAAAGAGACATCCCTTGTTAACGTTCCTGCAAACTCAACTGCTGAGTATCTCCATGGTCCGATTGCAGCGCTCAAGGAGAGTTCTTCGGTGATCTTCCTTGCTCCATCTGGACAGGATTATTCGGTGATTGAGCCAACCGTCGAGCGAGTGCGCGCAATTACCAAGAACATCTACTGGATCGGTTCATCTGCATATTGCGCAGAGGGCGAGACATATCTGGGTGGATCTTCAATCGATCACGAAAGCTATTCATGTCTATTGGACTCAGCTGTCTTACAGTTGCTTGCCAATCAATTAGCAGTTGCAAAAGGTCTTAACCCAGATGCGCCTAAGGGTCTTAACAAAGTTACTCTTACTCGATAACTACTTGCTCTTGAGTTCCAGCAGCTTGATTGCTGCAACTGCGCTGTCATAACCCTTATCTTCAACGCTTCCAGGTCGACCGCTGCGAGCGATTGCTTGATCGAGTGTGTTGCACATC
>JACCDN010883364.1_pt1 | contig 12154 bp, 9 predicted proteins | sample 7441691 | NCBI WGS metagenome assembly JACCDN01 (sample SAMN15323439, study PRJNA562643) | freshwater metagenome | isolation source: river surface water | place: USA:Blue River Watershed | collected 2017-08-16 | reverse complement strand
TTTGATGGTCACTCCAAGGCTTTAAGATGTAATTCACCGGATGTGTCTTGCCTGCCACTTCTACAATGGAACGATCACTAAATGCCGTCAAATAGATCACAGCCAATCGAGGCGAATTTAACAGTGCTTGCTTCACAAAATCAATCCCGGTTGGGCCATCTCCGATGTTCACATCGCAGATCGCTAGATGTGGCTTAAAGCTAACAATCCCCTCTTGTGCAGAGGTATAATCATGAAAAACCAGACATGCATAGCCTAAGTTTTCCAAGATTTCCTTGATATCTAAGGCCACGATGACCTCATCCTCCAAAATTAAAACCCGCTTGCTGTCCATAGGATTTATAGATGAAAGTTGATTAAATGCTTGATTCCTTTACTTTGTAGAAGCTCATATTGCGCTCCCATTTGCTCACTTAAAATCACGATAAGCCGCATCCCTAAATTCGAATTCCGCTGTATTTCTTCCACGACCCCTGAGCCATTGTCCTCAATTTCAATATTAACCTTGCCATCAAGCTGGGAGCCATCTATTCGTAATACCCCACGACCTTCCACGAATGCATACTTAAAGGCATTTGAAACGATCTCGTTAATAATCAATCCCAACGTCCCAATCCGCTCGAATCGAAGATATATGTTAGGGTCCATCGAAAACTGAATATCTATCTCCTGCTTCTCATCCATCACATACATTTGCTGCAAATGCTGAACCAAGGTCCGCACATAGGGTTCCAATTGGACAAACTCCATCTCATCCGATTGAAACAAATTATTATGCACCAAAGCAATGGTTTGAATCCGATTTTGTAGAGATAAAATCAAATCAATCGACTCCTTGTTCTTACTCCGTCGCTTTTGAAGATTCAATAAGCTGTAAATGACTTGCAGGTTATTCTTGACACGATGGTGTAATTCCTTGAGCAGAATCGCATTGCGTTCATACTCCAAATCGAGTTGGATTTGGTTTTGGGTCAACAAGCCTTTTTGTCGGAAATTGATAAATAAAAGCACCGACCCAAAAAGTATCGTACCCAAAAGAATACTTAAAATCTTGATTCGAAAATCCTGCAATTCGGCCTCCTCCGAATAGGCCTCCACTTGCGATTTCGTTTTCAAGGCATCTTCACGGTGTTTGGCTAGTTCCAACTGGCCCAACAATAAGATCGATTTATTCCGGTTGATGTGTGTATTAGCCGTGTCCTGGGCAGCCTGGAAAGCTTTGCTGTAAAAATAGGCCGAATCGTATCGTTTTTGGGATTGAAAATAATCCGCATAAGACTCTAGCATCATCATCTTGCTCGGTGGAACCACTTTTTGACCCATGAGCGAACGAGCACGATCGAGTTGTAATTTCGCCGCATTCCATTGCTTAAAATGCAAATGAGCCTTCGCTAAAAGAATCAATTTCGCTATTTGATTATCAGGATTATCGCCACTCAATTGAATATCAAATGCTAATTTTGGAATGACCTGACCGTAATCCCCTTGCAACATCTGAATAGAGGCCATTTGGCCGGTAAACATACCCTCCCAATACATCAATTCTCTGGGCAGAAACATCCCTTTTTTCGCGGCTAAGCGCACCGCTGCTACCTCCCGATAGCCCTGCGCATAGGTCTCATAGGCTTTGTGATAATTCTTGACATCGGTATACAACCAACCCAGGCGCAACAAATAAAACAAGCGCCCATAATCACCCGAAGGTGGCACGGGCTGAAACTGACGGAAGTCGCGCAAGGCATCCTCGAATAGCCCGCATTCTCGGTAAATTTCCCAGAAGGTTTTTACATAGCCCAACCGTATCCGCAATTGACGAATGGGTATCGCCTTTTCGATGTCATTCTTCCCACGGTATTCCTCCTCTAATTTGATTAGAATATGCCGCCAATAGTAGTCGGGAACATGCTTCTTATTCCGAAATAAAAACTCCAGAAATGGCAAACCGTGGGTAAATTTGGCCTGATTGTGATAGACCATCGACAGCGGAATCGCCGCTTTGACCATCAAATCAACGTCATTCTTCTTGCGAGCAGCCGCCCATTGCGTTTCTAAGATTTGCTCTAAATCACCGACATTCTCGTTGGAGAAATAATTAGCCTCCCGACGGAAGGCGTCGTCCCAGGTCAACCAAAGAAACTGGGGATTTTGATAGCGAATATCACTCGAAAATTTGGTCGGATTGAAGGAATCGTCTGCCTGTACCCCAAAGGATAACAGCAGCCAAAGACCTAGCAAGGGCCAGAAGCGTTTCATTTGATATCAATTAGAACTAGGGCCTATACAGGGCTTTGTAAATCCAAGTTAGTCGGTTCCAATTAAATTTCAAATGTCAATGCTTGAAATCCGAAATTTTATAAGCTATTTAGCGTAAGCACCTCAGATGGGGAAATAACGCGGTTATAAATTCTTAATTCATCGATAGAACCATTGAAATATTCCTTGACGTCATTCGCAGCTAAGTTAACAACCCGAGCTCCAAGAGATAAAATCGTTGGATTGATGAACAAAGGACTTGATGGACGTGGCCACGTATTAATTAATTGGCCATTAACATAGTAACGCTCCGTTACTCCATCATAAGTAATAACAACATGCGTCCATGCATTTGTATAAATATTTCGAGTAATGGGAAAATCTAAATTCCAGTGATAATGCAGCAAACCCGCTGAGGGCATCGTCTTCATGTAATTACTCGCGGCTGCAGTACCCGAAGGTCCGTAACCAAAAATGGCCATTTCCCTGTTCCACACATTGGCTTTAAACCAAACAGAAATCGAATAGGCTGAGTTATTACTTGGTAAGTTCCTAGGTGAACTTAAGGTCAAATAACTATTCGACCCATTGAACGCATAAGCTGAATTTCTAACATTTCTTCGTCCTGTGGTTTTTACCGCGTTACCCGTGAGATTATTCCCGGTACTTGAATAGTCTTTCGAATCTTCATTCAGAGGCAAATAAGTCACTAAACCATTTGATAACGAGGAATTGCTCGAAGTAAAAAACTCCCGCTGATCGCCATACGTATAATTACCATTAATTTTGGCAAAGGCTCGTACATAATATTTCCGACCTGGCAGCAAATCAAAGAGGTTCACGGAAGCAACATTGACATCTAGCAAGACACTCAAATTATCAATGGTAGGATTTGAATTTAATCCCCAGCAAAGCCCCCGCTCTTGTACAACATAGGTCGGCGATAAGTTAGAAATACTAATCCCCGATGTCGCACGCGTATCTTGTACATCCGTTACGGAACTTGTCGCAACATTGACGAAATTACCTTTTCCTACTGGAATTTCTGGATCCTTCTCGCAAGCTATCAACACGAAAACCAACCAAACAAGAAAGCTATTTCTCATATCTTAAAAATTTAATCCAAAACCTAACCAAACGTCCGAATAAGCTTTGGTATCAGCGGATTTTAAAAGGCCTAAATAATTAATACCTGAGGCAATATGGATTCGTTTGAATATTAAATTAATGCCCCCTTCAAGTTCTAAACCGGATAAACTCGCATAGGAATTTTTAGCCCAAATACTACCTGTTTTCGTTCCTGCAAAATTGAACTCATCCGCAGCCCAGTACAAGGAACGGGAACCAAAGCCCATACCCGCTCTGAGGTAAACGTGTTCATTTAGCCCATACAGAAAAGAAGGAATGACCGACAGACGAGTCGTTTTGGTTTCCTTGGTGAATTTATAATTCGAATTAGGTGTTGTGTATTTATCGATCAACGTGCCCGAGGCTGTATAATTAGTGGAAGGAGCCCCTTCCAAACCATAAAGCACCGTTAATCCATAGCCCCAACCTCCTTGAATTTTCCCGACATGCGCCGATAACGTTAAATTCGATTGCTCACCTCCCGGTGAAAATGGACTAATTCCTAGGGTGGCATATGTTAAATTTTGTTCAATAGGCTTAATCAGTTGAATTGGCTTTTTAGGAACCTCCTCTACCGCAACTTTGACATTCGAACTATCCACCTTTTGAAACTGCCCCCGTTCCAAAAGAACCGTAGGAGTTAATTGAAAAACATATTCCGTAGGGGCTAATGTTAAATCGCCAGTTTCTACCTGAAAATAATAATTATAGCCCGCCTTCAGCCCTTTCAAACTCAAACCATGAATTTTGGTGGGATCGATTTGTTTACGAGCACCTTCCGGAAACTCCTGAATATAGAGTCGCAAATCTACCTCCTTTTGAGAAGGTACATCTAAATCGAAATAAACCTCAAAACGCTTAATGGCCGGAACGTAACCAACCTGTAGATTGGATACTTCCTGAGCCTGTGCGTAATAAGTGCCAACGAGTAGCAGTAAAACGCAACCAAAAAAATTACGACATAAAAAAGACATCATGTTCCGTCTTAAGGTTTTGGAACAACCACACGCTCCGTACGGATTCGAGCACCTAATACATTCACTTTGGCATCCGCATTCTGAGTCCAAACACCCCACTTATTATTGACTAAATATTTAGGACTAGCAAATACATCAATATCAGGATTCTGATCAACTAATTGATAATTCATCTCATGCATCAAGTTCTTATAAGCGATGTTGTTCCATGTGAGATTGTTGACAAATCCAGTTACAGGTAAGGCAATCAAACAAGAAACGCCATAACTAAGCTTATAGTCATCAAAACTTTTAGGCTTATCCTTTAGACCCACATATTTTTGAATCTCATCACCCAATAATAAAGTAGATCCAAGTAAAGTTAAAATTGGGAAAATACGTGGAACACGACCTAATTCAACGCCATTCAAACGAAACACAAAACCCGTTTTATTTTTGGATGCGTTACTACTTGTATAAGGAATTCCCATGATAGCATTTCCAGAGCCTGAAATTTCCGGCAACCGCTTAATATCATATTCCGAGGAATTTCGATTTAATGAAATGTCCGCAAATCCACCCATTCCTGTTTTGATTTGATGGCTACACCCTGAAAATAAGAATGAAGAAAAAATAAACAATGATGCGATGATAGCACCACGAAAACATGTAAAGACCTGTTGCATAAAACTATTTTTAGAAACCATATTGTTTCAAAAATAGCCCCGCAACAGGTCTTGAAAAAAAGATACTTATCTAACGGTCAATTATTTTACCTCAAACACTAATGCTGACCTCGCTGGTATATCCAACTGACTCCCAAGCACTTGAGATTTCCCCGTAATAACTTCCTGAATCTGCGCGCCCGGCTTAACCAATTCCGCAAAACGCTCCATATTCAAGTTCATCGTCTTCGCATTCTTGTTCATCACCACCATCACTTTCCCCTTCTCCGAATGACGGAAGAATACATATACCCCATTTTCGGGACCAAAATGCGTCAACTTACCCTCATGAATCACCGCGTTGTTTTTACGCCAGTTCAACAATTTCTTGAAGAAATCTTGTGTACTTTTCTCATCCTCCGTAAATCCGCGCTGCGTAACCGCATCTTTGGCATCTCCGGGCCAACCGCCGTAAAAATCCCCACGAATCTCCCCATGTTCATTACTCTTCGGATTCGACATCAAAATTTCGGTACCATAGAAAATCTGTGGAATTCCACGCGTTGTCATTAAGTAGGTAATTCCCATACGGAATAAAGCCTGATCATGTCTCACCTGCGAATAGAAACGCGACATGTCATGGTTATCGCCAAAAACCACCAAATTATCCGGATTCGCATAAATCAAATCATTCGATATCACGGAATAAATCTTATTCAATCCCTTGCCCCATTCTTGGTCATTCTCATTCATCGCCTCCGATAAGGCATTCTGCAACGGAAAGTCCATCAATGCCGGCAAGGATGATTTAAATCCATCGCGATTCACTTTGCCCTTTTGCCAGTAGGACGTAATGATGGGATTCGAAGACCACTCCTCGCCAACCATGTTTAAATTCGGATATTCATCCAACACCGCGTCTGACCATCTTGCCGCAAAATACTTATCCGAATACGGATAGGTATCAATTCGTATCCCGCCTAAATGCGCATATTCAATCCACCAGATTGTATTTTGAATCAAATAGTTCGCCATAAATGGATTCTTTTGATTCAAATCCGGCATGGCAGGAACGAACCAGCCCTCCGACTGCATTTTTGCGTCAAATTTAGACACGTGTGGATCCTGCACCGTCTCACGGCGGTGGGTTGTCGACACAAATTTGCCATCAAAATTGATCCAATCCTTAAACGGAAAATCCTTCATCCACCAGTGACCATCCCCACAGTGATTCAAGACCACATCCATGATGATTTTAATACCTTTTTGGTTCGCTTTTTCAGCCAACTCCTTGTACTGTTGATTCGTCCCAAAACGTGGATCAATCAAGTAATGATCCGTAATCGCATAGCCATGGTAACTCTCCTTAGCCTGATCATTCGCCATCACAGGCAAATTCCAAATCGCCGTAAAGCCCATGTCATGTATGTAGGGCAAACGGTCAATGATTCCTTTTAGGTCACCGCCATGCCGACCGTACATTTCACTACGTGCTGGATTCGGTTCACGGTATCCCGGTTTCGCATCATTGCTCGGGTCACCGTTTGCAAAGCGATCCGGTGTGATTAGATAAATCACATCCTTGGTGCTGTAGGATGGACGATTCGCGGAATTGGGAGTGCGCGACTCGAGTTTGTAATCGATGTGATGAATGACTTTATTTCCCTTTTTGATATCTAAGGGATATGTTCCAGCCACCGCATTTGAGGCTACCTCACAATCCACGAATAAGTAATTCGGGCTATCCGCCTGATGCACTTTAAGTACCTTTAAGCCAGGCTTAGAGGCAATGACATCGGAACCTAGGAGATCCTTTCCGTGAATGAGTAATTGCAATTTGGGATTTTTCATGCCCACCCACCAGTTCAAAGGTTCTACTCGTAAATCTTGTGCTTGTAAGCTCAATCCGAGCAATAGGAATAATAAAAGTTTCTTCATGATTATAGCGTGTTTTTGACAAGCTCTTGCCTGGGTAAGCAAACGAACTCGAGGGGCAAAAATAGGGAAAAATTGAGGGAAAAATCGAAGCATTCGGGGTATTTATGTCAAATTTATCAGTTTTTAGCTATTCATTTAACGAGTGTATTCTCTCCCGCACAGACCCGTCTATCTTGCATATCAGCCGATATTTAAGGATATTTGCACCTAATTAACGCCCTAAAAAAAGTAACACTATGTGTGGAATCGTCGCCTACATCGGCTCTCAAGCCGCTTACCCCATCATTCTAAAAGGTCTTAAGCGCTTGGAATACCGTGGTTACGACAGCGCAGGTATCGCTTTATACGGCAAAAACATCACCAATTTCAAGAAAAAAGGCCGTGTCGCTGAACTAGAAGCTTGGTCGGATGAGATTACCCAAACGGCAACCGTCGGCATCGGACACACCCGTTGGGCGACACACGGCGAGCCATCCGATGTCAACGCACACCCGCACAAATCGAACTCCGGCAAATTGACTTTGGTGCATAATGGCATCATTGAAAACTATGCTTCGTTGAAGCAGGAGCTCATTCAAAAAGGATATACGTTTGAAAGTGCGACGGATACGGAGGTATTGGTCAACTTCATTGAAGAGATCCAAAAAAGCAATAACTACTCCTTGGAAGAGGCCATGCGCATCGCCTTGAAACGCGTCGTAGGTGCCTATGTGATTATCGTGATGGAGGAAGGTTTCCCGAACCGACTGATTGCTGCCCGTAAAGGAAGTCCTTTGGTGATTGGCGTAGGCGATGGCGAACATTTCTTGGCCTCTGACGCCTCACCGATTATCGAATATACCAAGAAGGTCATCTACGTGAATGACTATGAATTGGCGATTATTTCCGAAGATGAGATCATCTTAAAAAACCTCGGAAATGAGCCGATTACCCCTTATATCCAGCAACTTGACATGGAATTAGCCCAAATCGAAAAGGGTGGCTACGACCATTTCATGTTGAAGGAAATTTTCGACCAACCAGCCTCCTTGACCGATTGTCTACGCGGTCGTTTGGATAGTGAATCCATGACGCTGACCTTGGCGGGTGTCGAGCAACACCTATCTGTTTTTGCGCAGGCAAAACGCATTGTCATCGTGGCCTGCGGAACAAGTTGGCACGCTGGATTAGTCGCCGAATACATGATTGAAACGCTCTGCCGCATCCCGGTGGAAGTTGAATACGCCTCGGAATTCCGTTACCGCAATCCGGTCATCGGACCTGGCGACATCATTATTGCCATTTCCCAAAGTGGGGAAACAGCTGATACGCTCGTGGCCATTGAACGTGCGAAAGAACAGGGAGCCTTTATCTTCGGTGTGGTGAATGCCGTGGGTTCATCCATCGCCCGAATCTCACACGCAGGTGCTTATACACATGCCGGACCAGAAATCGGTGTGGCAAGTACGAAGGCCTTCACGGCACAATTGACCGTTTTGGCAATGATGGCGATGAAGATTGGTAAAGCGAAGGGAACTTTAGCGACCGCTGAATATGATCGTTTAATCGCAGAATTGGCCTTGATTCCGGAGAAGGTTAAGACGACTTTGGCGACCCACGTGGCCATCAAGGAGGTCGCGAAACATTATGCAGACGCACGGGATTTCTTGTTCTTGGGCCGGGGCTATAATTTCCCGGTGGCCTTGGAAGGCGCCTTGAAACTAAAGGAAATCTCCTACATCCACGCGGAGGGTTACCCAGCCGCGGAGATGAAACACGGACCCATTGCCTTGGTAGATGAGAACCTACCGGTTTTATTCATCGCGACCAAAGACGCCTACTACGAGAAAATTGTAAGCAATATCCAAGAAATCAAGGCACGGAAGGGTATGGTCATTGCGGTCATTTCCGAGGGCGATACCTTGATTCGAGACATGGCAGACCACGTGATGGTGGTGCCAGAAGTGGATGAACTATTGGCGCCGTTAATCAGTGTCCTACCGACCCAATTACTCTCTTATTACATCGGCGTATTGCGCGGCCTGGATGTGGACAAACCCCGCAATTTAGCTAAATCAGTGACGGTGGAGTAGAGTGCTCGGATTTTAAATTTCAGAGAAAGTCATTATTTTAGGTTTTTAAAACCTCAAGACAACTCATGAAAAAAATCTTAGTTCTAAGCGTATTATCCTTCGTAAGTCTGAATACTTTGGCCCAACTACCTACCATACGTGCAGAAGGCGGTGGAGGAAAAAATGTTAATTGGCCATTAATCAAAAAACAGAGTGACCCCGAAGGGCCCGGATATTTTTACGGGGATTGTGACCAAGAAGTCAACGGAATACGTGCATCCTCCGTACTTGCAGGGCAAGGGAAAAAGACTTACGGCCCTAAAAATGTAAGCGATGCAGATCCAATGAGTGCCTGGGTGGAAGGCAAGCCCGACTATGGGATTGGCGAGTATTTTGAAGTCAAAGCTGCTGCCATCAATAAAATCTATAATGGATATCAATCTTCGCCCAAAAACTGGGCTGAGAATTCCCGTGTAAAGCGTTTCAAAGTTTACAAAAACAATAAACCCCTTTGCTTCTTGGATTTAACAGATGAGATGGGGGAACAGCATTTTGAATTGCCGGGACACAACATGACTCGAACGGATGTAGAAAGCATATTTAAGTTCGAAATTGTAGATGTATACAAGGGTAGCAAATGGCCAGATGTAGCCATTTCGGAAATTGGTTGGGCTGCTTGTTGTTTTATCGGCTCTACGAACATTGAATCCGACCATCAATCTAGCAGAATCGCCGATTTGGAAAATGGGGATGCGATCTATTCGGTGGACTTGAAATCTGGGACGATTTCGTCGACGCAGGTCGAAAAAGTAACAAAACAAACCCATTTAAGTGTTTTGAAAGTGGAAACCACAAACAGGGCCATTGAAATTACCTTTGATCATCCCTTATACATCAAAGATTTCGGCTTTTCATCGCTTGCTCGCTACATGAACACAAAGAAGATTGAAAATTTTCAGGAATTGGTGGGTAAGATTGAATTGATGGTTCTTGATGAAACAAGCCATCAAATGAAATTTGAACCGCTTAAGTCCCTGGAATTACATCAAGGGGTATTCGAGACCTTCTCTATTTTAAAAATAAAAGCGGGTGAGAATTTTATCGCGAATGGATTTGTGACCAAGGTATATTAGTGAGTCAAAAAAATCAGGGCTTTCAAATTGAGAAAGCCCTGATTTCAATTTATAAATCACATCTTAGCGACTTAGCGCCTGAAGGTCTTGGATCCAACAATCCAAGAGGGCTAATTCTTTCGCATCTACGACGCCTTGACGTACAAGTTCCTCGTAACATAAACGGAGATTCGTGTAGATATTTTCTACGCCGTCCAATAGGTTCAATGCGTTCAAGCCATTCATGATGCTTGAATTATTCAAATAGCCAGGGATTTCATCCTCGAAATCCTTCATGATGTTGTGTTCATTGCGGATTTGATAGACGGTCGCGTTGTGGAAAAGAATGGACCAGCCACATGTCCAGGCGATACGTTGTGCCACGAAGGAACGCCAAATATCCGTCATGCGGAAACTGCAATACGAAGGCAGGTACAATAAAGGGAAAGCCTCCTTGAACCAAGTTGTATTTTGACTATTGAATGGGCAAATGGATTGATTCGCCAAGGCGATCGGATCTCTTTCCAAAAACTTGATCGGTAATGGCAATACCATGCGGTAAATGGCATCCACATCCGGATTATCATCGGCCAAACCTTGTTGGATCGGACAAGCCACCGTATCTGCCTCGGGCTTGGGCTTCATGGATTCTAGGACTTGGTCCAATGGAAATCCTCTCGGCCAAATATTGGTCTCACTAAAGTATTTATAGACATTGACCCAGCCGTGATTCTGAAGTTTATTCGCATGTACTTGAGGCGAACGCGGGGCCCAAAAGCTATCGAATGGAATGTTATCGTCGTCTGTTTCAATGATCACCTCAGCTCCTTGTTGGAGCGCAATCAAATACCCAATGTTCTTCCGTGCATAATGCTTCACCGGGATTTCGCGTGCCAGGGTATGGGGCAATTGCATTTGTTTTTCGATGGAATAGAAATCACAACCGTCCAATTGGAATTCGTTCGGACTTTTCACGTCACCGATGACGATGAAGGGAACACCCTTCTCTTGACAGGCGGCGGCATATTGATTTAACACGGGGTGTTGATCGTCCGCAATGGAGGTAATCACGAGGAAGGGGCTTTTCGACATGGCTTTACGAAATACGAGTGGATTGAAAGCTAATCCGTTTTAAGAAATAATGAAAAAGTACTTGAATCGAATTTTTGATGGCCTTTTGGGATACGCTGGGCGAAGGTGCCTTGTAGTGTATCGGTATTTCGACGAAACGGGTATGGCGTAATAAGTAACGCAATTCCGTTTGGTAGAAATGGGCCTTGGAAAGCAAGGGATAGTGTGCGAATTTCTCGACCACATCGCGGTGGAAACCCTGGAAACCAGAGGTCATATCAAACATGCGGGTGCCCAGGAGGATATTGGCCAAAATGGTACCGACTTTGGAGAGTACCGTTCGCTTCCAATTGGAGTCGGTGATGGAACCGCCATTAATGAACCGACTGCCAAAGGCGCAGTGGTTGCCCTCGTTCAGGACACGCAGAAAAAGTGGAATGGCGCTGGGATCGTGAGATAGTCCGGCATCCATTTCGATGATGATTTCGTGTTGATGTTCAAGCGCAATGCGGTAGCCTTTGAGGTAGGCATCGACCACATTTTTATTTTCTGGGGACCAAACCAGCTGAAAGCGCGGGTCTTCTTTTTGCAGATTTTCGCAGAGTTCGCGGGTATTATCGACGGAGACCTTGTCAACGATTAGGTAGACTTTTCCTCCAGGTGTTTCATCCAGTACCTCTTTTACTTTTTCGACAAAAGGGATAAAGTCTTGCTGTTCGTTTGCCATCGGTACAATGACCGCGTAATCATGTTTCATGCAAAATGTTTTTACCAATACTAGGATGAGCAGCGCCCAAGTAGTAATCGTTTGGAGTCGAGTAATTTCTATATTGAAGCAAAAATAGTTTTTTTTGCTGTCTTTTCAACAAAATGGGAGGCCCAACTTATCTAAAGGTGCGTTTGGCTAGCTTGGGGAGGGATAATCGGCTGAGGATTCCAGCCGAAATTGCGACGTGCGAGGGAGTCGTCGAAGGTGAGTT
>JACCDN010971136.1_pt1 | contig 12162 bp, 12 predicted proteins | sample 7441691 | NCBI WGS metagenome assembly JACCDN01 (sample SAMN15323439, study PRJNA562643) | freshwater metagenome | isolation source: river surface water | place: USA:Blue River Watershed | collected 2017-08-16 | reverse complement strand
CAGGGGCGGCGAGCATGAACTTGATAAGTGAGTCTTGGGTGATCTCTTCAGCCTTAGCTGAATCCTTCAATACGCGATTGGCATGCGCGAGTAGCTCTGAACGGTGCTCAGTGTAAAAAGCCCCCAGTTCGGCAACTGTCCATACGCTAAGTGCCACTTTATTAATCCTTCATTAACCGGTTTTGTCCTGCAGAGCCAGCCGTCGCTGCCTCTATCCCCTACTACGAATCCAAGTCTAGATTGTCGCGAGAAGGGGACAAAACGGACAATTTATTCTTTTGTCCTAACTCCGAATAGCCTGTACTTATGGACCCACTCATCTGCACTTCCCCGATCGCGCTCCTTTGGGATATCGATGGCACCTTGTTAAATACTCAGGGTATCGCTGCACAGCAGTTGATGGACTCATTTATGGAAATAACAGGGTGTAAGTGTTCTATTCAGTCTGGCCAGTACAGCGGATTTACAGATTTTGAAATCGTTTTAGATCTACTTCAAAAAGCCGATCAAGAAGTTGAAATAAGTACGGCCGAGGCCGTGTTGATTCATTACGGAACACGACTGCTACCTGTACTAGAGAAAAATCCGCCGAGACTACTGGCAGATGTCCAACTGGCTTTCCAAGAACTAACCGACTTCCCAAACGTACAACACTACATAGGGAGTGGAAATTCGATCCTGGGTGCTGAGTCGAAAATTAAAGCGGCTGGACTTACGCGATACTTTCCAAAGCAGAATTACTTTATTGCAACTTCGAGTCAAATCTCACGAGATTCAGTGATTCGGTCTGCAGCTATCAATATCAAAATCCCAACTTTAGTAATTGGCGATAGCGACCGAGACATTCACTCTGCTAGGAGAAACAATCTACCGGTTTTAGCGGTTGCCACTGGACATCACACGTATCAAGAATTGAGTGAATTAAACCCAAATTACTTATTGGACGATTCTTGGGCTACCGATGATTTACTTAAGATAATTTTGGACTTCGCGAAAAATCATTAATTAAAGAATCACAAGCCCATTAGGTTTGCCTGATTATCAAAATTAGGAACAAGTGCGCGTACTTCTTCAAAACTTCCCTGGGCTTCAATTTTTCCATTATCTAAGTAGTAGACTCTGTCAGCATTTCGGACCGTTGAAAGCCTATGCGCAATCGTAATCATTGTAATACCCGTCTTGAGCTCAAATAAAGTTTTAGTTATTCCATCCTCGGTAGTTGCATCGAGTGCACTAGTCGCTTCATCCATTACTAGAAGTAAGGGTTCTGTAAAAAGCGCTCTGGCAATTCCAATTCGTTGTCGCTGACCCCCGCTCAGTTTAAACCCATTATCCCCCAGCACAGTATCGAGACCACCTGGAAGATCTTCAATAAGGTTTTCCAAACCAGCCTTAATCAAAGCCTGTTGGATTTTCTCATCGCTTTCAGAATTCTCTTCAAGGCCTAACAGAATGTTTTGCCTCAGCGAGCTATTTGAAATTGTGGTTTGTTGAGGCACATAGGAAACGAATTGAGGCCAAATTCTAAAGGTTACCAAGGGTGGCATTCCTGAAATTCTCACTTGGCCAGAATTGGGTCTTATTACACCCAAGATTATGTCTACCAATGTGGTTTTCCCGGATCCTGACGGTCCAACAAATGCAACATGTTCGCCACTTTTAATCTCTAAACTCAAGTCATAGATCTCGAATTCGGAATCATTCTCATACTTATAGTTGATTTGCTTGAGGATAACTGCTGGCTGAAAATCTGTCGGTTCAGCCAATTTGAAGAATGTGTCACTGCTTTTCTCATTAGAGTCTTGTAGTTGGAGTAACTGAATTGTCACCGCACTGTTACCCAGATAATTCTTGATTTGTAGAAGTCCTTGTTGAAGGCGCAATATTGCAGGCGCGATTCGTGTCGTCGCTGCAATAAACAATGTAAGCCCTGTGATTGCAGCTGTCGCATCGTAGAGATAAAACTGAACTCCTGTGATCAGGAGTGCACCCAAAATCATTGAAACTTCCATGACGTATTTACCAATGTATGGAAGAAAAATCCTTTGAGAAATGATGCTTGAAACCTTGAATCGAATTTTGCTTATTTCTTCAACATAGTGGTCTCTTGTATTTCGAACTGTAGCTTCTCTATAGGTATTCAAAATCTCCCAGATTTTTTCATTGCTCTCAACACTAAATTTCATTTCATCTGAGCCAAGAGAAAAAGCTCTATTCTTCATTAACTTGTTTAACACGGCTGCAATCATTAAGAATGTGGCTAGGGTAGTAACTGCTAGCGATGGGCTCACGGCCGCAAGCCCGATAAACAAAACGGCGAGTAAAGAGGTGTCGACAAACAAGTTTGAAGTTGCGGCGATGACACCTGTTGTTAGATTTTGAACTCCCGTAGTTGATGCGTAAATGATTTCCTGTTGAGAATACTTGTTGACTTCATTTAAATCTTGATTTAGAAATTTTTTTAGAATTCTATGAGAGATCTTTGCTCCTCGAGTACTTAGAAATGTCAAAATTCTTCTCGAGATTACTATTGAAAGAAGTGTTTTGGAGATTAGAACCAATGTTGCCAATACTCCGAGAGCAGCAACCTGCTGCTGAAATGAGAAGCTATCAAGATTTAGGAACTCCAAGAGTTGTTCAACTCTGCCTCCAGCCTTCTTTGATTGAATTCCATTGATCGATAAGGCTCCAATAACCCCAATGAGTGCCACACCGAGCAAGTCCAAAATGGTAAGCAGGATTTGGGCGACTGTTGCTAGAGATACTTTTTTTCGGTCTCTAGGTTCGATCGCGTGTAAAACCGTCCACCAGGCTGGGTGTTTGGTGGTCATAAATCGCGCTATTGAGGACTTAATCAGGTGGCCTGCCAACTCTATTTTCTAAGCGTTCGGGATTCCAATAGTACTTCTAGTTTGGGCAGGTCTAACAGTTATGCCGTCAAAACCTGTAGGAAGTGCTGATATGGCCTAGGAACCACAAAATGGCAGTAATATCGGGGTCGTTGGGTTTACGAGTCGGGAGCCAGTTAAAGATGCCATCCAAAGTCATTGAAATCGGGTATGGGAAAGTTAAGAAGGTTAAAGTAGGTGGTGGTGGCAAACTCGTACTAATTGGAGGCCCCTGCGCAATTGAGAACCGTGCCCACGCATTTATGATGGCCGAGCGCATCGGGGAAATCTGCGAAGACCTCAATGTCGATTGGATTTACAAATCCTGTTATGACAAAGACTGTCGTTCATCCCCAGATAGCTACCATGGACTTGGTTTAGAAGATGGGCTCCAGATTCTCTCTGATATTAGAGATAAATTTGGAATTCCAGTTACCTCTGACTTTTCCGATACCTCTTGGGCAAAGGCGACTGGTGAAGTTTGCGATCTAGTACAAGTACCTGCCTACCTCTGTCGTCAAACCAGCATTCTTCGTGCAGCTGCTGAGACTGGAAGACCTATCCACCTCAAGAAGGGTCAGTTCATGAGCCCTTGGAACATGGCAAACTCTGTCAAGAAGATAGAAGCAGCCGGTGGCAATCAGGTCTTGCTGGGAGACCGCGGCACGTTCTTCGGATACAACATGTTGGTGAATGACATGCGCTCGTTTCCAATCATGGCGCGCACTGGGTACCCGGTTTGCTACGACGCGACGCACTCAATTCAGATGCCTACATCTATGGGTGATATATCGGGTGGCCAACGTGAATACATTCCATACTTGGTTCGCGCAGCGGCTGCATGCGGAGTCGATGCACTATTTGCGGAAATTCATAATGACCCCAAGAATGCAAAGTCGGATCCAAATACAGTACTAAACATCAAGGACTTAAGGCATGTCCTTGGACAGGCTATAGAAGTTCATAATTTAAGACTTGAGTTATTAGAGAAATACGGTCCAGATAATGTCGAATAATCAATCAGTTGAATCTCGTGCCTTGCCTTTGAGCAAGGTTCCTGTAATCCAAGCAGATGCATCTCTAAAGAAGGCATTGGACAAGATGACTGAGCATCGACTTGGAATTGCATTGATTGTCAACGCTGACGGAAATCTCGCTGGAGTACTGACAGATGGTGATCTACGAAGACTCCTTCTCGGTCACCAAAGTCCACTACCCGAGTTATTGATTACTCCAGCAATTAATTTTGGAACTCGCACACCTAGCATTATCGATTCCACGGCATCAATAGCAGAAGCGGCTAAAGTGATGGCCGATAAGGAAATTTGGGATCTCCCTGTAGTTGACAGCTTAGGGAAACTTACTGGCTTGGTCCACCGCCACAACCTAAACTAACAAGAAGAACGGTTCCTGTGACTAATTCATTAAAGGGCAAACTTCAAGAACGTGAGCTTGTATTCGGTTCATGGGTATCTTTTTCACATCCTTCCATTACGGAGATTTTTGCAGCACAAGATTTTGATTTTCATGCAATTGATATGGAGCACACAACCATTTCGCTAGAGCAGGCACAAAGAATAATTGCGGCTAGCCAAAGTGCGGGTGTCCCTTGTTTACCTCGTCCTGTCTCGCACTCAAATGACTACATAAAGCCACTTCTTGATTCTGGAGCAGATGGAATCATCGCGCCTCTAATTCATGATGCGCCAGCATCACAGGCAGTTATTGATCTCATCAAATTTCCTCCCCAAGGGAAGAGAAGTTTCGGAGTAAACCGAGCACACGGTTATGGTTCAACCTTTGACGAATACTTAAACGCGTGGAACTCAAACTCTGTATATATCGCACAGATAGAAAGCATCCCCGCTGTCGAGAATATCGAATCCATTCTTGGGAATGTCGATCTTGATGGAGTGATGATTGGTCCTTATGACATGTCTGGGTCGCTCGGTGTACCAGGTCAAACGCAACATCCAAAAATGTTGGCGGCTGAGAAGAGGGTTATTGAAGCCTGCAAATCAGCCGGTAAGTCGTGCGGGACCCAGCTGGCTGATTTCTCACAGACCAACATAGATATTGCATTGTCTAAGGGTTACACCTTCATTATTGCCTCATCAGACTTGTTCATACTCAATTCTTGGGCAGAAAAAGCGGGAACTCTTATTGCTCAAAATAGGGGCAAGTGATGAATTTGTTCTCCCTTGAAGATAAGGTTGCTGTTGCAATTGGTGCAGGGGGGCATATTTGTTCAGCCCTCGCCCAAGGTTTTGCGGAATCTGGTGCAAAAGTCGCTGTTTGTGACTTGCGTTTAGAAAAAGCCGAAGCTGTCACCAGTTCAATAAATGCACTCTACCCAAATTCTGCATTAGCTTTTGAAGTAGACGCGTCAAGGAAAGAATCGCTCTCGAATTTGCTGATTAATGTGCAAGCTTCGCTCGGAAAAATTGATATTGCCCTTAATGGTGCTGGCACAAATAGTCCAAAGCCTTTCCTCGAGATAACCGCGGATGATTGGAACTCGATTTTTCAAACCCAATTGATGGCGACAATGTACGGTTGTCAGGTTTTCGGTGAGCATATGCTTGAAAATGGTTCAGGTTCGATAATAAACATTTCCTCGGCATCAGCTGATCCTGCACTATCAAAAGCTTTTGCCTACTCTGCAGCCAAAGCTGGAATACGCAATCTGACTCAAAATTTGGGACGAGAGTGGGGCAAATCTGGCGTCAGGGTGAATTCGATTAGACCAGGGTTTTTCCCAACTGAGTGGAACCGTAAAAACTTTATAACGCCGGAAAGGGAGACTGCGATATTGGGTCACACTCCCATGGGCCGTTTTGGTGAACCTGAAGAGTTGATTGGCGCCGCCGTATTCCTTGCCTCAGCGGCTTCAAATTTTGTAACGGGTAGTGAGTTGATTGTCGACGGTGGTTTTTCTGCCATGACAATCTAGACTCCAGCTATGAGCTCGCTGAATAAGGCATGTTATGAATGAGTCGGTCGTTGTAACTGGCGGTTCTAAAGGAATCGGAAGGGCAGTTGCACTTAAATTGGCTCGTCAAGGTTTTCAAGTTATTTCGGGATCTCGATCACCGATTACAGATGTGCCTTCAGAGCTCAAAGATTTCATTATCCATTGCGAGATTGATGTCAGGAATGCAATCGATCATGAAAAACTTGTTGATTTGGCTAACTCAAAGAACAAGCAAATGCGAGCTTTCGTGAATAATGCCGGATTCTCCGAGTGGCAACCAATTGAAAACATTGACCCTGTTTTCTTGCAGAATATCCTAGAAACGAACTTGATGGGGTATTTCTGGGGAACTAAGGCAGCAGCTCAAGGTTTGAAACGAGATGGCTCAATCATAAACATTTCAAGTCTCGCCGCTCGAAGAGGGACTCCAGATAACAGCGCGTATGTTGCTTCAAAATTTGGTGTGGCGGGCTTGACTCAAAGCATGGCAAAAGAACTGGGTCCTCGCGGGATTCGAGTTAATGCCGTCTGTCCGGTACTTGTTGAAACTCCCGGTCTTGTAGATGCGCTTAAGGAAACGAGTTCACCTGCGAAAGGTAACCCAGAGGAGTTCTTGAAGTCATTCGCCCAACAACAGACAGCGCTCGGTCGGTTACCCACAGCAGAGGAAGTCGCAAATTTAGTCTCGTTTTTGCTGAGTGATGAGGCTTCAGGAATTACCGGACAATCAATCAATGTCGACTGCGGGGTTTTGCCAAATTAACCCTGAGATTACGCCTCGTATTGCGATTGTGATCCCCGCTCGAATGGATTCGGAACGGCTGCCGGGAAAAGCATTACTTCAATTCAGTGGTTTACCAATGATTGAACACGTCCGCAGAAGAGGTGAGTTAAATTCATACAAAGTCCCTGTTTTTGTAGCCTCAGGTGACGAACAAATTTTGGCTGTAGTTTCAGCTTTTGGAGGCAAGGCCATCCGTACGATTGAGAATCACCCAAATGGTACTAGTCGAGTAAATGAAGTAAGTAAGAATCTTGATTTCACGCATTACTTAGTTCTCCAAGGCGACGAACTCTTAGTGCTCCCAGAGCAAATAGATTCTTTGATAAAAAGTATAATCGAGCAACCTCAGATAAATTTCTTGAACCTAACAACAGAAATCCTTAGTGAACAAGATATCCTGGACGAAAGCGTAGTTAAATGTGTCCTAGACCAAAATAGAAAAATTCTCTTCCTTTTTAGAAAATCTCCATTGATTGGAAACTACTCGGATCAACTAGGTTCTATAAAGAAAATTTGTGGGATTTTTGCTGTATCTAAATCTGCCTTGCATCTAATTTGTGAAGCTGAATCATCTCAACTTGAGAAAACCCAATCCATAGAACAACTAAGGTACATTGAAATGGGTGAAACTATTTATAGTCTCGATGTCATAGAGAATTTCCCTTCAATCAATTTGAATTCTGATATTGAGAAGGTTGAAAGTGTTTTTGTTTCTAGCCCCATACAGCGTGAGATACTCAATAAGATATTACCTTCCGATGACACCAAATGAATTAGAACAGAGGTTAAGAAACCTGAGGGGCTTGTTCCCTGGCGTAGACCTTACTCCGAACACCTTTCTACAGGTGGTAAAGCCGACGGAGGAACTTTTGCTGCCGTATCAACGTTTATTTCAAGATGCAGGACTTAAATTGGTGCTCGCGAGGGTTTTTTTCTTTCCTCGGATAGTAACTAACGTATTCAAATCGGTGGGAGTTACCTTAATTCGAAGTGGGGAATTAAAAAGTTGGCGGAAACATCAAGTTAAACCAAAGGGAACCTTGATCATTTCTCACTTTACACATGCGCAGCAATCTGAAATGGCGGATGCCTTCTTTGGAGATTTACTTAATCGCAATGCTCACAATGTTTTCTATTTAAACAGTACAAGAATCAAGCACCAAAAACTCGTAGAATTTTACCCAAAAAACGAGCGTGAGAATCTAGTCTTCATGACTAAGTCACTTCCACTCCTAAGAGTTCTATCCGTACATCTAAGCTATTTCTTTATATCTTTAGTTCTCTTTAGGAAATCTTTCTGTCGCGATAATGATGTAATCGACAAGTGGCTACTCGTTCAGGCGGCAGTTCATCAACATTCTCGAGCTACTCTGGCAAATAAGTTTTTAGAAATCAGGTTAAAGGAGATTATTGGAGCAACGCGACCTTCTAGAGTTAGTCTTACCTTTGAGGGGCACGCGCATGAGGCAGTCGTAATCCAGTTAATCCATAAGTATTTTCCTTGGATCGATCTAGTCCCCTATCAACATGCCCCTGTTGTCCCAGAACAATTCGGAATTTTGAGAAATCTGAAACTACTTAACGCAAAGGATGAAATTCTTACTTCTGGTGAAATCACAAAAGAGTACTTCTCTGCTTTTAGAAAAGATATTGCAATTGTGAATGTGGGTTCGAGTAAATTTAAGGCACCCTCGGATAGTTTCTATGTCGGAGAGATAATTAAGGTTATTGGAGCATCGGAAGGAACAATCCAATCATTAGAAGTTTTCATCAAGCTTTTCATGTTTTTGAAAAAACAACACCCGACTATTGAATTCAAGTTACGGGTACATCCAGCAATCAATGAAAGCGAGCTTAAGAAATCACTAAATCGATTAGGTGCTGAAGAAACCTTGATTTCTAGGAAGACACTACTTCAAGACCTTGCTAGCTCTACCTATTGCATTTATCGCAGTAGCGCAGTTGCTATTGAAGGATTGGCGCTAGGCGTGACACCTTTGTACTTCGACCAGTCAAGAAGTCAAGGTTTGAATCCCTTGTTTTTCGCAAATCTTCATCTTCCTGTTTTTGGAACAGCCGAAGAATTAGCTAGCTTCTTCGATGACATTTCACAATTGAACCCTGTAGACCATGGCATAAATCGCTTGGAACTTCAGCGCATTTCAAACAGATACTTTTCCCAGATTCCGACTGGAGTTAAACTGATTTAAGAGTATTTTCTAACTTGGTTTTGCTCATCGATAGAAAAACAAGTCTGATCCAGAAGACTAAGCCCCTCCAAAGAAAGCGTAAACGATACTTATCAGTTTTCATTACACCAAATATGGTTCTTCCAATCTGTGAGTACAAGAACAAGGTGCGAGAAAACCCTCGATTGGTCATTACAAAGTAAAGCCTCCAAAGGGCTGCGGTTTCAAAAACTAGGCTATTTTCAAAATTAGTCACTTCGTCCTCTTGAAACGTGATCATCGCATTTGGTGAGTAAATAAGATTATTTCCTTGAAATTGCGAGTAAGAGAAAATGAGATCTTCGCATGCGGCATATGTAGTCGAGACCAAATCTTTCCCGTAAAAATTGATAGAGTTTCGCCGCCACATCGATGCTCCATTTAGCCACTGAGTGGGAAGTGTCTCTTTGCTCTCCAAGTAGCTTGCGGCATGTCCGTTCTTACTCACAACGCCTGGTTTAGTGTTTGATATCAGAAATGCCCGGCCAATCCACCTTGACACATTATTAGAATTTAACACGCGCGAAGTAGGGGGCAAAGCTAAGCCCACACCAGTAACTCTATTGTTGTGTGAAATCTCAAAATCAAAAACATCTCTTAGCGCATTTTCTATACAGTTTGGATGGACCTTCAAATCATCATCTAGGAATACCACCCAGTCCAAATCTTGCTCTAGGAGCTTTACTCCAATCTTCTTTTGGTTAGCCTGACCGTATGATGCAGAGTGTTCGTATTTGACATTAAGTAAGGATGAGAATTCATTCAGTACCTCACTGATTTCATCCCCGGAAGAAACAACAACTACTTGAGTAGGTTGAATTGTTGATCTGACTAGTGAAGCAAGTAGTGTCCTAACCTTCTGGGGGCGATTTCGGGTAGGAATTAGAACCCCTACTTTATGAGCGGTTAAGCCAAATTCTGTCGATACCATAACTAGAATATACACATGATTTTTGACTTCTTGAGAGTGACTGGATTCCAGCTTTGAAAATTTTGATTTTAGGGGCAAGTGGTTTTCTGGGTTCGATTCTGCATGAAATTCTTAGAGCCGACCATCAAGTTGTAGGGACCACGACCAGTAATGCGCTCTCAAGTCCTAGCTTTCTCACATTCAATTACACCAACCAGTATTCACTTCAGGAACTACTTGCAAGTGTTAAGCCCGACTGTGTAATCAACTGTATTGCCCTAGCGGACGTTGACCTCGCGGAGGTTGATGAGTTACTTGCTTTGAAGCTTAATTTCGAATTACCTCGAGATCTCTCCTCGGTTTGTGAGTTAGAAGAAATACGCTTGATTCATATAAGCACTGATCATTTTGAATCAAGTGAGAGTGGACTGCATGAATCTGATGTTCCCATCCCGGTGAATATCTACGGTAAGACAAAACTTTTGGGAGATGACGCAATCCTGAAAAATTCCAAGTCTGCCGTTGTAGTTAGAACTAACTTCTTCGGTAGAAGCGCCTCCGGAAAGAAAGGACTAGTCGATTTTGTAGATAAGGCTCTCAATAGTTCGGAATCAATATTCGGCTATGACAACATTACATTCAATCCGGTTGGCGCTCATTTTCTGGGAAGTTGTATACATAAATTGATTCACGCTAACTATGCAGGCATTATGAATGTAGCCTCACCAGACCTGATTACAAAATTTGAATTTTTGCGTTTAGTGGCCAACACGCTCAAGCTTGATGCTACAAGAATCTCACCTCGAAGTTACAATTCAAGTCAAGGTTTCGCTAATCGCCCACATTGCATGGTTCTAAACACCTCCCAATTCGAAAAGTTTTTAGGTGTTGAGATACCAACAATAAAGGTACAGCTTGCAATGGAACTATCGGGTACACTTCGTCCACTAGAGATTGAGGAATCCCAATGAGTTTTTTAGAGAGAAAAACAGTTCTACTTACCGGGGGTACCGGCTCATTTGGTAAAGCTTTTATCGACAAAGTGCTGAAGGAAGACGAACTCGAGAAGTTGATTGTGTTTAGTCGTGACGAGCTAAAGCAATTTGAACTAGCAGGATCAATTTCTTCGAATAAAGTCGAATTCTGTCTGGGTGATGTTCGCGACTATCAGAGGTTATTACGTGTCTCGTCCGGGGTTGACGTAATCATTCATGCTGCAGCTATGAAGCAAATTCCTGCCTCGGAGTTGAATCCGATTGAGGCGATTAAGACAAATATAATCGGCGCAGAGAACATTGTGAACGCAGCTATTGAGAATGGTGTCTCAAAGGTTTTAGCGTTGAGTACTGATAAGGCTGCAAATCCGGCGAATTTATACGGTGCAACCAAACTTTGTTCTGACAAGTTGATGATTGCAGGAAATGAATTATCTCGTGATTCCAAAACTAGATTCTCGGCTGTCAGGTATGGCAACGTCCTAGGTTCTAGAGGAAGTGTCATTCCTTTCTTTCTTGAACAAGCCAAGCTGGGAAGTATCCCCATCACTGATGAGAGAATGACAAGATTTTGGCTTACAATTGAACAAGCAGTTGATTTTGTTTTGTCGAGTGTTGATTTAATGCATGGGGGAGAAATTTTCGTTCCTAGGATTCCTAGTTTCAAGGTGACTGACGTAGCGAAGGTCGTATGCCCGGGTGTTCCGACCAGAGTTGTTGGTATCCGTCCTGGTGAGAAACTGCATGAAATCATGATTACTGAAGATGACGCGCACTATACATTTGAATTCGAGAGCTACTACGTAATAGCGTCACCTGGTTTGATGAAACTGGGTGTAATCCAAAAGCGGGGTAAAAAAGTTGAGGAAGATTTTCGCTTTTCAAGTGAAGTGAATCCACTTTGGCATACTATTGAATCCTTCAGATCAACTCTGATCGAATCTGGGATTCTTTAAGTTGTATATTTCTTGGATTTTTTGTCTCAGATTCTCTTTGCCAGAAATCACGGAAACGTTATCCATGGACTGCCGAATTTTCCAGTTCTTAGAAAATTCAGGATTGTAATAGAAGCTGGGTTTTGATAACTCATTTCCGATGATTGCAGGAGATGCGAATGGGAATCCGAGAATCAAATCTACACTTTCGCAAATTCCATAAATATTGGTGTTTGGGTCAAGTAGGCTTAACTGATCCTCTGACAAGTATCCATCAATCAATGCCAGATATGAAGCCGAATGAGTAAAGCCGCTACCCTTTCTAACGTATTTTCTTTTTGGTTTAAGGTAAATCCTGGTCGAAGCAAATTCTTGAGATACTTCAACAATATCTTTGACGAAAGACTTCATGAACAGTTCCGAGCCAAACATCATTGGAGGGTAGCCT
>JACCDN010181230.1_pt1 | contig 12162 bp, 15 predicted proteins | sample 7441691 | NCBI WGS metagenome assembly JACCDN01 (sample SAMN15323439, study PRJNA562643) | freshwater metagenome | isolation source: river surface water | place: USA:Blue River Watershed | collected 2017-08-16 | reverse complement strand
TGCCGCTATCTTTTAACCAACGAGGCACACCTGGCGTAAATGAAGCAACGCAGAGAACGCGAGTCTTTCCGAACTCAACGAGAACAGATCCTTCGGCATGATCGAGCCAGCCGCGAGTAATTTTGATTTCGCGCAGCTGATCTACAGAGCGTCCGTCGTTGCGTGCCATTGTTGCCTCTTTCCTTTATTGGCCTCGGCGTTTACCGGGCTGAAATAGAAATTGAAGTGCGTACTTTTAAAGCTCTTGGTGTTGAACAGATCCCACTTCCGGACCTAAGAAGCGGCGTGCTAATCCTTCAAAAGCTTTTGCATCCCCTGTTGCTAAGAAACGATGCACAGGTGCTGCGGCATCAGCGTCTCGTAGCAAAGAACTCTCAACGAGCACGCGATAGAGATCCTTTGCAGTCTCTTCTGCGCTAGAAACTAATGAGACGGAGTTGCCCATCACATATGAAATAACGCCGGTAAGAAGCGGATAGTGCGTGCAACCAAGGACTAAAGTATCAACATCAGCTGCAATCATCGGTGCTAAATATTCACGCGCAACTTGGGTAATTGCATCACCAGAAGTTTCTCCACGTTCCACAAATTCAACGAAACGTGGGCAAGCAGTGGATGTGATTTGTAGATGAGGAGCTGCCGCAAAAGCATCAAGGTACGCCTGCGAATCAATGGTGGCGCGAGTGCCAATTACTCCAACTTTTCCGGAACGCGTTGCCGCAACTGCGCGACGAACCGCGGGTTGAATCACCTCAATCACTGGTACCGAATAACGTTCTCGAGCATCGCGCAGCATCGCGGCACTTGCTGTGTTGCAAGCAATCACTAGCGCTTTGACACCTTGGTCTACTAAGAAATCTAGAGTCTCAAGAGAGAAGTCACGAACTTCTGCTAAAGGACGAGGGCCATATGGACCGCGGGCAGTGTCACCGATATAAAGGACAGATTCATGTGGAAGTTGATCGAGTATTGCTCTCGCAACCGTTAATCCGCCAACGCCAGAATCGAAGATTCCAATAGGTGCGTTGCTCATGCCCTAATCGTACGAGGTGAGGTGTTGAAACCGAGAATTAAGCCCAGAGAGTCCCGTCGAGACCTTCTGTCGCCTCATCAACTTCGCTGCCATAAATTCCGGTAGATAGGTACTTCCACCCGCCATCGCACACGATAAATGCAATATCTGCGTCGCGGCCATCGCGAATTGCTTCCTTGCCCATTGCAATCGCCGCATGGAGGATTGCGCCAGTTGAGACGCCAGCGAAAATTCCTTCAACATGGAGCAATTCACGAACTCGTTTCACAGAATCTTCTGCTCCTACAGAGAATCGACGAGTGAGCACTGATGCGTCATAGAGCTCTGGCACAAAGCCTTCATCAATATTTCGTAGGCCGTAAACAAGTTCACCGTAACGAGGTTCTGCAGCAATAATCTGGACATCTGGCTTTTGTTCGCGAAGATAGCGACCGGCGCCCATCAGCGTTCCTGTGGTACCAAGTCCGGCAACGAAGTGAGTGATTGTTGGAAGATCTTGCAAAATCTCTGGGCCGGTACCGTTGTAATGCGCGAGTGTATTTGCAGGATTTCCATATTGATAAAGGAATACATAATCAGGATTGGCAGCTGCGATCTCTTTAGCGACTCGTACCGCTTCATTTGATCCACCAGCTGCAGGTGAAGAGATGATCTCTGCGCCCCACATTTCAAGTAATTGACGACGCTCTGGGCTGGTGTTCTCAGGCATCACGCAAATTAACTTGTAACCGCGAACCTTCGCCGCCATCGCAAGTGAGATTCCAGTGTTCCCACTTGTAGGTTCAAGAATTGTTGCCCCTGGCTTTAACAGCCCACTCTTCTCTGCCTCATCAACCATAGAGATGGCTGTGCGATCCTTGATAGAACCGGTTGGGTTGCGATCTTCCATCTTTGCCCAAAGTCGCACATTGGGTGCAGGTGAAAGGCGCGGCAGACCAATCAGTGGAGTGTTACCCACTGATGCTGCGAGCGATTCATAGCGGGCCATGGTTTATCGTTTCCAAAGTTAATTCGTGAAAACTATTCAGAGTGAATCGATTGCGCCGCCTGCTACTGCAGGCAAAATTGTGACTGAGTCACCGTCTTTGAGTGGAGCTTCAAGTCCACCGAGAAAGCGAACATCCTCATCATTGATATAGATATTGATGAAGCGGCGAAGCGCGCCATTTTCGAGCAAACGTTCTCCAAGACCGGCGTACTGTGCATCGAGATCAGAGATCAACGCAGAGAGTGTTGCTCCACTGGCAGCAACGGTCTTTTCATCTTTTGTGTAAGGACGAAGGATTGTTGGGATGCGAACTTCAATAGACATAGCCGTATTGTGGCTTAAAAAGCGGCTAGGCGGTAATTGAAACTTCTTCCTCAGTCACAACCCCATCGATAATTCGGAATGAACGGAACTCTGTTGCAGGTGCAATCTCTTCGCGGGTAGAGACCAATACGTAATGAGCGCCTGGCTCGCCTGCATATGCAATGTCGGTGCGAGATGGGAAAGCTTCGGTCTCAGTGTGGGAGTGGTAAATCACGACTATTTCTTCATCGTTATCGTCTACTTCACGATAGAGGGCGAGCAAATCTTTTGGATCAAATTCATAAAATGTTGGTGAGTGAGCCGCATTAATCATTGGCTTGAGACGTATCGGCGTATCTGCGCCGACGGGACCAAGAATTACACCGCAGCACTCATCGGGATACTCGACTCGAGATTGTTCGAGAATTGCATCAACAATTGCGCGCGAGATAGTCAGTGACATGGCGGTAAGTCTAAGGGAGATTTTTACTCGGTTACTTCATCCATGAGAGCCTCTAATAAAGTCTCTTGTAGCCACCCTAACCATGAATAAACGGCATATACCCCGCGCAGAGGGTCATCAGGTGAGAGGAGTTCGAGATGCTCGTAGTTTCCGCTCTCAATCTTGAGACGGACTCCTAATGCAAGACGCATATCGTTGAGGCCACCAAGCCAATCATTTGCACCTTGGTGATCGAGTTCAACATCGCCTTCGGGTGAACTTTTCAGCAACATTCGGATAGACATTGCATGAGCTTGCTTTTTACCGCGAAGAGTTGATTCGGTATATCGACGGAATTCAGCGGCATCGACATCATCTGCATAGGCATTCGGCAATAATCGATGGAGTACTTCATCCTCTGGCGGCGAATCATGAGAAGTAATTCCAACCATCGCCGCCAATGGGTCTTCGTGCCCATGATCAACGCGCTCTGCGAGAAGTTCGATTATCTGTTCGCAAAGATTAAGAAGCACTTCCTTTTCTGCCGGATCAAAGGTTGCGACATATGAATGTGCTCCATGGCGTTTGAAACCTTCGGTGGCAGTCATTAAATCTGATCTCCACGCTGGAGGGTTGCCCACAAGCCGTATTCGTGAAGCCTGGCAACGTCATGCTCCATCTCTTCTCGAGAACCGGTGGAGACTATCGCTTTGCCATCGTTATGAACTTGCAGCATTAGCTCCGTTGCCTTCGCCTTGGAATAGCCGAAAAGCTCCATAAAAACATAAGTGACGTAACTTTGTAGATTTACTGGATCATCCCAAACGATGGTGACCCACGGAGTATCTCCTGAGAAAATCTCACGCAATTGATCTTCAAGTGCATCGGCAATCTTCACCATGGAGTTATTTAACCAACTCTGAAGACCCAACGCTACGGATAAGAATTGAGAATGGCGGAGTTGTCGCAATAATCCAATTAGCTTCTGCCGCAGCGCTGACACGGAGCATCAAAACTCCCTTGTTCTGCGGGGCGACTGGGATGGCAAAGGCGCCCTCTGCGTCAGTGACAATCGGAGTTCCAAATGGTTGCCACTTACCGGCTGCGAACTTCTCAACTTGGATAAATGATCCTGCAGAACGAGGACGAATTGACCCAGTTACGGTGAAAGATTCACCTGACTTGGCCGATGCAGGTGGCTTAAGGAAGATTACTCGAGCAACGGTAATTGGAACTTCATTTGAAATTCCTTCGCTTCGCTCCCATGTGCCTTCGCTATATGCACGGATTGTTGTTGCCTTACCAATCAATAGCGGTTTGGCAAACTTACCTGACGTATCGGTTGTCGCTTGAGTCAGAACTCTCCAATTGCTATCACCCGGTGATTTTCCTTCAATGCGAATCGGAAGGTTTGCAACTGGCGAATTGTCTTTAGTAGTAAATGTTCCAGAAATCGATATTGGGTTTCCGTATTCGATTGCAGTTTTGTCGATGGTAATTGCAGCCGAAACTTTATCGGGCGCGATTGATTTAGCAACGTTACGAATTCCTTCAATTGCCAGTGGCTCTTCCATTCCAATTGTCCAAGCCGCAAGGCCCCCCAATCGATACTTATCAACGAGCGCAGCACGAAGCGCGTAGCTCTGGGCATCCTGGTACCACGCAGTTCTTGTTGCCGTACATGATGTAGCGAGTCCGCCAGCAGTATTTCCGTTATAAACCTTCTGGTAGGTAAAGGTAGATTCACCAAACTTTGCATCGTATGTGGGAGTCACACCATATGTGGCTGCAAGATCTTGAGCGTTGCGCATTAAGAATGTTGCTGCCTTTGCTCCTGGTTTGATTACAGATGCAACGTTGGCAGGACAGACTCCTGTAACTGAAGTAACCCAATCTCGCCCATACCCCGCAATGCCAACGAATACCTTCGATGGAGGCATCACCTTAACGGCGTATTGCACAGTGCGTTCTGCCCACGAGATAGGTCCAATTGGTCCAACCTTTGAAACCGAATAGTCGTAAGTCATGATTCGCAAACGATCGATATAAGGCGCAATTGCAGCCCATGCGTATACGTAGTAACCACGCTGTTTACCTGCTGGGTCGAGCACATATGGCGTAGAGACTGAAAGAATTTTATTCTGCGCTCGAAGTGATGCACTGAGTTCTTTTACTAATGCTGTCCAGAGCGGTGCTGTTTTCGGCCAAGTCTTATTGCTATCGACAAAGGCAAATCCTTCAAAATCTAAATCAACTCCGTCAAAGTTATTTGAAACCACCATTGTTGTAATTGCTTGCACGATCTGGGCTCGCGCAGCTGGCTTTGCAAGTAACCCTGCGAGGACATCTTTCGCAGTGCCATCGGTGATTGTGGGAATCAAGGTGAATCCAGCACCACGTAGCGCTCCTACTGTTTGTGCCATCGGAATGCTTGGGTTCGCTGGGGTGTAAAGGTCTGTGACCACCGTGCTCTTTGTCTTACCGTCGAATTTCAAGGTGTACCAAAACGGCATCACTTCCTTAATGAGTTCAGCGTTGCTTACTGCAGCCGGTACAGAGGTCCTAATTGAATAATATGGAATCCACCCAGAGAATATTTTTCGCGGAGGGTTATCTGCGCTTGCTGGTGACGAGACTGCAGGTAATAGCGATGAAGTAAACGCAATCAGAAGTGCAGGAAGAAATAGCTTCCCTCGAATTCTCATATCTGTTTGCTCTTCAATTACTCGTTATCTTCGGGGCCAGGACGCAACCCTTCGAAGATCTCTTTGCACATCGGGCAGACGGGATATTTCGATGGGTCGCGTGAAGGAACCCATTTCTTTCCGCAGAGCGCTCGGACCGCTTTGCCGGTGACAGCGGATTCAACAATCTTTTCTTTCTTGATGTAGTGGGCAAAGCGATCATGCCCACCATCATCTTCTTGAAAGTCGGGCGAAGTTTCGGTGCGGGTCAAGGTATCTGTATCTGTGCCGATACCGATTCCTTTATCTCCACGCGTGAAAATACCCATGGCGAAAGGATAGTCGGTGCATGGGTAGAATCGCGTGATGAAGGATTTACTCAGAACCGAACATCTCTCTCGGGAAGATGTCGAACTCATTCTCGCAACTTCCAGCGATTTTGCAGCTCAGCCGCTGCGCGCAAATACCGCTTTAGCAAACAAGTCTGTTGCGATCTACATGACAAAGCCTTCAACTCGAACCCGTCTCGCATCTGAGACTGCTGTTGCCCACTTGGGCGGTACTCCAATCTTTATCCGAGGTGACGAACTCCAACTAGGTCGCGGCGAGACCATCGCCGACACCGCTCGAATCATCAGTGGCTTCTGTGATGCAATGATTATCCGCACCTTTGCCCAGGCAGATGTCGATGAACTTGGCGCAAATGCATCTATTCCTATCATCAACGGACTAACCGATGATGATCACCCAACTCAGCTTCTCGCTGACTGGGTAACAATTCGAGAAAACTTTGGCAGCGATATTTCAGGGCGCAAGTTTGTTTATCTTGGCGACGGCAACAATATGACTCACGCATGGCTAATGATGGGCGCAATCATGGGTGCTCACGTTGTCGCTGCAACGCCTGCTGGAAAATTTGCTCCTGATCCAGCGATGGTCGCAAAAGCTCGCGAGATCGCAGCAAAGTCAGGTGCAACTATTGAAATCACCAATGATGCAGAAGCTGCTGCGAAAGATGCCAGCGTTCTCTATACCGATGTGTGGATGTCGATGGGCGATCCAGAATCAGAGCGAACAGAGAAGTTTGCTGCCCTTTCACCATTTGCCATCGATGACCGATTAATGTCACTGACTGCGGAAGACTCAATCTTTATGCACTGCTTACCAGCTCACCGTGGTGAAGAGGTCGCTGCATCGGTAATTGATGGCGAGAAGTCAGTTATTTGGCGCGAGGCATATCACCGTCGTACAACTATTCAGGCGTTGCTCTATCACTTAACTCGTGGAGATATTAAGGGCGCCTAGCCTTCTTGAAGTTCAGTTGGTGCACCATGAACATCGAGCACCTCTTGAGCTTTGACTGAATCAGCCTTCACATCGCCGCTGAGTTTATCTGTGCGATTAACGGGACGCTTCGCATCATCCTTATAGAGCGCTGGGATTGATCCCAATAAGCCCTTCTGAAAATCTTCAAATGCCTGAAGAACTTCGCGCTTGGTGTTCATCACAAATGGCCCCATCCAAGCAACAGGTTCTTTAATTGGCTGACCACCAAGGATGAAGAGCTCGAGGTTTGGAGAGCGTGATTCTTGCTGATTTGCAGCACGAACAACAATTGCATCGCCGTCACCAAAGACAGTGAGCTGTCCCATTGTTACTGGACGTTGTTCATTACCAACAAAGCCATGACCTGACATTGTGTAGACGAGCGCGTTGTAATCCTTGCGCCATGGAAGACGAAGTTCTGCACCAGGTGCAACAGTTGCATGTAACAAAGTGATTGGTGTCTGTGTGCTGCCTGGACCAAAGTGGCCATCAACTTCTCCAGCAATCACGCGAAGTAGAGCGCCTCCATCTGGAGTGGAAAGTAGAGCAACATCATTTGCGCGAACATCCTGATATGCAGGAGGAGACCACTTCTTTGCAGCAGGCAGATTGACCCACAATTGGAATCCATGGAATAAACCACCGGACATCACCAATGACTCTGGTGGAGTTTCGATATGAAGAATTCCGCCGCCAGCTGTCATCCATTGTGTGTCACCATTTGAAATTCTTCCGCCGCCACCATTTGAATCTTGGTGATCAAAGATTCCATCAATGATGTAGGTAACTGTTTCAAAACCACGGTGTGGGTGCCAAGGAGTTCCCTTTGGTTCACCTGGTGCGTATTCAACTTCGCCCATCTGATCGAGGTGAATAAATGGATCAAGCTCTTGCAAATCAACACCAGCGAATGCGCGACGAACCGGGAAGCCTTCACCTTCATAACCTTGCGGAGCAGTTGTGATGCTCTTGATCGAGCGCGCACGAAGGTTTGTTCCCGCGCTAATGCGTGGAAGGACGGTGATGTCACTGACGGTTACTGCAGGCATTGGATCCTCATTTCTCAATAACTTTCACAAAGTGGTCGTTAGAAGAAAACTTCTGTCGCACACCCCGTTACATTGCCTAGAATAGTTGAACTTTCAACTACCTACAACTTGTAAATCTTGCTCTTTATTCCTTTAACTGAGGGTATTCCTCTCGCCTGCCGTTTACATCTTGTGTACTTCTCGCGAGGGATATCGCCGTTTTTTGTCGGTGGGCTCCAGAAACATCCCCGCTATGAGCAAATTATTCGCAGCAAGGGTTGATGTGGCCATCGGTTGCACCTCTCCTGAAGAGCGAATCGTCGAACTCCTCAATTCAATCCCGTCTGCTGCAGTCCTCGCCGAGCTCGCTTCCATAGATCCCAACACTTTGCCGATGGCCTCACGCATTGACTACCTCACCGCCATAGAGAGACAAGAATCTTGGCTTCAAGCATTGATGCAACGTGCAATCGTCGCCGTCGCTGGCCGCGATTCATCCGAGAACCCGGACCCAACCTTCGGAGTTGATGATGCCGAACGTGAAGATATCTCTACCGCCTTACGGCTCTCTCCCAGTGGCGCTCAGATCAAAATCGATATCGCTCGCGCACTTACCAATCACTTACCCAATACGTGTTCCGCTTTAGCAGTGGGCGAGATTTCATCTGCACATGCCAATGCAATTGCGCGAGAAACTGTCTCTGCACTCAATCGTGGACTTCCAGAATCCGTCATCTTTGAGGTTGAAAACCGAGCCATTGCATACGCCGAATTTCATACTCCAACTCAAGTTGGAAATTTGGTTCGTAAAGTAATTGCGCAACGCAATCCAGAAGAATTTGAGGATGCGGTTCTCTCAGCTCACGAAGAGCGCCGCGTCTCCTGTTTTGATGAGCCAAATGGCATGGCAACCATCATTGCGCTCCTACCTGCCCACGAAGCAAAAGTTGTTATGAACGCGCTCGAGGCACACATCCTTCGAAGTGCCAATCGTTGTGCAGAATGTATTGAAAAGAGTGGCGTCACAAGTAGCAGCATCGATTCCGCTCAACACTCAATATGTACTCATATCACTACCGATGATCGCAGCAAAGACATGTTGCGCGCTGACGCTCTTGCAGCGATTGCATCTAATTATCTTGCTTCGACTTTGGATGAGGTCACACCTCATCGTCGTCCTTTAACTGTTAATGTCACCATTGATCTTCCTACTTTGATGGGTTTGGCAGAAAACCCTGGCGAACTTGCGGGATATGGCCCCATTCCAGCTTCGGTTGCCCGAGAGATTGCTGCAGATGCACGGTGGAAACGATTCGTTACCGATCCAATAACTGGAAATCTCCTCGACTTCGGGCGAGAACATTACGAACCGCCGCAGGCACTTAAAGATTTTCTAATAGCTCGAGACCGAACTTGTCGATTCCCCGGATGTCGAAGATCTGCGATTCTTGCAGATTTAGATCATGCTGAAAGTTGGCGCAGCGGCGGTGAAACCTCTCCGGAAAATCTCGGTGCACTCTGCCGACGTCACCATAAAATGAAGACCCATCATGGCTGGCAGCTCGAAAGTTTTGCCGATGGCTCCTGTATCTGGCGTTCCCCTCTCGGAAAAGAGTTCTTCACGCCCGCCCGGCCTGCCGATGAACCTGTATAGGGCACATTTCGCGATACAAAATCTCTGGCTTAGAATCCTCTTCGTGAACAAGCATGCGCCATCCATCCCAAAGGTAATCCTCTATTACGGATTCACGCCTTTGGAGGATCCTGCTGCGATTCAGCTCTGGCAGAAGCAACTCTGCGAAAGCTTGGGACTCAAGGGTCGAATCATTATCTCCAAGCACGGCATCAACGGCACTGTTGGTGGCGATATGGCTGCAGTCAAGAAGTACGTGAAGATGACTCGCCAATATCCAGGTTTTAAGAAGATTGTCTTTAAGTGGTCTGATGGCACCGGATCAGATTTTCCACGCCTGCAGGTACGCGTTCGTAAAGAGCTCGTTGGGTTTGGTGATCCAGATGCAATTAAGGTTGATGAGAACGGTGTTGTAAATGGCGGCAAGCACCTACGCCCAGCACAGGTAGATGCGCTGGTTAAAGAACGTGGTGATGAAGTCGTCTTCTTCGATGGCCGCAACGCCTACGAAGCAAAAATTGGAAAGTTCAAGAATGCAATTGTTCCTGATGTCCAAACTTCACATGACTTTATTGAAGAGATTAAGAGCGGCAAGTACGACGACATTAAAGATAAGCCAGTAGTTACATATTGCACCGGCGGAATCCGTTGCGAGATTCTCTCTGCCGTCATGGTTGAGAATGGCTTTAAAGAGGTCTACCAAATTGATGGCGGCATTGTTAAATACGGTGAAAAATTTGGTGATGATTCACTCTGGGAAGGTTCGCTCTATATCTTTGATGATCGCATGGTCCATGACTTCTCAGATAAGACCAAGGTCATTGGCGAGTGCGTTAAGTGCAGCGCTCCTACAAAGCACTTCCGCAACTGTAACTCTGAAAGTTGCCACCAGTTGATTCTTCTCTGTGATACCTGTGCTGATCTGCCAAGCAATTTAACCTGCAATCACACAGTCAATCGCAAGCGTCGCGACCGCGAATTCGTTGGCTAAGGCCAAACCTCGTGATTAATTGGCCGGTCAACCAACCGACCCTGACTATTGGCGCCGCAGCCTCAGGCAACACAATCGTCCTCAGGCCGCTGCGAGAAGCAGATATCGAACCAATTTTCCTAGCCTGCCAAGACCCAACTATCTCCGCATTTACGCGAGTGCCATACCCCTATGACCGTGAGTTAGCGGAGGAGTTTGTTCGAGGAAGCGATATTGCTTATCGAGCTCACCAAAGTGTTCTCTTTGCAATCGAATATAACGGATCGTTTGCAGGGACTATCGGACTTCACTCGATTCAGCTGACAGACCATTGTGCTGAAGTCGGCTACTGGATCGAGAAATCACATCGCGAAAAAGGTATCGCCACTGAAGCTTTAAGGACTCTGCTCGACTTTGCACTCAATATTGCGGAATTTCGCCGTATTGAGGCCATGGCCGATTTTGATAACTCAGCCTCACGGCGAGTAATGGAACGTGCAGGAATGGTGCGCGATGCCTTGCTGCGTAATCGCGTTACCAAGCCAAATGGCAATCAAATCGATATGGTGTTGTACTCAATGGTGAAGGAGTAACTATGGAATCACTTGCGTTCTTAGTTTTGGTGATGTTTTCAATCCTGATGCTCTCAGGTCCAATCAATATTGGACTTACCAGCCGTAGAGTTCAAGACTTCTGTGCTGCTCGTAAAGGATTTACAGCAGCACGCCGGTTGATGTTTCTGGCAATTGCAGTCGTTGGCGTCTTTATCGCAATCACATTTATGTATGAGACAACGCCGCTTGGGCCAAAGTTGTTTTCTTTAATCGCAATAGGTGGCAATTTCTATGCACTCAAGCGAGAGATTAACTTCGCAAAAAGTCGTTAACTTTTAGCTTTCTTCGGTTAAAGGCCTTTAGCCCTCAAGTACTGCGAACCAACGATTCTCGTTATCTGAGAAGCCAAAGGAATTGGTTCCACCATGATCAGCAATTTCGCTGCAGGTAATACCTTTTTTTTGAAAATCTCTATGGGCGGCTTCTAAGTTTGGAAGATAGAACGCAATAGATGGTGCAGCCAAATTTAGCCCGTCAGGGTTATCGGCCATTAACGCCACAGGTACGAGCTCGAATGAAAAATCTTGATCTGGGAATCCGATACGTGGAATTGTGAAAGGACCAGCTTCTTTCTTGCCTTTTTCTATCATTCCAAATTTATCGATCCAGAATTGCAATGAGGATTGAACATCATTTACGTAGAGAACTACATATCCAACTTTCATCATTCCTCATCTCATTGAGTAATCTGGCCAATCGTGGCGGTTTTAGCAATCAAAGATTGCTTTAACCTTCCTCTCTTCGCTTGCCAAGAATTTCGTGTAAAGACGATTCTTGGCTCGCTCGTTGTGGAGGTGCCGGGAATCGAACCCGGGTCCTTCAGAGCTCAAACAGGGCTTCTACGTGTGTAGTGTTATTTACGTTTTCTCAGTCCTGAATCTCTCAAACACAAGTATTCAACGAACTCATTTGCGAAACTGTTCTCTCCACGCGTTCGCAACGCCACGTAGATGAAGAGCTCTCTAACGACGCCAGGTTCTAGAGCGAGAGCGCCCCTAGGCTGACGGATTTGGGACTAGCTTATGCAGCTAGTGCGAAATCACTGCGACTGTTGTCTGCAGTTATGTGTGCACAGGTTTCATGGTTTACGAGATCATCCCGGCTTCCTCGACACGCTTCCCCTGTCTCAACAGCTAAAGTC
>JACCDN010311814.1_pt1 | contig 12165 bp, 3 predicted proteins | sample 7441691 | NCBI WGS metagenome assembly JACCDN01 (sample SAMN15323439, study PRJNA562643) | freshwater metagenome | isolation source: river surface water | place: USA:Blue River Watershed | collected 2017-08-16 | reverse complement strand
GGTGCAGCCGGTGCGAGTTACTCACCGTCCTCCAATACAACTATTTACGCCAAGTGGATACCAAACACCTACACGATTACTTATGCGGCAGGGTCCAGTGCAACTGGGTCTAATCAGACCCAAACCAAGACACACGCTGTCGACTTAACTCTGCCCAACAGCGCCACTGCAAATGGTTGGTTCGCAAGGAGTGGGCAAACGATTGTTGGTTGGAGCACAACCGATGGCGGAAATCTAGCTCACGCTCTGGGAGGCACGTTTACAACAAACTCGGCAACAACGCTTTACCCGGTTTGGACATGTGCAGCAGGAAATGATCCAGTTGTTAGCTCCGGCTTGGTTTTGCGACTAGACGCTGACAACGCTTGCTCTACAGGAACCGCAGGAAAGTGGCGAGACATTTCGGGTAACAGTCGAGACATGTCTTGGGTTAACGCCCCCACCCTTGGTACCGACTATGGCAAGTATTACGAGTTTGTCCGCAGCAGCTCTCATTACGGAACTCTAACTAGCAGCGGCCTCAGTGACTTCACTGGCGGCTTCAGCATCACTTTCTGGGCAAGATTTGACGCCACGGGCGGTGGCGGCTGGGAGAGAATTCTGGATATTGGCCGCGGCGACAGCAATGAAAACATCATTGTCGGTCGAGAGGGCAACACCAACCGACTGATTATCGAATTCCGTCGCGGCAGCACTGAAACCCTAGAGTGTTCAAGTGCCATAATCACCGATGGTCAGTGGGCTCACTTCTCCATCACCGTGAACTCATCAGGCAACTGTGTAATTTATAAAAATGGTACGAGCCAGACATTGGCTGTTGGTGTAACTCGAGCAAATCCATTCCTGCCGAACAACATCGAGCGAACCAGCAACTTCATTGGCGACAGCAACTGGGCCGCTGATGCCTTTTTCGATGGTGGTATTGGAGATCTGGCCTTATACAATCGAGCTTTGACTTCGAGTGAAGTTTCCACCAACTACTCCTCACAACTTGCAACACCAGCTACATACACAATTACCCTGAATAAGGGAACCAGTGGCACAGGATCAAATCAAACTTTGACTAAAACTCATGGTCAAGCGCTTACTCTCCCAGATTCAGCCACAGCCAATTCATACTTCACCCGTTCCGGATACTCAGTCACCGGTTGGACGACATCGGATGGTGGGTCGCAAACTCATGCACTCGGTGGAAGTTTCACAACAGAAGCAGCCACAACCCTTTACCCAGTTTGGACTGGCAATACTTACACAATCACATACTCATCAAATGGTGGTTCTTCGGCATCGAATGGAAGTTTTACGGTCGGCGGATCTGGCCTTACTCTGCCTACTGTAACTAGAACCGGCTATACCTTCGCAGGATGGTATGAAGCATCAGACTTCTCGGGTAGCCAACTGAGTTCCCCATACTCACCTTCACAAACGCGAACCGTTTATGCCAAGTGGACTGCGAATACATACAACGTCACTTACGACGAAAAGGGCGGTAGTACGGTCCTGGATGGAACTTTCATAACGGGTGGTGCCGTAAGTTTTCCAACTAGTCCGACCAGAACTGGCTACACCTTCGGTGGTTGGTCAGCGACAAATGGTGGAGTAGCCGTCTCAACACCATATTCTCCTGGGGTCACCAGCAACATAACTTTGTATGCAGTTTGGACTTCAACCCTTGCAATCACGACCCCTAGTTCGGGACTAAGTGGCACAGTTGGGCAGGCCTATACGCTAAGTATCTCAACAACAGGTGGAAGTGGCACTAACTCATTCAGTGCGACAGGAACTTTACCAAGTGGTTTAACTATAAATTCCTCCACTGGTGCTATTTCTGGGACGCCCTCGGCGGCCGGTGACTCCAGCATCACTGTCACAGTTACCGACTCAAGCAGCTCATCAAAGACAACAAATAGCTTCACAATTTCTATTGGGCATGCTGCTTGTGTTCCTCAGACCGATACCAGCTCTTCACCTGGGTTCACAATTCTCAAGTTCACAACGGTCGGCAACTGCAACTGGGAGGTCCCGGCACTGGCAAGCTCAGCTTCTGTTTTGGTTGTAGCGGGTGGAGGTGGTGGTGCTTTTGGAAATAACGCCGGAGGTGGTGGAGCTGGTGAAGTCCTAGTCACGGGCTCTGCAACTCTGTCCGCCGGCACAGTTTCCAATATCTCGTCAATTTCCCTAACTCCTGGCGCTGTGATCACTATAGGAATTGGTTCTGGTGGTACTTCGGGTGCACCGACGGGCTCAACTGCCACCGATGCTGCGAGTTATTGGAATTGTTGCCAAGGCACTTCTCGTCCAGGTGGAACTGGCGGAAACTCCTCCTTTGGCACAATCATCGCCAAGGGTGGTGGTGGCGGCGGTGGTGGTGCTGGAGATGTAGTTCGAGTCAATGGTGAAAACGGTGGTTCTGGTGGTGGCGGCGCATCTGGAGGTACCGGAGGTCTGGCCCAAAGCTTGAACACCTATTCAGGCTGGACAAGCTTCAAAAACAGTGGTGCAGCTGGAGCAACTGGTGGCGGTGGCGGTGCTGGATCAGCGGGAACAACTCAAACGCGCCAGGGTGGCGCTGGAGTCTCGGTCCTAGGCATCACCGTTGCTGGTGGTGGAGGTGGATGGGGAGGCCGTGGTGGCGCCGATAGCCTCACCGATCAAGCACTTGGTGGTAACGGCAGACTTACCACTGACAACTGGAGATATGCAGGCACAGCACCAAATTACACATCAGCGGGTGTTGCAAATACTGGAACTGGTGGTGGAGCAGGTGCTCCGGGTGGTTCCGGAATAGTTGTTGTTCGTTATCAATCCGCTTATGTCGTAACTTTCAATTACAACTCAGCAACGGGTGGCAACACTGCCGCTTCTGACACTTTCCAAATTGGTGGAACGGCGCTCACGCTTCCAACACCTTCGAGAACTGGCTACACATTTGCTGGTTGGTATGAGGCTTCTGATTTTTCAGGCTCCGCCCTTGGCAACACCTATAGCCCCACGCAGACTCGGACGATCTATGCCAAGTGGACAGTTCTCCAATCCACCATCACCTTTAACGCAAACGACGGCACTGGGTCACCTGCTACCTCGACACAGTCTGTAAATAATGGTGTAGCAACCGCGTTGACGTCTAATTCATTTACTCGCACCGGTTACACGTTTGCGGGTTGGAATACTCTCGCAAATGGAACAGGTACCAATTACACCAACCAGCAATCCGTAACGCTTTCTGGAAACTTGACTCTTTATGCCAAGTGGACAGCCAATACCTATACCGTCACCTACACCTATAACGGTGCAGATGGCGGTACCAGACCGACAACGGACTCGTTTACAGTTGGTGGATCTGCCATCACGCTACCCACTCCAAGCCGCTTAGGTTTTGTGTTTGGTGGGTGGTACGCAGAAGTTGGGTTGTCTACTCTGATTGGAGCAGCTGGTGCAAGCTATTCGCCAACAGCCGACGCGACGATTTATGCAAGGTGGACCAACACCCTAATTGTTGATCTGGATGCTACTAATTTATCCAGTTATTCAGGCACAGGCACAACCTGGACCAACATCGCCCCTGGAGCCAGCCCAGCAAGTGCGACCCTGGATTCAGCTGCTATGTATTCCTCGCAGTTTGGCGGCGTCATGAATACAAACAGCAACCGAAAAGCAACGACTGAAAGTAAGAGCCTCACACTTGATAATTCAGTCGGCTACACCATGGAAGTTTGGGTTCGATTCAATGCCGTCAACACAGCACAAGGAGTTGCGAGTTATGACGGTAACAGCAAGTACATCAACTTCTACAAGCCCAGCAATGCTGGAATGCGTTGGGAAGTTTCTGGATCAAATGCGATAACCGATACCACCGTTGTAGCTGCCAACACGTGGTATCACTTTGTTGGTACTTGTAAGAACAACACCGCTGTGCTTTATCGCAATGGCGTGCAGGCTATCTCTTCTACGGGTAGAACCTGTACCACCAGCCAAAACTCCGCATTCCTGGTGGGAAACATTCAAGGTATTCAGATGGACGGAAGCGTTAGCCTCTTCCGTTTCTACACGAGTGCACTCACCGCTGACGAAGTGCTGACTAGGTATAACTCAACCAAGTCCCGCACTACTTTCACCGTGACCTATAACTACGACTCTGCCGATGGTGGAAACTCAACAGCTTCAGCCACCTACGCGAATGGTGATTCAGCGATTGTTCTGCCAACACCCACAAAAACCAACAACACTTTTGCTGGCTGGTACTCCGATGCTGGCAAGACACTTTTGGTTGGTAATGCTGGATCAAATTACACCCCATCTGGTGCAAATTCCGCCATCACGCTTTACGCCAAGTGGACTGGAAACACCTCAACCGTAACCTTTAACGCCAACGATGGGTCCGGCTCGCCCGCTACTTCGACTCAGTCGATCAGCAATGGTGTTGCGACAGCGCTAACCGCAAATGCCTTTACTAGAACCGGTTACACATTTGCTGGTTGGAACTCTCTTGCCAACGGCACAGGCACCAACTACACCAACCAGCAGTCCGTCACCCTAACTGGCAACTTGACCCTGTATGCAAAGTGGACAGCCAACACCTACACAGTGACCTACACCTACAACAATGCTGATGGCGGCACCAGGCCAGCCACGGACTCATTCACGGTTGGCGGAGCGGCAGTAACTTTGCCCACTCCAACTCACACTGGTTACACCTTTGCTGGTTGGTATGGCGAGATTGGCCTTTCAACTTTGATTGGCAATGCTGGCGCCAGCTACTCACCAACTGCCAACGTCACGATCTATGCGAAATGGACTGCTAACAACAACACGGTTACCTTCAAGTCGAACTATGTTGGTGGCGCTAATGACTCAACCCAAACAATTGTGACAGCGGTTGCAACGGGATTGACAAGCAACAGTTTTACGAGAGCCGGTTACGTCTTTGTTGGTTGGAACACTCTTGCTAACGGTACGGGGACAAACTACACAGACGGTCAATCTGTCACCATTACCGGTGCACTGACGCTCTATGCAAAATGGACAGCAGGTACCTACACCGTCACCTACAACTACAACTCGGCCACAGGCGGTGCAAGCGTAGCTTCGGGAAGTTTCACTACCGGTGGTGCAAATCTCGTGCTACCTGTTCCAACGAAGACCGGCTACACCTTCGCTGGATGGTACGACGATTCTGGCTTTACAGGCAGCGCTTTGGCCAGCAGCATCACAACGACAAGTTCGAAGACTATTTATGCCAAGTGGACGGCTGCCACATTCACGGTGCTCTACGAGTACAACGCAGCCACAGCTGGAGACTCTACGGCATCAAATACTTACACAACTGGGTCGACCACAATCACCCTTCCAACACCAACCAAAACCGGCTACACCTTCGCGGGTTGGTATGAAGCGAGCAATTTCTCTGGAAGTGCGGTATCGACTCCTTACACAACATCGCAAAATAGATCTCTTTATGCGAAGTGGAACGCCATTAGTTACACCGTCACATATAACGCAAACTTAGTGGTCGGTGGAAATACCATCTCTGGCTCTGGCTCGGTTCCTGTAAATAACAACAACTACAACATTGGGCAAAGCTTCTCGGTTGCTGCAAACACTGGACCACTTACCAGAAGCGGCTACACCTTTGCAGGTTGGGTGACAAATGAAGATGGCACTGGAACGGCTAAGAACTCTGGTGAAACAATTACCTTTGGTGCCGCAAACATAAATCTTTATCCGAAGTGGACAGCCAACACCTACACAATCGCCTACAACCTCAACGGTGGGTCAGGTGACCTCACATCTGCGCCAACATCCTGGACGGTTGGAAATGCCAATGTAACGCTCCCAAGTTCCGGTTTCACAAGAACCGGCTACAACTTTGCTGGTTGGTCGAAGACTCAGGGCGGATCTGTAATCAACAACAGCTTCAATAACATCGGAAATGTCACTCTTTACGCATCTTGGACTCTAAAGACCATCTCTTACACATTTGATAAGGGAACCGCTGCTGGGCAAAGCATCCCATCCTGGCCAAGCAATTCCAGTGCAACTTTTGGTACAACAATCACCTTGCCGACTCCAAGCAATACCGTGACCATCAATTCTGTTAGCTACCAGTTCTTCGGCTGGGAATATTCCGGAACTACCTATCAGCCGGGCAGCACTTTCACACTCAGTGAGACTGCGCCGACATTCGTTGCTCAATGGGTTCGCCTCTATGACGTTCGTTATGCCTATGCTGGCGGAACACACTCAGTTGCCGGCGACACCGACGACGAATGTGTAACTGCCAGCCTGTGTCTTCAAGATCAGGACATCACCCTTAGAACAGCGCCAGTCAGACCCGGCTATAACTTCATTGGCTGGCGAGTCCAGGACACAAACACCACTAAGTCAGCTGGTGCCCTGCATCGCGTTATTGCCACCGGATACCTTTTCTATGCCAATTGGCAAGCCATTGATTACGATTTCAGCTTCAACTCATCCGGCGGATCCGATTCCCACTCCAGCGTCACGGCCAATGTCGGCCAGCTGGTAACCATGCCGAACCCAGGTTTCAGAGTCGGGTACACATTTGCTGGTTGGAGTCCAGACAATGGGACAACCAAGTACACAACTGGCTCCACCTTCACAGTTGGAACAGCCAGCCAGGCGTTTGTTGCCTATTGGACTCCAAATGTCTACACAGTGGTTTATGACTGGCAGGGTGCCTCTGGCACGCCAACGCCAGATGCTAGCTACACAGTTGGAACTGGGTCGTTGACTCTGCCACTCATTGGTGACCGCACCAAAGACGGGTATACCTTCGGTGGATGGTCAGAAACACCTGGCGGAACAGCGGTATCGAACTTCACCCCCACCGCAAACGATGTTTTGTATGCGATCTGGAATGACGGTAATTACACCCTTTCATATGACGGACGAGGTGCGAGCTCTGGTTCTGGCCAGGGAAGTGTCAACAGGGGCTCTTCGGTCACACTTCCAACTCCGGTTCGAGCTGGCTTCGTCTTCACGGGTTGGTATGACGACGCAACGGCTGGAAACAAAATCGGCAATGGCGGTGCATCACACACGCCAGGCAGATCCAGAACACTTTATGCTCGCTGGGTACAAAGATCGCTATACGGGGTTGACCCAGCAACTTTAGAATCCGGACAAGAATACACAGCCAGCGATACAACAGGTGTCGATACGAATATCACGCACAACCCAACAAGCACTAGTGCCAGAATTCAAATTCCTTCGGGTGCTCTTCCGAACGGAACTAAAGTAAATGTCCAGTACTTTAGAGACACCGATCGTCAATCAAACTTGATTCCAGGTAATAACAGCTACTTCTTCTCTGTTTTGGTTTCTTGGTTATCAGGCTCTGGAACTAGTGCAACGGTGCCAAACACTAACGCAGGAAAACCGATCACAGTAACTCTTAATAACCCATCTATCAAGGCCGGTGCAATGGTTTACATGGTTATCGGTGATCAGGTGACTGAGTTGGGCCGCGCAACTCAGGACGGGACAGTAACGGTCGAACTAACGCAGGACCCTGAAATTGTTGTTGCTGCCACTGCTCCTGGAAACCCAGCGTCAGTAGTGGCCTCCAGCGGAGACCAGGAGGCAACGGTAAGTTGGGCCGCGCCGTCCACAAATGGCGGAGCCCAGATCGTTAGTTACACGGTTACGGCCAGCCCTGGAAATGCCAGCTGCACAACGGCTACAACAACTTGTACTGTGACTGGCCTAACCAATGGAACTGCCTATACCTTCTCAGTTGTCGCAACCAACTCTGTTGGATCTTCAACGGGTGCGAGCAGTGCTTCCATTACGCCAGCACTAGCCACCTACACAGTGACATTCAATTCCAATGGTGGCGGCAATGTTTCAAACGGAACGTTTACTTCTGGAGGAAGTGTTTCCGAACCTTCAGCTCCAACTCGCTCTGGTTACACTTTTGATGGCTGGTCCACTGTTCTAAATAGGGTGGCATCGAAGGTAACCTTCCCTTACTCGCCGGGAGTTAACAACAACATCACTCTCTACGCTCTTTGGACACAGGTGCAGAGCAGTGGCGGCAGTGGTGGTTCAAATACTTCACCCACTGTCACACCAACACCAACTCCACCTGTCACACCGGGTCCAACAGCTCCTCCTAGTCAAATAGGTTTTAAGCCGACTCCACCACCCACGCCAGTTGCGGAAACTGGTCCTGTTGGTTCAATTGTTGGAAGCAGTGAGAAAGTGACAGTTGTCGCGGATGCTCCAAGCGAGAAGATAATTGCAACAGCTGGAAGTTGGAAACTTGAAATCAAGCCTCCAGTTACCGAAGAGGCCGAAAAGCCAGTGACTGAAAAATTGGAACTTCAATTGCCAGTGGCTTCAAAGGCAGAAATTTCAGGAACGGGACTCCAGCCCAACACCACGGTTGAGGCCTGGGTATTCAGCACACCGCGTTACCTCGGAACATTGAAAGTTGGTGCGGATGGTTCGTTTGCTTCAAGCCTTGCACTGCCGAAGGACTTGCTGCCAGGTCAGCACACACTGCAGATTGGTTCCTTGAATGAGCAGGGTCGTCTGGTAACTATCTCAATCCCGATAAGTATCAAGGGATCCGTAACGGTTGGAACTTTTAGGGGCTTTGTTGCGATCTTCACTAAAGACCTGGAAGGCCAAGAATTGACTGCGAAAGTCGCTGGAAAGTGGATCAAGCAAAATCCGGTTAGAAAGTTCAAGAACTTTGGCTACTCAAGACTCACCAGACTTACAGGTGCTGGCTATGACATCGTTATTGATGTCTACATCAACAAAAAGTTCTACAAACGCTTCAAGACCCGTACTCGCTAAAGCCTAAGCAAAATCAAACTTGCGGCCATGACTGCCATACCTGCGATTACTCCATATACGGTGAGATGCCCACGGGCTGAGTTTCTTGCCGTTGGCAGAAGTGTATCGATTGCCAAAAAAATCATGACACCGGCGACCATGGCAAAAATTACGCCAAGCACTAAGTGGTCAAGGAACTGAAAGAGAATTAGATACCCAATCAAAGCACCAGCTGGTTCTGCTAAACCAGACAGGAAGCTCAGCCTGAACGCTTTTAGTTTGCTCTTTGTGGCGTAGTACACAGGAACTGAAACAGCGATTCCCTCAGGGATGTTGTGCATGGCAACTGCGATAGCCAGAGCAATGCCAATTTCAGGATCGTCTAAGACTAAGAGAAATGTGGCCAATCCCTCTGGGAAGTTGTGAATTGCAATTGCCAAAGCAACAAAAAGCCCCATACGTAGAAGAGCCTTATTTTGTTTTGCCTCGGTGGTTTCGGTAGAACCTTCGCCCAAGAGTTCAACTTGCGTATTCTCATGTGGATTAGCACCAGATGGCACCAGAGCATCAATTACTGCCATGAGAACCAGACCACCAACCAAGGCTGCTGCTGCGAAGGCGGCTGCCTGAACCTCAGGAAAGTATTCAGAGAGGTAACCAGTTGATTTGGGAAGAATCTCGACGAAGCTGAGATAAATCATCACTCCAGCTGAGAAACCCATGGAAAGAGCAAAGAAGCCCTTGTTGGTGGTCTTGGCAAAAAAGGCAATGGTGGAGCCAATACCGGTTGCAAGGCCGGCTCCTAGAGTGACAGCGAAGGCTAATAAAAGCGCGCTGTCCATGAGGGTCCTTTACCAATAGAAACTGCCTTGAGAGCAGTAATTTCCCTTAGGTTACCTCAAATCACCTTCTAGAAAGCCGTGTTTTCAGGCTTGCAATTTAGGATGGCAGGACGATGTTTCTGAAATCCAAAGCTATTCTTCTCACGTCCGCCCTGCTGGTCGCAACGGCCTTTCCAACGGCAGCCCACGCCACCAGCTGTCAGCCAACCAAGCAGCTTGCTTCTAGCTACATCGCTCAGCTGCATGTTGAGGTACTAAATGCCGCAACGGGACAAACTCTCTTTGCAAAAAATGAAACAGTGGCTGAGCGATCAGCATCAGTGATGAAAGTTCTTACCGCTGCCGTCGCACTGGATGTCTTGGGACCAAATTATCAAGTGACTACAACCGTTGTGAGTGACCCAAGCAATCCAGGCAGAATTTACTTGGTGGGAGCTGGCGATGTAACTCTTTCTCGCATGCCTGGCAACATCACCTCTTACTATGCCAAAGCTCCCAAGCTCGACACGCTTACTAGGCAGATAGCTGAATGGAGCCAAAGAACTGGCATAACCGTTACAGAAGTTTTTGTTGATAGCTCGCTTTATGGCGGAGACAATGAGTGGCATTCAACTTGGAGCAAACGCGGTCTAACCGATGGCTACATGGCTCCTGTCTCTGCTCTTCAGATTGATGCAGCCCGCCTTACCTCCAGCAGTAACAATCTGGTTTGGTTAGCCCGCAGAACCAATTCACCGGTGGTCCAAGCCGCTGAGCTTTTTGTTGCATCCCTCAACAAAGCAGGAATTGCTGTTGATCTTGTGGCATCGGAGGGCAAAGCACCAGCAGGTGCCACTGTGATTGCTTCCGTCCAGTCAAGACCAATGAGCGAGTGGGTGACCAATATGCTTAGAGTTTCCGACAACTCTCTAGCTGAAGCTCTGGGAAGACTTTCTTCGTTGAAAGAAGGCTTTGATGGCAGCATGCAGTCGCTGACGCCGCTATACAAGAGAGTTCTTGGGAAACGTGGCCTGGCTGTTTCTCAGATAAAGATTGTCGATGCGTCTGGTCTGTCCAAAGACAATGCGGTGCCAGTCGCGCTGGTCAATGATGTTTTGACGCTGGTGAATCAAGGTGTTGGCGACTATGAAGTGATTGAAGCTGGCATGCCAGTATCGGGCCAGAAAGGATCGCTTCGCACGCGATTTGCGACCGGCAATCTCAAGGCTGCCAAGGGCTTGGTTGCTGCCAAGACCGGCTACATCTCAACTGGCTACTCTCTCGCTGGCTTCTTGACTGCACGCGATGGCACAGAGCTGATTTTCTCTATTTATAACTTGAGCCCGAGAGCATCCCTCAAGCAAAGAAATGCCATGGACAACCTGGTTTATCGCTTCTACCAGTGCGGGGCGAACCTAAGCGGTTAAAGCAAAACCGGGTGATTTCTCACCCGGTCTTTTTTGTAACTAGTGCTTGCCGCAGTTACATGAATCTTTGCCGCAGTTGCAGTCCATTTTTCCTCCTTAGAAGTCCCAGTCCTCGTCCTTGGTGGACTCGTGCTTACCAATAACGTATGAAGATCCGCTGCCGGAGAAGAAGTCGTGGTTCTCATCGCTGGCAGGGCTAAGGGCCGAAAGGATGGCAGGTGAAACATCGCAGTCATCCTTCGGGAACAGCGGGTCAAAGCCTAGGTTCATTAGTGCTTTGTTTCCGTTGTAGTGCAGGAACTGCTTGACGTCGTGAGTAAGACCAATCTCGTCATAGAGGTCGGCGGTGTATTTCACTTCGTTCTCATACAGCTCCAGTAGCAGGTCGTAGGTGTAGCTCTTTAGATCTGCCTTGCGCTCAGTTGATGCTTCGTTATAGCCGAGCTGGAATTTGTATCCGATGTAGTAGCCGTGGATGGCCTCATCGCGAATAATCAAACGAATTAGGTCTGCAGTGTTGGTCAGCTTGGCTCTGGAGGACCAGTACATCGGCAGGTAGAACCCTGAGTAGAACAGGAATGACTCCAACAGCGTGGAGGCAACCTTTCGCTTCAGTGGGTCATCGCCGTGGTAGTAGCCAAGAACAATCTCTGCCTTCTTCTGAAGATATGGGTTGTCCTCTGACCAGCGGAATGCTTCTTCAATGTCGCTGGTGGAGCAAAGCGTTGAGAACACCGAGGAGTAACTCTTGGCGTGGACAGACTCCATGAAAGCGATATTGGTGATGACAGCCTCTTCATGCTGAGTTCTGGCATCAGGAATCAAGCTAGCCGCACCAACAGTTCCCTGAATGGTGTCGAGCATGGTCAGACCGGTGAAGACGTGCATGGTTAGCTTCTGCTCGTGTGGACGCAGGGTGCCCCAGGACTGAACGTCGTTTGATAGTGGCACCTTCTCAGGCAGCCAGAAGTTCTGGGTTAGACGGTTCCAAACGTCCAGATCTACTGGGTCTTCAATCTTGTTCCAGTTGATGGGACGGGTAATTAGCTTTGTCTTTTCCATGATCTCCTCTTTAGAGCATGCAGCTTACGCAGTTTTCGACCTCGGTGCCC
>JACCDN010018022.1_pt1 | contig 12165 bp, 10 predicted proteins | sample 7441691 | NCBI WGS metagenome assembly JACCDN01 (sample SAMN15323439, study PRJNA562643) | freshwater metagenome | isolation source: river surface water | place: USA:Blue River Watershed | collected 2017-08-16 | reverse complement strand
ATTTTCTGGGAAAGTTAATACACCTGCCTCAGAAGCCATGATGACCAAGTCATCATCTGTGACGTAGTAGCGTGCTGGGCGCAGACCATTTCGGTCAAGTGTTGCTCCAATCTGACGACCATCTGTAAATGCAATCGCTGCTGGACCATCCCATGGCTCCATCATGGCTGCATGGTATTCATAGAACGCACGACGATTGTCATCCATGAGTGTGTGCTGTTCCCAAGCTTCAGGAATCATCATCATCATGGCATGCGCCATCGGATAACCAGCCATTACTAACAACTCTAAACAGTTATCAAAGCTAGCTGTGTCAGATTGGCCTGGATAAATTAAAGGCCATAATTTTTGTAGATCATCACCCAAGACTGGAGAACTAATGGCACCTGTACGTGCATTAATCCAGTTAACGTTACCCTTCACGGTATTGATTTCACCGTTGTGGGCAATCATGCGGTACGGGTGAGCCAACTCCCACGCTGGGAATGTGTTGGTTGAGAAGCGTTGATGCACCAATGCAAGTGCAGAAACAACTCTTGTGTCTTTTAAATCTTCGTAATAAGCGCCAACCTGGTTAGCTAATAACAAACCTTTGTAAACAACTGTTCTTGCTGACATCGATGTCACAAAGTACTCTTTGCCATGCTGTAATTGCAATGCTTGGATTGCGTGACTACCAGTTTTACGAATCACGTACAACTTACGCTCTAGCGCGTCTGTTGTCATGATGTCACGGCCGCGACCAATGAAAATCTGACGAATAACTGGCTCTGTCTTGCGTACAGTAGGAGACATTGGCATGTTCATATCAACAGGCACATCTCTCCAACCTAAAACTACTTGGCCTTCATTGCGAACCGTTCTTTCAAGTTCTTGTTCGCAAGCTAATCTTGATGCTCTTTCCTTCGGCATAAAAACCATACCAACGCCGTATTCACCGAAAGGTGGCAATGTCACACCTTGCTTGGCCATTTCTTCACGATAGAACTGATCTGGCACCTGAATCAAAATACCAGCACCGTCACCCATGAGTGGATCTGCACCAACAGCGCCACGGTGATCAATGTTTTCAAGAATCTTTAAGCCTTGGGTCACTATGTCATGGCTTTTTTTACCTTTGATATGGGCAACAAAACCCACGCCACAGGCGTCGTGTTCATTTACTGGGTCATAAAGACCTTGCGCTTCTGGGCGCAACGAAGTCGTAGTAGTCACGGAATCATTCCTTGGTAAGTAATCGCTTGTCTTTTTAAAGACAAATCCACCCCAACAGCGGGGTTTTAAAGAACTATAGGGGATTACCCCTGTACTTGCAATATAAAATAATTGGTGTCTGTCACCAATTATTTTATATTGTCAAACCCGAAAACATTAATTAGGGACATAGTTGAATTATTGGGGGAGCTCCAGCGACTCATTTTGGTGCAAATCAAATAACTTGCCTCAGCTTGGATCAACCTTTTTAGGCCTGCCAGCCTTTCTGGGCCTCAAGGGGCGAGTTGTTTTAGGGGCTATTTTATCTAGCAGTTCAGCTGATGCTAGGGGCCAGCCGTAATTTAAGTGGTTACTCACTTTTTTTGCATCACCGATAGTTATTTGCTCGGACACAGCCTTTTGCCAGGCTAACTGGCGTTCAAATGGCGTATTTCCCAAGCCCCAATACTTAGAGTGATCAGAAATCCATGGAACAACCTCCGCACCCACATGATGACGATAAGTTGACCAAGGCCAATCATCAGGGTTTTGCACCAAGCTGGATCGTACTGGATTTTGCTCAATATATTTTTGGCATAACAGTAAATACATCTCCGGATCGATCAAGGCTGACTTAAATCGACCCTCCCAAACGGTACCGGTTCTTTGATGTTTTTGATTAAACATTTGTGCGTAGCGGCGCCCAACTGACTGCATGGTTCTTGTTGCACTCAAGTTTGTTTTGGGCGTGGCCAGTATGTGTACATGGCTTGGCATCAGAACATAGGCATGAATAGCCAACTCATATTCTCTAGCCGCATCTCGCAACCATTCTAAATAAGAGCGTCTCTCGTCATCGGAGAGAAAAATTTCTTGTGAGTTATTACCCCTCACCATGATGTGAAGAGGATAGCCAGCCAAAATAACTCGCGGGAGCCTTGCCATATTTACTTGATAATCAGTTTCTGGAATTCTTTATTGGCGTAACGATCCGTCATGCCCGCAATGTAATGTGCGATTCTTCGATATATCTCATCCTTGGGCCGAAAATCAGAAGGTATATCTTGAGGGTGCGTCTCGAAATGTCTAAATAGGGCAAGGATTATCTCGCTGGCATTTTTTGTCATTTCGTTGACTTGAGGGTGACGGTACAAGTTTTTAAATAAAAATCTTTTCATCTCGGTCGCCTGCTCTCGCATTAACTCCGAAAAGGCAACTAAGCTCTTTTCTTTTCGAACATCATCCACAGACAATGGATTAGCAACCTTAATACGCTTTTGTGTTTCCTTCACCAAGTCATCAACAAGTGCATGAATAATGTGTCTAACAACCTCATAAACCATTCGACGACCACTTAACCCAGGGAAACTTTTTTGAACAATATCTTTTTGATCACGCCACAAAGCAACTTCATCCATTTGCTCAATAGTGAGCAGCCCAGAACGAATGCCATCATCAATATCATGATTGTTGTACGCAATCTCGTCAGCAAGATTTGCTAACTGCGCCTCCAAGCTTGGCTGTAGGCCATTGATAAATCGCTGACCCAGTAAGCCTAGTATTTGCGCATTCTTTGCAGAGCAGTGCTTCAAAATACCCTCACGGGTTTCATAAGACAGATTTAATCCATCCCATTTTGCGTAACGTTCTTCTAAAAAATCAACCACCCAAAGACTTTGTAAATTGTGCTCAAACCCACCGTGCTCTTTCATGCACTCGTTCAAAGCATCTTGGCCAGCATGCCCAAAAGGCGTATGGCCCAAGTCATGGGCCAAAGAGATCGCTTCCACTAAATCTTCATTGAGCCGAAGTCGTCTCGCAACAGCCCGGCCAATTTGAGCAACCTCAAGACTGTGGGTTAGTCGATTTCTAAAATGATCGCCCTCATGATTTAGAAAAACTTGAGTTTTATATTCAAGCCTTCGAAAAGCGGTGGAGTGAATAATTCGATCGCGATCCCTTTGAAATGGATTACGACCTGATTGTGTTGGTTCAATTGGCTCGGAATGAACCCGACCAAGAGTTGTGTTTGACTGAACTGCGTAGCAAGCCAAGCTCATCGAATTGAGGCGGCTCCTGTTGCATGAAGCGTCTGAGTCACCAGATTCTCTTCAACGGGTTTGATAATTGAGCGCCCAATACCATCTAACAAGATGTAGCGGATTTCACCACCTTCGGCTTTTTTATCAACACTCATTAAATCCAGATAACGAGTCACTCCAAACTCTGGAGGGACTGTTGGCAACTTCAATGCAGCAATCAGAGTTTTAATTCTTTGTAATTCAGGTTCAGACAAGTGACCTAGACGAGCAGATAAATCAGACGCCATCACCATGCCACAACCAACAGCCTCACCATGTAACCACTCTCCATAGCCCATTCCTGCTTCAATAGCATGGCCAAATGTGTGGCCAAAATTGAGGATCGCTCTTACGCCACCTTCTTTTTCATCCTGGGCAACTACTTGAGATTTAATTTCACAAGAACGTTGAACCGCATGCTCCATTGCTTTTGGGTCGCATGCATTTAAAGCATCAATATTTTTTTCAATCCAAGAGAAGAAGTCGCTGTCAGCAATAGCGCCATGCTTAATTACCTCAGCCAAACCAGCGGCTAACTCTTTAGGCGGCAATGTCTTTAGAGTATCTAAATCGGCGATAACTGCTTGAGGCTGATAAAAAGCCCCCACCATATTTTTTCCTAAAGGATGATTAATCCCTGTTTTCCCGCCAACTGATGAATCAACTTGCGATAGCAAAGTGGTTGGCACTTGTATAAACCGAATACCTCTCATGTAACAGGCAGCTGCAAATCCTGTCATGTCGCCAATAACGCCACCACCAAGAGCAACTAATGTACTTTTACGATCAGCGCCACTCTCTAATAAAGCATCAAATATTTTCTGCAAGGTTTCCCAAGTCTTATAGACTTCGCCATCAGGCAGAACAACCAATCTAACTTTTTGACCAAGACTCTCAAGAGTTTTAACAACACGATCAGCATAAAGAGGCGCAATAGTCTCGTTGGTGACAACCGCTGTAAAAGTTCCTTTTAAATGCTTTTTGTAAAGCTCGGGCTGATCAATTAATTGAGCTCCAATATGGATTGGATAGCTACGCTCACCAAGATCAAGTTCAAGTGTTTTCATTTTGACAATTCAAATTGCATCATTAATGTATTAACCAGCTGGGAAACACTGGGCTTTCCTGTGTCAACTGTATGGTGTGCAGCTTCACGGTATAAAGGGTCTCGAACTTCATAAAGCTTTTCTAGAGTTGCCCTGGCATCACCATTATTTAATAAAGGACGACCCTTATCATTTCTTGTACGCAACCAAAGCTCATGTGGATTAGCTCTTAGATAAAAGACAACGCCGCGCTCGTGCAAGTTTGCACGATTCTCTGGGGATAAAACTGCTCCACCACCAGTAGCCAACACCAAGTTTTTTTCTTGGGTTAGCTCATCAATAACCTGCGCTTCACGCTTTCTAAAACCAGACTCTCCCTCCATCTCAAAGATAGTAGGGATCTTAACGCCGCAACGCGCCTCTATTTCATGATCAGTATCAATAAAACGGCGCCCCAATCTCTTAGCCAAGAGGCGACCTACGGTAGTTTTACCCGCGCCCATTAGGCCTACTAAGAAGATATTGTCAGCAATCGTATTCACAAGTGAGATTCTACTGAGCCTTTTGCTTAGAAACCAATGTTGGCGTTAAAAAAATTAATAGCTCTGTTTTATCAACCGTTTTTGACTCTTGGCGGAATAAAGCACCTAGCAATGGAATTTCACTAAAAAATGGTGTCTTAGCCTTATCTTTTCGCTCCATATCCTGAAAAATCCCCCCCAGAATAACTGTGCCTCCACTTTCAACCAAAACTTGAGTCTTCACGTGCTTGGTATCAATCGCGAAACCTTGCTCTGTTTTGAGGCCAACACTATCTTTATTAATATCGACATCTAAAACAATCATTTCATTTTTCTGAATCCGCGGGCGAACCTCTAAACGCAAGTTAGCTTTTCTAAATTGGACTTTTGTGGCGCCCTGACCTGCTGAAGACTGATAGGGCAATTCTGTACCCTGCTCAATTAAGGCTTGGGTGTTATCTGCAGCCAACACCCGTGGGTTAGAAATAATATTTCCCTGACCACTAGCCTCCAATGCAGATAACTCAATTTGTAATGCCTGCCCAGCGTGCTTGCCCAACAAACTAATTGCGGCAACACCTGGTTCAAAGCCATGCAAACCACTAGCAGCTAATGCGTTTCCTCCTGATACCTGACCTGATTTTGATTGATAAGCTAACTTCGCCCCTAAGTTCTTTGCAAAGCGCCTTTCCGCTTCAATAATTCGAGCCTCAATCATGACCTGCCTTAACTCTGTTTGAACTTGATTGACCTGATTCAGCTGTTGAGCTCTCTCCAATTGTCTTTTTTCAAATGCCATAATTTCTTCATGAGGTGCCACCCAAAGAACATCTGCATCATATTTATGCCCCAAAGATCGGCTAGCTAAAATAGAGTCAAATACGGCTTGCCATGAAGCTTTTTTCATATGGATGCTGACTTGCCCAGAAACTTTTTCGCTCAACATCAAATTAATACCTTTGGTGTCTGCCAGCATCTGTAATAACTGTCGAATATCTATTGACGTAAAACTCATACTCAAAGGCTCTTGCCTCAATTTTTCGTTGGCAAATGCAATAGTAGTTTTAGGGGCACACAAAAGTATGACGCCCGATAAAAAATATTTACACGTATCTCTTCTGCCAATCATGCTTAAGGCCCTTCTCTAAAAGTTTTCATAACACGGCCATCTTTTGATTCAAGCAATAAATATTGCTCGTTAAGTTCTTTAATCTGCCAATCTAATTTCAAAATCTGGCCAGGCATTACAAGCATTTGCTCTCCATCCAGCTCAACTAGCGCCTTAGATAGCTGATTTAATTGAATATGCCCCAAATAGCTAATAGAAAGCAGGGGTTTAGGTAAAACCTCATTCTGCAATTCAACACGAACTGGCTGACTCAGCAACTGTGTTTTTAATGCCTGAATTTCGCTTAAGTGAACTCTGTCATTTTTGGCAAGTAATTCAGCTTGATCTGCTTGTTCAGAAATTAAATAAAACAACATAAAAATAACTCCAACACTGAGAGCCAGATTGGCTGGCACTGAGTAAATACTCAAGAACTTATTGATAAGAGACACGCTATGTTGAGTAGTTAAATTGATGTTTTTTTGCTCAACAGAAACTGCATCAAATTCTTCGGAAGTAAGGGATCTTTTAAACATCCCATTATTTTGAAAAAAATAGACTGGAAAAAGAATCAGATCTATCCTGTTTTTTGTATGCAATTTCAGATTTTTATGTCTGAAACATCTGACATTATTTTTAAGCCTAACCGCTAGGCTATCTCTATAATCACACCATGAGCTCATCACGCACCCCTGTTCGCCCACCATCACGTCTTGGCGGTGGAAGACAACCTAGAAATTCTCAACGAGACTGGCGTCAGCACATGATTCGATGGGGAATTTTTCTTGGTAGTGCAGGTCTTATTTTGATAGGGTTGGTAATTGCCTATGCGCTGATCATTGCTAAACCCAACCTACCTGATTTAGATACCATCACAGATTACAAGCCCAAGGTCCCACTAAGGATCTATACGGCAGACAATGCATTAATTGGCGAGTTTGGTGAAGAGCGTCGAAGTGTCATGTCAATCCAAGAAATGCCCGCCTATTTAAAAAATGCGGTAGTAGCCATTGAAGACGAGCGCTTTTATGAGCATGGTGGTGTTGATTATTGGGGAGTGCTCAGAGCAACTCTTGCTAACCTGCGGGGCAGACTATCACAAGGCGCATCAACAATCACGATGCAAGTGGCAAGAAACTTTTTCTTAACGAATGAAAAATCATTTAGCAGAAAGATTTATGAGGTACTGCTTGCTTGGAAAATTGAAGCAAACCTGCCTAAAGAAAAAATCCTTGAGCTCTACATGAACCAAATTTATCTTGGTCAAAGAGCTTATGGATTTGCTAGTGCCGCTCAAATTTATTTTGGTAAAGATATTCGTGAAATATCGATTGCTGAATCTGCAATGCTTGCGGGCCTCCCTAAGGCACCATCAGCATATAACCCCGTTGTGAATTACCGCCGCGCAAAAATTAGGCAAGAATACATTTTGCAAAGAATGCGTGATTTAAAAATGATCACGCAAAGTCAATATGAATCCGCCATGCATGAAACGCTTCATGTTCGAGGTGTTGGCAAAGAATTTTTGACAAAAGCTGACTATGCCTCAGAAATGGTTCGTCAATTATTAATTAGCGAATATGGCGACAGCATCTATACACAAGGCATTACTGTCATTACAACCATTCGCAAAGCTGAACAAGACGCTGCTTACTCTGCAGTTCGTAAAGGCATTATGGATTACGAATTACGTCACAAGTACCGTGGTCCAGAAGGCTACATCAATCTTCCTGATGGTTCGGTAGACAGACAGCGCGCTATCGATGATGCTTTGAGTGATCACCCAAGTAGCGATGATTTATTAGCGGGTGTTGTCACAGAAGTGAGTTTGAAAGACATTAAAGTTGTTATCGCAACAGGTGACACGATCAGCATCAAAGGTGACGATCTCAAACTAGGCAGCGTGGCTCTATCAGAAAAAGCTCAGCCTAAACAACAAATCAAGCCGGGGGCAATTATTCGAGTGCTTCCTTCAGATGGTCGCTGGGTGCTTGCACAAATGCCGCAAGTCGAAGCAGCATTTGTGGCCTTAGATACCCATGATGGCGGCATTCGCGCTTTAGTTGGTGGCTTTGACCATAATAGAAATAAGTTTAATCACGTATCCCAAGCTCAACGTCAGCCGGGCTCCTCATTCAAACCATTTGTTTATGCAGCTGCCATTGAAAAAGGCATCATGCCCAATACAATCGTTAATGACGCCCCCCTATCTATTAGCGGCCTAGAAACTGGCGGCCAAATGTGGGAACCCAAAAACTATGATGGTAAGTTTGAAGGTCATATGCGCCTTCGTACCGCTTTAGCAAAATCAAAAAACCTAGTCTCAGTTCGTGTAATTCGCAAAATTGGCGCACGCTATGCTCAGGACTATATTCAGCGCTTTGGCTTTGAATCTGAAAAGCATCCGCCTTACTTAACTATGGCATTAGGTGCGGGCTCTGTAACACCTTTGCAATTAGCAACCGGCTATGGTGTGTTTGCAAATGGTGGCTACCGTGTTGAGCCTTACTTGATTAGTAAAGTGCTCGATGCAAAGGGGAATGTTCTTTTCGAAGCAACTCCACAAAAGTCTGGCGACAGTCAACTTAAAGTTTTAGATTCCCGAACAGCTTTTGTGATGGATAGTCTTTTACAAGAAGTGACAAAAACTGGAACAGCGGCATCAGCAAGACCAGCTTTAGGACGAAGTGATATTGCAGGTAAAACAGGTACAACCAATGAATCTATGGATGCATGGTTTGCCGGCTACCATCCCAATATTGTCGCTGTAGCATGGATTGGCTTTGATAAACCAAAGAGTTTGGGTGATCGAGAGACCGGTGGTGGCTTAGCACTACCTATGTGGACTCGCTATATGAAAACAGCCTTAAGTGGAATGCCTGAAAGTCCAAGAACAGCTCCTCCTGGTGTTTCACAGCAAGATGGCGACTGGGTTATTCCAGAATTCTTACCATTTTTTGGTAGAACCACTATTCTTGAATAAACTTGTTATTGCCAAAGGCAATCAAGGGCGATACACAACCTGAAGATTGGCTTTGGCCTGCTGACTAGCTAAACGACTCAACTCAGCAAATAATTCAGCACCCGTTTTTGTATCCAACCACAAAGGCTTTACTAGAGTTCCTGCCCAGCGGTAGTGAAATCCACCTTCTTTAGCCGCCACCCAGATCTCCTGAAGTGGGGCCTGAGTATTAACCACAATCACGCTGCGATCTTCAAACTGAATATTGACAACATTCCCTCCCTGGCGCGCAATATCAAGGTCTAAATCCGTCTGCTGGAATGCTTCTTCTAAAGACATTTCAATTGCTTTGAGGGTCTTTTCTGCAACCGCATAAAAACTTGACTCAGATAAGGTTTCAATTTCAATTAAATTTTTGTTCATATTTTCGGTATTGGCCATGCTATAGTCAGCGATCACTTTTAAACTTATATTTATATGCGTTTTATTGTATCTAGGACTTGGATTCTTTGTGCGGCAATATCCCTTTTGGGATGCGGGATACGTGGCCCACTAACCCACCCCAATGTCCCAAATATACCTAATCCTCCAGAAAAGGCTGAGCCAATGGAAAAACAATGGCCTCCTGCGAAAGAAGTTAAATGAGTCTCATCCCTCACCTCAATGGTTTTGCACTTAAAAACAAGCTTTGGCATGCCGAAGATGTAGCGTTATCCGACATTGCCAAGCAATTTGGCACGCCCACATACGTTTACAGTAAAAAAGCTCTTACTGATGCTTTTAATGCCTATGAGGCAGCCTGCGTTCGATCTAATGGCATTAGACGCGCTCGTGTTCACTACGCGATGAAGGCAAATAGCAATTTAGCAATCTTGAATGTGTTTGCTAAATTAGGTGCAGGTTTCGATATTGTTAGTGCTGGTGAATTAGCCCGCGTGTTAGCGGCTGGAGGCTCAGCAGATAAAGTGGTTTTTTCAGGCGTTGGTAAAAGCAAATCGGAGATGATTGCAGCACTCAAGGCTGGCGTGAAATGCTTCAACTTAGAATCCATTCCTGAGCTCACACGACTCAATGAAGTGGCGGGTAGCTTAGGTCTTAAAGCCAAGATTTCTTTACGAGTTAATCCTGACGTTGATCCAAAAACACACCCTTATATTTCAACAGGCTTAAAAGGTAATAAATTTGGTATTGCTTATGATGATGTGATTGCCACTTATCAAGCAGCAGCCCAAATGCCTTTCTGTGAAATTGTTGGCATTGACTGTCACATTGGCTCACAAATTACAGAAATCAGTCCTTACTTAGATGCTTTAGATCGCGTTTTAGATTTGATTAAAGCTTTAGGTACGGCGGGCATTAAGATTCATCATCTTGATATTGGTGGCGGTTTAGGTATTAGCTATACCAATGAAACACCACCAGCCATCACCGACTTTGCCAATACACTTTTAAATCATATTGAAGACAAGGGTTTTGGCCATCTAGAAGTTTTATTTGAGCCAGGCCGATCATTGGTTGGTAATGCAGGCTTACTACTCACCACTATTGAATATCTCAAACCAGGTGAAACCAAGAATTTTTGTATCGTTGATGCAGCCATGAATGATCTCATGCGTCCAGCGATGTACGAGGCCTACCATGCCATTGTGGCAGTCAATGATCAAAGTTCTGCTTCATCAATGACTTATGACATTGTTGGTCCTATTTGTGAATCAGGGGATTGGCTGGGTAGAGATCGCCAACTAAAAGTTGAGCCAGGAGATCACTTAGCAATTCTTTCTGCTGGTGCTTATGGCTTTACGATGAGCTCCAACTACAACACCAGAGGGCGTGCTGCAGAAGTAATGGTTGATGGCACAAAAGTTCACTTGATTCGTGAGCGAGAGACCATTGAAAGTCTTTTTGCTAATGAAAAATTACTGCCTGCTTAATTTAATAATTAAGCAGGTGTATTGCCAAGGATTAAAGTGTTCCGTAGCTATGCAAGCCTGACAAGAACATATTAACGCCGATGAATGCAAAGGTTGTTACCAGCAGACCAACCAAGGCCCACCAAGCAGCTACAACACCTCTTAGACCCTTCATCAAGCGCATGTGCAACCAAGCGGCGTAGTTCAACCAAACAATCAATGCCCAAGTTTCTTTAGGGTCCCAACTCCAGTAACCACCCCAAGCTTCGGCAGCCCATAGAGCTCCCAAGATTGTCGCAATTGTGAAAAATGCAAAGCCAACAGCGATGGCCTTATACATGACGTCATCCATGAGCTCTAGACTTGGCAAGCGATCTGCCAATATATTTTTTGACTTTAGCAAGTAAGCTATCGCTACCATTGCAGCTAAAGCAAAAGTACCGTAACCAATAAAATTAGCTGGCACATGAATCTTCATCCACCAACTTTGAAGAGCAGGAACTAATGGTTGAATCTGGTGAGCATCCCTTGAGACGCTGTACCAGAATATAAAAGCGACAGCGGCAAGAATAATCCAAAGAACAAATGCGCCTAGAACCAAAGATTGGTAGCGAGCTTCATAGTACAAATGGAAGAGCGCTGTAATTAAACAAAATAAGATAAATACTTCGTATAAGTTTGAAATGGGAATATGGCCAATATCAGCGCCCATCAAATAAGACTCATACCAACGCACCAACATTCCTGTTAAACCAATGTAAACCGCAGCCCATGAAAGCTTTGATGCTGCTGGCCCCATTGCATTTGAACGTAGTGCAAAACTTAAGCTGTAAAACAAAGTACTTAAAGCAAAGAAAACGCTCATCCATAAAATAGCTGACTGGCTAGAAAGCATGTACTTTAAAAAGAATGCTTGTTCTGATCTCGCTAAAGATCCGCCTTCAGGTGTTTGATAGAAATAAATCGCTAAAAACGCTAGGGCTGTAGCACCAATCATTAAGTTTCTTAACGGCGCCCAAGACCAGCCTAAGAATGCCAAAACAGGAACAGAACAAAATAAAATTGCTTGCTCGTAACCATCCATATACGCTGAGAACTTCATCTCGGCGACAACAGCACCGACCACCAAGGCAATCGCAAACAAATAATCAACCCATTGCAAAGATTTGAAAATGTCCGCAATGCCTTGACGCAAAGTTAGCGTCCAACCGCCTTTAACTGAACTAACGTATTTAGTTTCCATTTTTTAAATCTTCCTGATACTTTGTAAACTCTTTTTCAAAATCAAGAGTCTTTCGTGACGTCGACATTGCAAAAAGATTCTTGCCTTCACCTAAGCTTCT
>JACCDN010980265.1_pt1 | contig 12166 bp, 9 predicted proteins | sample 7441691 | NCBI WGS metagenome assembly JACCDN01 (sample SAMN15323439, study PRJNA562643) | freshwater metagenome | isolation source: river surface water | place: USA:Blue River Watershed | collected 2017-08-16 | reverse complement strand
CTCTCGACCTCACACTGCTAAAAGCAAAAGGAGTAAAACCATGGCCGTTTCTATCAAGCCACTTGAAGACCGTATCGTTGTAAAGACCAACGAGGCTGAGACAACCACCGCATCAGGATTGGTTATCCCAGATACCGCCAAGGAGAAGCCACAGGAAGGCGTTGTTCTCGCAGTAGGCCCAGGACGTTTTGATGACGGAGTTCGCGTGCCCATGGATATCAAAGTTGGCGATGTCGTGCTGTACAGCAAGTACGGCGGAACTGAAGTTAAGTACAACAGCGAGGAGTACCTCGTACTCTCAGCTCGCGACATCCTCGCAGTAATCGAGCGATAGACGATGGGCAAAATTCTAGATTTCGATGAGCATGCTCGTCGTGCGATGGAGCGCGGAGTAAATATCCTCGCAGATACCGTCAAGGTAACACTGGGTCCTAAGGGTCGAAACGTAGTGATCGCCAAGTCTTTTGGCGCACCAGTGATTACAAACGATGGCGTCACCATTGCAAAAGAGATTGAACTATCAGATCCAGCCGAGAACATGGGCGCACAGCTTGTGAAGGAAGTTGCAACAAAGACAAACGATGTTGCAGGCGACGGAACAACAACAGCGACCGTATTGGCACAAGCAATGGTGAAGGAAGGTCTTCGTAACCTTGCAGCCGGTGCTCAGCCAATGGATCTCAAGCTAGGAATCGAAGCAGCAGTTGAAGCTGTCTCAAAGAAGCTTCACGAGATCGCAATTCCTGTAAAGGATCGCGCACAGATTGCAGATGTTGCAACAATCTCAGCTAAGGATCGCACCATCGGAGATCTCATTGCAGAAGCGATGGATAAGGTCGGCAAAGATGGCGTTATCACTGTAGAGGAAGCATCAACAGCGTCTGTTGAACTCGAATTCACAGAAGGAATGCAGTTCGATAAGGGCTACATCTCTCCTTACTTCGTCACAGACCAAGACCGTATGGAATCTGTATTAGATGATGCCTACATCTTGATCTCAGCGAACAAGATCTCAGCCCTGGGCGAGCTTCTTCCAATCTTGGAGAAGGTCTCTCAGGCAGGTAAGCCACTCTTGATCATTTCAGAAGATGTTGAAGGCGAAGCGCTCTCAACACTTGTTGTAAACCGTATGCGCGGAGTATTTACATCAGCTGCTGTGAAGGCTCCAGGCTTTGGAGACCGTCGCAAGGCGATGTTGCAAGATATTGCAATCTTGACCGGCGGACAGGTGATCTCAAGTGAGATCGGCATGAAGCTCGATCAGGTTAACCTGACAGATCTTGGCCGCGCTCGCCGCATTGTGATTACAAAGGATGCGACAACAATCGTTGATGGAGCAGGGGATAAGGCAGCAGTAGCAGGTCGCGTCACTGAAATCCGTAACGAGATTGCAACCTCAGATTCCGATTGGGATAAAGAGAAGTTGCAAGAGCGTGTTGCAAAACTTTCTGGTGGCGTCTGTGTCATCAAGGTTGGTGCACATACTGAAGTCGAACTCAAGGAGAAGAAGCTTCGCCTTGAGGATGCAATCTCAGCTACCCGTGCGGCAGTTGAAGAAGGCATCGTTATCGGCGGCGGAGCAGCTCTTGTTCACGCAGCAGATGCACTTGAAGGCGATCTCGGATTTAGCGGAGATAAGGCTGTCGGTGTTCGTCTTGTTCGTAAGGCGTGCGATGAGCCACTTCGTTGGATTGCAGAGAATGCAGGACTTGAGGGCTATGTTGTAGTTGCAAAGGTTCGCGCACTTAAGGTCAATGAAGGCTTTAACGCAGCAACTGATGTCTATGGCGATCTTGCAAAAGATGGCGTCATTGATCCAGTGAAGGTGACACGTTCAGCACTTGCTAACGCGGCATCAATTGCAGCAATGTTTATCACCACCGAAGCACTCGTCTACGAGCGCCCAGCTGATGAAGAACCTGCTGCAGGTGGCCATGGCCACTCACATGGACCTGGTGGTCACAGCCACTAGCTTGCCAAGTGGCTCGTAAACTCAGCCACTAGTAAGAAAATCTTCATAACGAGAAAACCCCCGCGATTTACTTCGCGGGGGTTTTCTCGTTAGAGGAGGAATATAAAAATTAACTTGCGTGTGAAATCTCATTCTCTGCAACGATAGCTGCAGGAATTGTTAGGGGTGTGACGCCTTGGCGTTCGAGGATCACAGCGCGATCATCTTCTGAAAGGCCTCCCCAGATTCCGTATGGCTCCTGGACAGCTAATGCGTGTGCGCGGCAGGCGGCAATTACTGGGCAGCTGGCACAGACAGCCTTTGCTGCACTTTCGCGATTGCGACGACGTGGGCCGCGCTCTCCATCAGGATGGAAGAACATCTCAGGATCGAGATCGCGACAAGCGCCCTGGTACTGCCACTCCCACTCTTCCATTACTGGAATTGGTAAGCGTGAAATCTCAGCCATCTCATTACTCCTTTTAACTCTCCGTTGGGCGATACAGTACAACCGTTTCATAGGTTGTTCAAGTACCTAACGCTTCAAACCTGCTTCAGGGGGCGAATATTCCCGCGTGGAGAGCAATTTCAAGTGGTGAGATGTCCCACTTGGGGCCACGATTAGCCCATGAGCCCCTCACAGCAGCCACAGAGAGCCCCTGAAGAGCTCCTGAGCGTCTCTGCTGTAGCTCGCAGGATTGGAGTGGCTCCAGCGACTCTACGAACCTGGGCTCGCCGTTATGGGATTGGCCCCTCAAGCCACGAGGCTGGCTCTCATAGAAAGTACTGCCCGGCAGATCTAGCGAAGCTGACCGTCATGCGCCGACTCATTAGCGCAGGTGTGGCACCGGCAGATGCTGCAGAACAGGCAAAGCTGCATGAAGGCGAAGTTGTGATTGAAGAGATCACCACGTTATGTCGCGAATGCGATGAGACAGTGGATGCGATTTTAAATGCAGTTAATGCATTGGATTCACTCTTTGTTGAAACGATGTTGCGCAATGAAATTGCAGAGAATGGAATTATTAGTGCCTGGCAAGATGTTTTCGTCCCAGTACTTACCCAAGTGGGAAGTGCATGGGAGGCATCAGGCAAGGGCGTTGAGATCGAACATATGCTCACCGAAATTCTCAAACGAGTATTGCGCGAATCAGCAGCAGAGATTGTTGTTCCAGTAAATGCACGCCCTGTCTTATTGGCATCTGTCGGCGAAGAACTTCACTCACTTGCCTTACATGCACTCGCTGCAGCCCTTGCAGAGCGCGGCATCGAGACTCACTTCTTAGGCGCTCGCACTCCTGTCGAAGCGCTCTCAACAATGGTCACTCGCTTTGCACCTCCTGCAGTCTTTCTCTGGGCCCAACTTCCAGTGCATGGCGATCCATCTATCTTGTCCGCCCTGCCAGCAGTGCGCCCTGCGCCACGAGTTGTAATCGGTGGCCCAGGGTGGAACCCGGAAAAGTGCAACGGGGCTCACTTTGTAGGCTCATTGACCCTTGCGGTAGAGGAGATTGCCCTGGCAGTGGGGGCATAACCACACCGATAGACTGCGCCCATGAGCGAGCACGACAAGGTAACAATGCTTGGCCTGACCTATGACGATGTTCTCCTGCTCCCAGATGCCTCAGATGTAGTTCCTAGCGAAGTAAATACATCGACATGGCTCACTCGCAATATCTCACTAGCTGTTCCACTTGCATCATCTGCAATGGATACCGTTACTGAATCTGCCATGGGCATTGCAATGGCAAAAGCTGGCGGTATCGGAATCATCCACCGTAACTTTTCAATCGAAGATCAAGTAACTCACGTCAAACTTGTTAAGAACGTTGGCCTTGCTGGCGCGGCAGTTGGTGTTGGCGATGATGGTTACGCCCGTGCCCAAGCGTTGATCGAAGCCGGGGTAGATGTTGTTGTTGTCGATACCGCACACGGCCACCACCGCGCAGTCCTAGAAGCGATCGAGCGAATCAAGAAGTTCTCACCAACTACAGAAATTATCGGCGGCAACATTGCAACACGTGCTGGTGCGCAGGCGTTAATTAATGCTGGCGCAGATGCTGTCAAAGTTGGCGTTGGACCTGGATCGATCTGTACAACTCGCGTTGTTGCAGGAGTCGGCGTTCCACAAGTAACTGCAATCATGGAAGCAGCTAAAGCTTGTAACAAGGCGGGCATTCCACTTATCGCAGATGGTGGACTTCAATATTCTGGTGACATTGTTAAGGCAATCGTTGCCGGCGCACATTCTGTAATGCTCGGTTCACTCTTGGCAGGTTGCGATGAATCACCTGGTGAATTGATTGAACTCGATGGACGTAAGTACAAGGCATATCGTGGAATGGGTTCACTCGGTGCGATGCAATCTCGCGGTGAGCAGAAGTCATACTCCAAGGATCGCTACATGCAAGATGATGTTTTAAGTGAAGATAAATTGGTTCCAGAAGGTATCGAAGGAAAAGTTGCCTACCGTGGATCTGTCGCAGAAGTTGTTCACCAATTAGTCGGTGGACTTCGTAGCGGTATGGGTTATGCCGGAGCTCCAGATATCGAAACGCTTCGCCGCGATGGACACCTCATTCAAATTACCTCAGCAGGGTTACAAGAGAGCCATCCACACGATGTTCTTCATGTTGCCGATGCACCTAACTACACCAAGGCAAAGTAAGGAGAGCGGCTATGGATATCGAGATCGCCCCAGGAAAACGCGCCCGCCAGGCTTACTCTTTTGATGACATTGCCATCGTTCCAAGTCGCCGCACTCGCGACCCAGAAGATGTCTCAACAACATGGCAGATCGATGCCTATAAGTTTGAACTTCCAATGTTGGCAGCGCCTATGGATTCAGTCGTCTCACCAGAGACAGCAATTGAGATTGGTCGCCTTGGTGGCTTAGGTGTACTTAATCTTGAAGGCTTGTGGACTCGTTATGAGGATCCACGTATTCCATTGGGTGAAATCGCTTCGATGCCAGATAAGCATGCAACTCGACGTATGCAGGAAATTTACAGTGCGCCAATTCGCCCAGAGCTAATCAAAGAGCGAATCAAGACAATTCGCGATGCCGGCGTCACCGTTGCAGCATCACTGTCACCACAGCGCACAGCAGAGCTTCATAAGGCTGTTATTGCAGCAGGTGTCGATATCTTCGTTATTCGCGGAACCACCGTATCGGCAGAGCATGTTGCTACCGAGCGCGAAGAACTTAACTTGAAGAAGTTTATCTACGAGCTCGATGTTCCTGTGATCGTCGGCGGCGTTGCAACCACAACAGGTGCGCTGCACTTGATGCGTGCAGGAGCAGCCGGTGTTCTCGTTGGATTCGGCGGGGGAGCAGCACATACCACTCGTAAGGTGTTGGGTATTGAAGTTCCGATGGCATCTGCTGTTGCAGAAGTTGCTGCAGCTCGTCGCGAATATCTTGATGAATCTGGCGGACGTTATGTTCATGTCATCGCAGATGGTGCAGTTGGTCGCTCTGGAGATATTGCTAAGGCAATTGCAATGGGAGCTGACGCAGTCATGATGGGATCACCACTTGCTAAGGCGACAGAGGCTCCAGGTCTTGGATGGCACTGGGGATCAGAGGCCCATCACGGCCAACTCCCTCGAGGTGAACGCGTCAATGTAGGAACAGTTGGTTCACTTGAAGAGATCTTGCTCGGACCATCACATAGCGCAGATGGTTCAATGAATCTCTTTGGTGCACTTCGCCGCTCAATGGCAACATGTGGTTATTCAGATGTGAAGTCATTCCAGCGCGTAGAGGTGCTTATTAGCCATGGCAAGTAACGTCACAGGCGGTGGCGTTCTAGTCGTCGATTTCGGTGCGCAGTACGCACAGCTGATTGCTCGTCGTGTACGTGAAGCTCATGTCTATTCCGAACTCGTTCCTCACTCAATTACAGCAGATGAAGTTCTCGCTAAAAGCCCTTCAGCAATTATTCTCTCTGGTGGTCCTTCCAGTGTTTATGCAGAGAATGCACCGACCTTTGATTCTTCAATTCTCACACTAGGTATTCCTGTCTTTGGAATTTGTTATGGATTCCAAGCGATGGCTCAAGGTTTGGGTGGCGTTGTTAGTCAGACCGGAAAATCAGAGTACGGCCGCACCGATTTGTCTGCAGTGGAATCTTCAAAGATTTTCACATCGCTTCCAGCATCGCAGAAGGTCTGGATGTCACACGGTGATGCGGTCACAGAAGCACCTGCGGGATTTACCGTTACTGCATCAACTTCCGATACTGCGATCGCTGCCTTTGAAAACGAGAGCGGGCAACTAGCAGGTGTGCAGTTCCATCCAGAAGTTCTTCACTCAGAGCACGGCCAGGCGATTCTTAAGAATTGGTTGATCAATATTGCACAGTGCCCTGCAACATGGACAACTGCAAATATCGCAGCAGATGAGATCGCAAAGGCGCGCACTGTGATTGGTTCAAAGCGTGTGATTTGCGGTCTCTCTGGTGGAGTCGATTCAGCAGTTGCTGCAGCAATTATTCAGAAAGCCGTCGGCGAACAACTCACCTGCGTCTTTGTCGATCATGGACTGCTTCGAAGTGGTGAATCAGAACAAGTTCAACGTGACTTTGTCGCATCAACTGGAGTGCAGCTAGTCGTTGTCGATGCCGTCGATCAATTCTTAAATGCGCTCAAGGGCGTTACTGATCCAGAAGAGAAGCGAAAGATTATTGGCCGCGAATTTATCCGCTCTTTTGAAAAAGCTGCCCGCGATATTGCTGCAGGCGGAGACGTTGAATTCTTAGTACAAGGAACTCTCTATCCCGATGTCGTTGAATCAGGTGGGGGATCAGGAACTGCAAACATTAAATCGCACCATAATGTGGGTGGACTTCCAGATGATTTGAAGTTCGCGCTCGTTGAACCGCTGCGTACTCTCTTTAAGGATGAAGTACGACAGGTAGGACTCGAACTCGGTCTGCCAGAAGAGATCATCTGGCGTCAACCATTTCCTGGTCCAGGACTTGGCATCCGCATCATCGGCGAGGTCACACAAGAGCGTCTAGATCTCTTACGTAAGGCAGATGTCATTGCGCGTGCAGAGCTCAAAGAGGCAGGCCTTGATCGCACAATCTGGCAATGCCCAGTTGTCTTGTTGGCAGATGTCCGCAGCGTTGGTGTGCAAGGTGATGGTCGCACCTACGGTCACCCCATCGTCCTACGCCCAGTCTCGAGTGAAGATGCGATGACTGCGGATTGGTCACGCATTCCATACGAAGTACTCGAAAAGATTTCTACGCGAATTACAAATGAAGTTAAAGGAGTAAATCGCGTCGTCCTCGATGTCACATCAAAACCTCCAGCAACAATCGAGTGGGAGTAATCCATGAAGAAAATAACTCTTTCGCTAGCCCTGATTGCAGCACTTACTGCAACATCACTAGTTTCAGTTCAGGCAGCAGAGCGGCCAACTTCGGTTGCCTCATGCAAGAAGTCCACAGCGAAGCCACACGTTGCAGCTAAGTTAAAGCAGCCTAAAGTTCCAGCGAAGAAGATTCCTGCAACTCTTACCCTTAAGACAAATTGTGGAACGATTACGGCAACTCTGCTTACTAAGTTAGCGCCACAGACAACGACAAATATCTCAACTCTTGCAAATGCCAAGTTCTACAACGGTACGCTCTGCCATCGCCTGACAACTGATGGTCTCTATGTTCTGCAGTGCGGAGATCCAACTGCACAAGGTGCTGGTAGCCCAGGGGGATGGGTTGGTTACAAGGAAGAGAATCTTCCTAAGGCGGGAGCTAAGAATTACCCAGCAGGAACACTAGCCATGGCCAACAGTGGTCCTGGTACCAATGGCAGCCAATTCTTCTTGGTCTATGCCGATACACAGCTAGATCCTAATTACACAATCTTTGGTCGAATTACTTCTGGTCTAGATATATTGAAGAAGATCGCTGAAGTCGGCGCATATAAAGTTGAAGCAGATGGCCAGGCATATTATGCAAGCGATGGTTTTCCGATTCAGTTGATTGCAATCGAAAGTGCATCAGCTAAATAACTGAATTTAGTTGGTGTTGACGATTTTAAAAGCTTCGGCAATACGACCTTCAGGTAGCCCACCAATTCCCGCATTGCGCTGACCCCACTCCCGCACCATATTTTCAAGTTCTTTGTTATGGGCTGTCTGTGAGACATGGCTATGGAGAGCTGCCATCTTGAGATCAAAGGTATCGGTGATATCTACAAAGTGATCAGGATGTGAAAAGCCCATCATCCATACTTCTTTCACTCGCCACGGAGCAAGACCTTCGTTATCGAGCAGATCTGTAAATGCGAATGGATTACGCGCATCGGGATAGACAGCTTGAATAGCGGCTTCACCTGCAGCTAAGTGATCTGGGTGGCTTGCACCAATGCGCTCCCAATTGCGTTCAGGAGATTGGCAGACCATGCGATCTGGCTGTGAGATGCGAATCTGTCGTACTAAATCTTTGCGAAGTGCCAGCGTTGGTTCGAGGTGGCCATCGACATAATTGAGAAAGGTGATATCGGTAACGCCGATTGCAGAACCTGCTGCACGCTGTTCGCGCTGGCGAACTGCTGGCATCTCTTCCTTTGTATATCCAGATTCCTCGCCTCCTTGATCACCATTGGTGCAGAAAACGTAGGAGACGTGAATTCCAGCCTTGACCCATTGCGCGATTGTTCCGCTTGCGCCGAAATCTGAGTCATCAGGGTGTGCATTGACGACTAATACACGCGAGATTTCTGAATCGTTAAGAGGCTCCATGTTGGCCGATCCTAATAGACTCCCGCGCATGAACGAAATGGCAACGCCTGCAGATGCCTTGATTGCAGGGCTCAATCCTGCACAACAGGCTGCCGTCATTCATACAGGTGGACCACTACTTGTAGTTGCAGGAGCAGGTTCTGGAAAGACGCGCGTACTCACTCGCCGCATCGCGTATTTAATGGCAGCTCGTGGTGTTCGCCCCTATGAAATTCTCGCAATTACATTTACAAATAAGGCAGCCGGCGAGATGAAAGAGCGCGTTGCTGAACTTGTTGGACCGGTTGCGCAATCGATGTGGGTCTCAACCTTCCACTCTGCCTGCGTGCGCCTACTTCGCCTTGAGGCACATCGCCTTGGCTTCTCACATTCTTTTAGCATCTACGACTCAGCAGATTCGCTCCGCCTGATCACCATCGTGGCAAAAGAGCTCAACCTCGATCCCAAGCGTTATCCACCGCGCCAATTCCAGTCAATGATCTCCAATGCCAAAAATGAATTGCAGGGTCCGCAGGATTATCTCAATGCAACGACCAACCAATTCGAACAAGTAGTTGCAGATGTCTATGCCGTCTATCAGAAGCGGCTGCAGTCAGCTAATGCGATGGACTTTGATGATCTGATCCTTAATACCGTAAAAGTGATTCAACGCTTTCCAGAGGCTAAGGCACGGATGCGTTCTCGCTTTAGACATATCTTGGTCGATGAGTATCAAGATACAAATCACGCCCAGTACATCTTGGTGCGCGAACTCACCGGTTCTATCGAAGAGGGCACACCTCCTGCCGAACTCTGCGTCGTGGGAGATGCTGACCAATCCATCTACGGATTTCGCGGTGCAACGATTCGCAATATCTTGCAATTCGAACTTGATTATCCAAATGCCACAACAGTTCTCCTCGAGCAGAACTATCGCTCAACACAGAATATTCTCAACGCGGCAAATGCTGTGATCACCCAGAATGCTTCGCGCAAAGAGAAGAACCTCTGGACAGATTCAGGAGCTGGAGCACCACTGATTGGTTATGTCGCTGAATCTGAACACGATGAAGCTGAATTTGTTAAGGATGAGATCCGCTCCTTGCAGCGTAACGGCACCTCCGAGCCAGGTGATACCGCCATCTTCTATCGCACCAATGCGCAATCTCGCGTCTTTGAAGAAGTCTTTATGCGCGCTGGGCTGCCCTACAAGGTCGTCGGTGGTCTGCGATTCTACGAACGTAAAGAAGTCAAGGATCTTCTTGCCTATCTTCGCGTTCTGGCAAACCTTGAAGATGAAATTTCGCTTCGTCGCATTATTAATGTGCCTAAACGCGGCATTGGAGATCGTGCTCTGGAAGAGGTAGACCGATTTGCATCTCTGCAGGGCATCACCCTCTGGCAGGGACTTAACCGCTGCGCCGAGGCACACGAGGTTCCTGCACGTGCAGCCGGTTCCATTCTGCAATTTGTCTCGATGATGAACGCTCTTGCCGTTCTTGTTGAAGCAAAGACAAAGCCATCTGTCATCACCGAAGCAATCCTTGAACAATCTGGGTTGTTAACCGAACTTGAAGCAAGTAGCGATCCACAAGATGAAGTACGCGTTGAGAACTTGAAAGAGCTCGTCGCTGTTGCGATGGAGTATGAAGAGCGCCCCTTTGATGCGCTAGCCGAAGATGAAGTGATCTCACTTGCCGGCTTCCTTGAAAAAGTTGCACTTGTTGCAGATGCGGATGAAATTCCCGATGGAGAAGATCATGGCGGTGTTGTCACTTTAATGACCCTGCACACTGCAAAGGGTTTGGAATTTCCAACGGTATTTCTCACCGGAATGGAAGATGGAATTTTTCCTCACTCACGAACATTCGATGATAAAGATGAGATTGAAGAAGAACGTCGCTTGGCGTACGTCGGTCTTACTCGCGCAGAAAAGCGCCTCTATATTTCGCGCGCCGAATATCGATCATCATGGGGAGCGCCGAATTACAACCCACCTTCACGCTTCTTAAGTGAGATTCCAGAAGATCTCATTGAGTGGCGCAATGAAGGTCGATCGACATTCACGACGGGCAGCGCAATACGCACTTCGCGTGTGGCATCTGCGCCACCTCCTCGTGCCACCGGCAAGAAGAGCAGCGCAATGGTTCTGGCTGTCGGTGAGCGTGTGTCACATGACACATTTGGCCTCGGCACCGTTGTAGCTATTGCAGGCGAAGGGGATAAGTCAGAGGCGACGATCGACTTCGGAGATTACGGTCAGAAGCGCCTTCTCTTGCGCTACGCGCCGGTCGAGAAGCTCTAGCGCTGGCTCTAAGATGGGGCATTGAAACAAGGCAGATACCTGCGCACTACACGAGAATAAAGGAGCGATCTAGTGGATCTCTTTGAATATCAGGCTCGCGATCTCTTCGAAAAGCATGGCGTCCCAGTTCTCGCTGGCGCGGTTGCAATAACTGCAGATGAAGCTTTTGCTGCAGCATCAAAGATGGGCGGCCGTGTAGTTGTTAAGGCACAGGTCAAAGTTGGCGGACGCGGTAAGGCAGGCGGAGTCAAGGTTGCCGAGAACGCTGAAGAAGCGCGTGAAAAGGCTGCAGCAATTCTGGGAATGGATATCAAGGGTCACACAGTGCATCAAGTGATGATCGCCCAAGCTGCACCGATTGAATCTGAATATTACTTAGCAATCCTGCTCGATCGTTCAAATCGCACATTCCTTGTTATGGCATCAGTTGCAGGTGGAATGGATATTGAAGAGGTTGCAAAGACTGCGCCAGAGAAGTTGGCAAAGGTTCCAGTATCAGCCGTTGATGGAATTTCACTTGCTAAGGCGAAAGAAATTATCGCCCAGGCTGCATTCCCAGCTGATGTTGCAGATCAAGTTGCAGAAGTTTTAGTTAAGTTGTGGGAGACATTTGCTTCAGAGGATGCAACCCTTGTTGAGGTCAATCCACTTGTAAAGACAAGCGATGGAAAAGTTGTAGCACTCGATGGAAAAGTCTCACTCGATGAAAACGCAGATTTCCGTCAGCCAGATCACGAAGCGCTCGTTGATCACAGCGCAACCAATCCACTTGAAGCATTGGCAAAAGAGAAGGGGTTGAACTACGTCAAGCTTGAAGGCCAGGTTGGAATTATCGGTAACGGTGCCGGTCTTGTCATGAGCACCCTCGATGTCGTTGCCTACGCTGGAGAAAAGTTCGGCGGAATGCGCCCAGCTAACTTCCTCGATATCGGAGGCGGAGCGTCTGCTCAGGTCATGGCAGATGGACTCTCCATCATTCTCGGAGATAAAGATGTAAAGAGCGTCTTTGTAAACGTCTTCGGTGGAATCACAGCATGTGATGCAGTAGCGAATGGAATCGTTGCCGCCCTTGAAACTTTGGGATCAACAGCAACTAAGCCGATTGTGGTTCGCCTTGATGGCAATAACGTCGAAGAAGGACGTGCGATTTTGAATGCTGCAAACCACCCACTGGTAG
>JACCDN010863532.1_pt1 | contig 12166 bp, 9 predicted proteins | sample 7441691 | NCBI WGS metagenome assembly JACCDN01 (sample SAMN15323439, study PRJNA562643) | freshwater metagenome | isolation source: river surface water | place: USA:Blue River Watershed | collected 2017-08-16 | reverse complement strand
TTAAATATACTCCAATTGCTTTTTTAAGTTTCCTTTCTCCGAATCCATCAATCCTTAACTTTGCGTCTTTAATACTATTGTTATTATGTTCAAGGACTTGTCTTAGGAAAAAATTATAGTAGACCTTCGTATCTGTTCTGAGACTTGTTGAATATACTTTATTTTTATTTACAATAATGGAACGAACTCGGAATTTACTATCCTTAATTGTTTCCAAGAAGTCTACTTTTAAATCCTTCTGTAGTTTATTGAATTTAATTTCAAAGCTTAATGGCTTACCAATCTTTCTTTTAAACTCATTTATTTTAGCTGCTGTTTTCTCAGCTTCTTGCTCATCATCAAAAATAACTAAAGATATAACAAATGATTCACTTGATCCTTTCTGAACTTTAAATCCAGAATCACCCGATTCATCTATAAAAATAATCATGGAATATATTTTATACCATTGATTTATCTTTGTTTAGTCTATTAATTACCTAGTCATTAGAATAGTGCATTGCAATATCTAACCCTATAGTATTGACATCTGGAATAACTTGTACTATAATTAACCTAGCAAATTAAAAAGTAAATAAGATTAACTTATATATGGAGCGCTTAAATCCCAAAAGGATTTCCATATATAGATTAGTGATTAAAGAAATAAGCGCCACGTTAAAACCGTGGCGTTTTCTTTAATCATTGTAAGTTGGTCAGAAAATTACATATAGAATTACATTTAAGCGGTGTAGTACTAGATGTTTCTGACCAGCTTACAGTGACAATATAGAAGGTACATAGATTAATGTTAAAAAGTATTTTTACATTAAATATGTCTCTTTTAGAAATAAAAGGACAAAGTTCTTTAAAACGTCTTATTTATATTATTAGTGATATTGTAAAATATCCAAATATATATCTAAAAGACATCACTCGTTGAAATAGGGTGGAAGAGAGAGTATAGGATTGATTTTTAGAGCTTGATTTCATCTTCACTAGATAGAGAGTTTTAAGTAATAACTTAGTTATTTATTTTAGAATTTTGTATCTAGTGAAGAGCTGAATATCGCTCTAGAAAAACCCCGAGAGTCAAGCTAAAGCCTGAGAAACTTTAGTCCCACTAGTTGACTCGCGAAGCAAGATAACCCTGAGGAGGATTATCAAATGAAACAACTTTTCTCGCTCGTGCTCGTAGCCGCCATGTTCTTGTCCGCTTGTGCAGGACAACCTGGGCATTTTGAAGGGGATCTTACCCTGGAAAATATTGCTTGGGATGGCAACGGTAGCGTCACAGTTCCGCAAGGAACCGTGATTAGCACAAAAAACGGCGCGTCATTCACACAAGGTGCTTTCACGCTTGACGTCCCCGCAGGGATGTGCGCGATTGCAAACAGTGAAGTGACGATCAACATGACGAACCAGACCTTTACCGGTCACGTGGTTCTTTGTGTCACGCCGAGCACTACCCAGGAAGCTTCAGCTACTCCCATTGTGCCTACAAGCACTCTGGATTCAGTGACTGAAACGCCGACTGGCGCACTAAACTTGGAAACGGTAACCCCGAGCCCAAGTGCAACACCCGCCACGCAATCCGAAAGTTGGATTTGCTATACCGAAGGCGCTGAGCAGTCGTTGACCTACACACAGTTAATGGATTCCAATCCTAACCGTGTTGAATACAAAGTCAACAACATCTCAGAGTGCCCATACGGCGAAGGCAACGTTTTCTTCCATTGGACCCAGATTGGCGCCACCGGCGACAAACTTGAGGACACTCAAGGCTGGTTACGCATGGGCGATAAAGAAAACGTGATCAACGAGTGTTCCTTACAGACAGGGTGGTGCTTAGCTAGCAATAACTAAAATCCCCCCTGGCATGACAGGCGAAATACGGTTAATTCCGCTTCGCCTGTCATGTGCACTCCAAATATATTTCCTATTTCTATTATGTATTAAAGTTTGTATAAAGTTATTATTATTCATTCTTTAATGTATAATCTTTTCAATGAAAATTAGTGAAAAATGGAAAGATAGTTTCTTAGTTATTTTTATATTTATACTTACACTATTTGTAGGTATTTTTAAGATTTCTGATATTCCTCCTGGAACACAAGATGATGTATTAAGGGCGGTAATTACGTCTGAACAGTATTTACAAGGATTAGATGGTGGTTTAACAAGTTTAAGACAATCAATAGCCTACTTTCTTTTAGGAGGGCACTGGTCTAGCTATTTTGTAGATTTGGCAAGAGGATATGGTAATGTCGATGCAATGTTGATTATTTCAAGATTACCATCATTACTCTTCTTTCTATTTGGAACATTGATCTGGTACAGAATATTAGAAACAATCGAGTTGAAAAGATTTGGAAAGTTTATATTTTTTTTAATATTTGTTCCTAGTGCGTACTTCAGTACATATAGTCATCATATTCCACTTGTCGCCGGCTACTTTTTCTTTGGTAGTGCAGGGATATTATATTTATTGAAATTCTTTAAAGAAGAAGTGACTAGATTTAGTTACTTGTTTTTATCAATGATTTCCTTTGGATTAATTACATATACTCATGGAATTAGTATATTTTTTTGTATTGGGTTTCTAACTGTTTTTTGTCTTTTAATACTTTTATTAAAAACAAAAGATGTAAAGAGAGTTATTAAAACACTGTTTAAGGGAAATAAACTCAAGTATGCTTTAATAATTATTCTATTTCTCCTTTCTCTGTATCCTTTTATCGATGGTTTTCTTGCATCAGATAGTTCTCTTAAATCAAGAGATGCCAACACCGTCAAATATCTAATTGATTTAGGTGAAATTGATTTACTCAAGGACAAGATGATAGAGAAGTATAGAGCATATTTTCACCCTAATACATTAGTTTTCAGTGGGAAAATAGTAGAAGGTATTCAACCTGTTGATAGCAGAATATTTTATGATATTAAAAACCCTCAGTTTAACCAATGGGTAACAACAAATTTAAGTCCATTTGGTTTTGTATCAATATTAAGCTATCTAGCAATTATCTTAGTTTTTATTAATACTTTTAAAAATAAAGATTACAAAAATATATTAGCTTTATCTCTATTTATTACATACCTAATTGTAATTGCTCCGACCAACTATGATAACCCATCGATTGCAAAAGTAATTGTGCCAATAATTTGGATTCCATTATCAATATCAATAATCATAGAAAATATAGTTAATAGTACGGATGAAAAGATATACAGATATCTACTTACACTATTTGTTATTGTAAGTTCAATATACAATCTTTCTTATTTATATTTACCTGGGTATTCAAGGTCAGAGTCTGATAAATATTACCAATATAACTTCGATTCAGTCTTTTCATACATACTTAAGAGCTCTGAGCTTAGTAAATTAAGAGTATTTGTAAAATCTAATAATTCGGGAATAACTAATTTAATATCTTTTTACCTTGGACCAAATGCATTAAATCGGTCAGTATTTGGAGAATTTGAAAAATCATTCATAAATGAAGAAGAATATAGTTATTTCATTACGGATAATCGTGAAGATTTTGCGAAATTTGAATCTATAGAAATAAGAGAATTTTCAACTCCAGATTCACCTCAAGTACTCTATTTAGGGGTACTAAAACCTAATGACAAAAGTATGGGAAACGAATTTATAAATTACACCGAAATTAAATGTTTAGACAATCTATATTATCCAATTAGGTTAGGGGAATTTGAATTAACTCAATATCAATATAGATATTACAATCAATTAGGATATTACTCAGAAAAGTGTAAATCAGTGAATAGTTCTAAAAATATTGACCCATATGATTTGAGAATTGTGAACAATAATCTAATTTCAAAAGATATCTTTAGTGGTAAAGAAGTTTCTCTATCTTTAGAAGAAGATGAAATATACGCTACAAAAAAGTATAGCTTAATTGATAGAAGCTCTTCTCAAGTTCAAAACAACAATTTAAATTCATTTACACTTGAGGCAGATAACGAGGACTCTACAATGCTACTAAAATTATCAGCTATCAATCCTTTGGTATCAACTGAAAATGGTACATATCTTCTTCAATTTGATTATGATATTGATAAATACGGTTATTTAGATTTCTACGCTATTGATGCAAAAACTGGAATAGCAGAGCCAACGAATATAATTTATCAAAATTACCATCCAAATTTCACAGGGAAATATTTAACAATACTTTATTTAGGAAAAGGGGATGAATTAGTTTTTAATTTCACTGCTATCAATAAGCACTACAATATAGATAAGAGCAAACATAAAATAAAAGTAAGTGTAAATAATATTAAAGTAACTCATATCTCTAAGATAAATATTTTAGAAGAAAATAACGATACAGAGAGAGTAGTAACTAATCCAATAAATATTATTCAACCCTTTCCTGGTATCTATAAATTAGAGACAAGTCAAAAGACCGAAGAAGTTCTAGTTTTAAACAGAACTTACACAGAATTTTTAAATACCGACACCCTATTAGTAAATGGTATCGTACCAGGAGTAAGGAATAATGGTTATGGTGAGATATTAATATCAAAGTCGGTAGTGTACGGAGCAATAGCTTTATTATTGAATTTGAGCTGGATTACTTATTTAAGTATGTTTAGACTACTTAAGAGAGAAAGAATCAAGTAATACTTTTACTTCATTTTTTACAGATTCCGTTGAATATTTAGAAGCGTTAATTCTAGCGTTTTTGCTATATAGATCATAATTACTATCAATGTCTACCAAGGCATCAATAAAAGCAATGGAATCATCATACTGAATAATTCTTCCTGTTATATTATTTTCTACAACAGCATCTGTAGCTCCCTTATCGCTTGCGATTGCAGGGCATCCAGCACTCATTGCTTCAACAATCACTAAACCAAATGACTCACCCGAATATGATAAGAATGTGAAGATATCTCCAATATTATATACAACTTCTCGATCTTCATCGCTTAAATTTTCGATAATTGTAACTTTATCATTTAAGTTTAGATACTTTTGTAAATCTCTTAAGTCCTTTAAATAATCACCCTTACCTGCAATAACAAAATGATATTTATCAAATAGATTAGGATTAACTTTTCTCAATTTATCCAAAGCTTTTAGTGTATATTGAATACCTTTATACTCAACAACTCTGCCAACTGAAATCAAATATCTTTTCCCTTCTGGAATATTATACTTTGTTTTCAAAGCCACAATTGTCTCACTTGAGACTTCATTCATCATTGGTACAACCGGAGGAACAATAAAAATATTTTTTCTTTGAGCACCAAATTTTTCAAAAGTTTTGATATATTTACTTGTAAGAAGTGCAATTCTATCGCTACCTGAAACTGTGAATCGGCCCAAAGTTAAATCAAATAAATTAACCAGAATCGCTGGTAGACTCATATTTGGTCCATAATGTGGTTGAAAGATTATAGGAGTTTTTATTAAGCCAAGTCTTTTCATTAAAATAGGCGCAATTGAGGTATGATATCCATAAGTAAAACACCAGATGAGATCAAAATCTTTCGAATGTTTAATAAGCCATCTATACATTGGAATTGAAAAAGTAAGAGGATCTTTAACTATTCTTGAAGATTTGAACTTCATGACTCCAGGATAATCTTCTAAAAGTTTTTCGTTACCGTGTGGGAATTTAAAGTCTGTAGTCGCGACAGTGACTGAGTGACCAAGTGATTCAAAAATATGCTGTAGACTCCTCTGTACCTCTTCCGAGCCTCCAAAAGCAGGTTTATGTCTATTTGCAATCATTAATATCTTCATATTTCAATATATTACCATAACATTTAATATATTGAAGTTATATGAGATACTTTTACATATGAAATTAAAAAATACCTACATCATACTCGCTTTAATACTTGTTTTTGTAATTGCAAATATCAGATCAAATTATTTCATTACTGGTTTTGACAACATCTCCCCATATTTTAATTCAACATCTATATTAAATAAAACATTTGGAAATAATGGAGAACTATTTTTTGCATATTTCCCTATGATATTTGTATTACCTTTTTTTGAATTTCTTAAAGTATTAAACATTCCTCTATGGTTAATTAACCAATCCTACATATTTATATGTTTAATTCTTGGAGTATTAGGAAGTGGATATTTAGTTAGAAACATTATTAATTTAAAAGATGAAAAGAAATCAAATACAGCATTTCTATTAGGAGGAATATTATACTTAGCAAACTTAACTTCATTCTGGATATTTAATCAGCCTAATTTCTTTTTCCTAGCAGCTTATGCCTCTATACCTTGGTTAATTGATTGGTTAAGGGTAATTGAGGAGAAAAGAGTGAACAATATATTATGGTTAAAGATTGTAAGAATTATATCTCTAATTCTCTTTCTTCAAACAACTGTAAATTTTGTTTCAACTATTTCATATACTTTTGCCATATTTATAATCTCTTTCCTAACAATCAAACAGAGTAGGGAAGGATTATTTAGACAATTAAAATCAATATTGATTGTCGTTTTATCATTCTTAATTGTTGCCCAACTTTCATTATTTATTTTTGCAGGGAATAGGGAATTTGTATTAATAAAAATTTTTAATAGTTATTCAGAAATTAGAGAGAATCCATTAACAGAAAAGATAACTGAAGATTTAAGAGCCTCAGGAGTTATTAGAAATAATTTAATAAACAATGTTCTTTTTAAAAACTCATGGGTTGAGACCCATGACATAGAGGGAAAGAAACTATTCTCATCGTTATCATATTATGAGAATCCAATAATTATGATACTAGGTTTAATACCTTTCTTAATAGCGTTAACTACGATCATTGTAAAAGATAAAGATACTCAAAAGTTAAATAGACTGCACTTAGTAATATTCTTAGGACTCATCCTTATGAGCGCAACACTTCTAAAAGTAACGGACAATATTCCTGTAATTTCGGAATTTTTTAGATGGAGTGGGAGTAAATTCTGGCCGTTAACATTAATACCAATAATAATTCTTGCAACTAGTAAGATTATTAATTCAAATAAAAACTGGCTAACAGTTGTATTGGTAATTACTTCCTTAATCTACGTTCTTCCTATATTTAACGGTAATCTATTTGCGAAACAGTTAACAATTCAAATTCCTTCGGTATATTTTGAATTAGATAAGAAGTTAGAATCAAGTAAATCATATTACTACCTTCCCACTCCATCTGATTCATACTTCTATACCTACAAATTTGGATATTTTGGATCAGAATTTGTACCATATATGACAAAGGGAGATTCAACGACAAGTGGAATACTTGGATATTTTAACAATTATGAGAAATATAAAACGCTATCTGAATCACTTATGAAGTGTAATATAGAAGATTTCAAGGGTAATATAATTCTAGATACCAATGTTGTTAATGATGAATATATTGAGCAAACAAACTGTATTGTAAACAATTTTAGACTAGTAAATGATTTAGGTGATATAAAGATATATGAAAGATAAAAACATTGTAGTAATAACCTCATATCCAACCAATGGAAGTATATTTGGAAAAGGAATTAGTGGTCTAGCATCTTTTGCAAAAAATACCGTGAATTCAATAAAAGACACTTTCAATATTACTGTACTTGCAGAAGTTCACCCAGAAGAGAATGGCGAATATATTGAAGAGGATGTAAAAGTGAAAAGAGTGTGGAAAAAGAATAGTCCTTTTCTGTCCTTTACGCTTCTTAAAGATATATTGAAGTTTGAAAACAGAAATACAAAGATTATTTTAGAGTTTGAACTAGCTACTTTCGGAGGAAATATAGCAACTGGTTTAATATCAATATTTCTTCTCGTATCCAAAATTCTTGGATATGAAGTAATAACAGTTCTTCATCAAGTGATTATTGATATCAATGCGCTTTCTGTACATCTAGGTATAGAGAAGGGGAGCATTAAAGCCTCCGTAATAAATAAATTACTAGTTGGTTTAACCCGATTTATAGTCTCTCATTCTAAAAAAGTCATTGTTTTAGATGAAGTACATAAAACAAACTTAGGTAAAATAGGTAATACTCAAAATGTGTATGTAATACCTCATGGAGTTGAAGTTAAGCCATTAACTATTGTTAAAAAGCCACATTCAAAAATTAATCTCTTCTATTTTGGTCATATAACTTGGTACAAGGGTGCTGATTGGTTAATAAATGCATATTTAGAATTTGCTAAAATAAATCCTGAACTAGCCGACAAGTTTTTCATACAACTAGCCGGAGGTATGAGTCCAACACAAAGGGATAATCCCGCATACATTAAGTACTATAAAGAGATTGAAGAACTCGCTTCTAAATCTTCTAATATACAAATAACAGGGTATGTAGAAGAGAAAGATTTCGAAACACTTTTTGCAAATGCAGATATTCAAGTATTGCCATATAGAGCCTTAATGTCATCAAGTGGACCTCTTTCTCATGCATTTGAATATGAAAAGCCTGTACTAATATCTAATGAAATCGCACCATACTTAGTAACGCAAGATATACAAAATATTATGAATGAGGTTGAAATTGTAAGGTCTGACTTAGTATTCAACCTAGATAATCCTACAGAATTATTCACTAAAATATTAGATATTAGTGAATCGCAGAAAGAAAAAATGAAATTGTTTGCAAGGAAAGTAAGAGAGAGAAGAAGTTGGGAGAATATTGGGAAAGAATATCTTAACGTTATCTCAAAGGAATAGTTTGATAAATAGTGTTTTTGATACTGTTTATCAACAAGCCAAAAGTCTTTCTAGTCTGATATATCTTTAAACTAATTAATTCTTGAGATACTTCAAACATTGCCGATTTAACATTTAACTTTGACCCATCCTTATATATCCAATTAATTGGATATTCCAAAACATTGTAATTATTAAATCTTCCATCTATTAACAGATTAACATCAACAGTCCATTTCTTAGCTGTAAGATTTTTTAGAAGCTTTTTTGCTACTTGTTTTTTCATAACTTTAACTGCACACTGAGTATCAGCAAAGTTAAGTTGAAATATTGTTCTAACGGCAAAGTTAAATAATCTTGAAAAGATAAACCTATATGCAGGAAGTTCACCTGAAATATGAGCTCCTTTAATGTATCTACTACCCATTACAATATCAAGATTAGTGCTGTTTAACATTCTGTGATAGCCCTTAATGAGATCTTCAACATGAGATGATCCATCTGCATCTTGATATGCAATATATTTACCTTTAGCCATTTTTACACCTCTGGCTATAGCACCACCTTTACCTGTATATCCTTTAATGTCTAGAACTTTAATAAAAGGATATGATTTAGATATTTTATTAACAATTCCAACAGTATTATCTGTTGTGTTATTTACTACTACAATTACTTCACACTTAATATCAGATTGGGCAAAGTACTTACCAATACTTTTAAGCGTTGGAGCAATTCTTTTTTCTTCATTGTATGCTGGTATTACTACCGATAAATCGTACATACTTTTAAGATTATTTTAATACAATATTATACCATACAAGACCTATAGTTTACAGGCTTATATAATCTTTCTATATTCAAATCTAAGTAGTATAATTCACAACAATTTTAAATGTAGATGAACTTTACTATGATTAGAACGGGAAGTATTAAAATTACAGGATCAACAGTAACAGGAAATGTTGGCAATGTTGTCCAAGTAAGCCATTTGGACGTTGATACTGGTGATATTACTGTTGAAGAGTCGTTAATATTAGGTAGGGTAGGAAATATTATTACTAATTGTGAAGTAGATAATCCAGCTGGTTCAGAAAGTTTAGATAACTCTACAAATAGTACCGAAAATCAAGATTCTGCATATGAGACAGCTTTTGAAAACTACAATATAATTATAGATGAAATGGAAACTTCGATTAAGGAAGGATCAACACCAAAAGATTTTGAATTACTTATTGAAAACTTCGTACTACTTACAAATCAGGTCTTTAATCCAAAATTTATGTTTTCACTTAGTAAAGAGTTAATTGAATCAAGACCAGAGTTAAAAGATCTAAATGTACACGAAGCAAATAATATTGTTTTGGAGCAATTCTTCTCAAAAATATTCCCAAGATTAGAGAACCTTTTTGTTACATTGTATAAGGTAAACCCTGACCTACAACCACAAAAGTTTAAAACACTTGTAGCACCTCAGGGCGCTGGTAAAGGAACAAATATCGAATCAATTGAAGAAGCATTAAGGGAGAGAGCAGATGAAGGTAGCAAGTCTAAAGAGTTTAGTAAACTACTGGAAGTATTAAAAGATCTATCAACAACAAATACTGGGACAAAAGGGGTGTTTAACCCTAGTGGAGAAGCCAAATATCAAATGTATGCACCACTAGGAACAGTTGCGGGACCAATAGTTGGGCAAGGAATTATGGTTTCTGATTCATTTACACATTCAATAATGTTGCTTGAAATAATTAGACAAGTACTCGCGGGAAATCTTAACCATATGATTGATACCTACCCAAGAACTGAAGGACAGTACAAGTTATTTGTTGACTTTGTGAATATGCTAAAAAAAGAAACTGGAAAAGACCATCAAGTTTATTTTGGTATTATTGATTTGCTGGAGCCTGAAAAATCAGATTTACTCTTTGAAGATAGGGCTAAAACGAAAGAGATATCATTAGAAATAGCAGATGAACTTCTAAAGCTTCGGGATGAAGAGAGAATGAAAGGTTTGAAAGTTGACGATAAGTCAGATTTAGATGAACAGAAAGCACAGGCTAAAGAGATATTTGATAAATTAAAAGAAGAACTTGATGAAATGAAAGAATACTCCAGTTCTCCAAACAAAGATTATGAGATAAGGAATACTTTATTAGAAGTTTTTAGGGAAGTAATAACAAGAATGCAATGTAGGGTAGATAGGGCTAAAACTCCGAATGATATACGTAAGGATGAGAAGAGTGTCCTCCCAATCTTAACGAGAGTTTCTGAATATTTACGATATACTTTCCCAATAGCATTATCATTTGCGCAAATAAAAATTATATGCTCTTTAGATACCCCTAAAAACGTTGCTAAAAGTCTATTAACAGACATTTGCGAAAAGCAAGATATTGATTTTAATGATGATCAAATACAAGTATTTATAGCTAGAGTAGGAGAAATAGCAGAGAGAAAGGTTGCCGAAAGCATTAGCTAACAATATGAGCTATTGACAATAATTACCCATACGTTTATTCTGATAATTAGTAATAATTATTAGTAAATTTACATGAATCCTGCCCAATCGGACATATCAAATTTAATTGTATTTGATGACCCAGTACAGACCAAAATTAACATCTTCATTAAACAACTTTCTGAGTTAGGGCTAGATAAAGAGCAACTTGAAACTTTAGGTTTAAGTATAGCCTCAACTGCTTCAACACAAACAATAGCAAAGATTAGTGCTGTAATGACCGATACAGATTGGGATAATTGGAGAAACTTTATTAATGCAGACCCAAATCCAAATACAGCACAACAAATCATTGTAATGAATGAGCTATTAAGACAGAGAACTAACAAAGATTTAAATACTTTGTTTAATGAAATTCTTGATTCAATTATGAAGGATACAAAGTATGAACTTCTTGAAGATGTAAAACTTAGACAGAAAATATCCAAATTATCTGATGAAGATACCCAGAAAGCAATGCAACTACTTGAAGATGGTGAATTTGAAGAACTAGATAAGTTATTAGATCAGGTAAGAGAATAATCATGGGAGAAGCAAGAAATATCCAGGCAATAAATGGCGATGTAACACAGAAGCTTAGTCCTGGTGATTTAGATAGGATAATTGCAGCTACAGCTGGAATGAAACCCGAAGATGCAAATAATTTTGCTCAAAAAGAAGCCGAATTAAGAGCAGTTCTTGGTGCAAAGCCAGTTGATAATTCAATAAGGATAAATAATAGCCAAGTTACAGGTCATGTTGGATCTGGAAATTCAGGTGACAATCTAGCAGTTATAGACAGAAGCCCTGTTACTCAAAATAATGTTCAAGTAAGTGCTGAATTGTCTCTACAGGCAGAGAATTCAAATTCATCAGAGTCACAACCAGCTAAACCAGTAACAGAGCAACAACCAGCTAAACCAGTAACAGAGCAACAACCAGCTAAACCAGTAACAGAGTCACAACCAGCTAAACCAGTAACAGAGCAACAACCAGCTA
>JACCDN010979452.1_pt1 | contig 12180 bp, 17 predicted proteins | sample 7441691 | NCBI WGS metagenome assembly JACCDN01 (sample SAMN15323439, study PRJNA562643) | freshwater metagenome | isolation source: river surface water | place: USA:Blue River Watershed | collected 2017-08-16 | reverse complement strand
TTTAACTTGGTATACTGAGGAAGATTGGAATGCTCTCGATAAGGCGATTGAGCATGATAAGGATGAGGCGCTACCATATGCAGCCATCGCCCAGCTAATTGAAAAATATCTTGTTAGAAATCGAGCGACTGGCGAGGTAGTTGAAACGCCACAAATAAGATATATGATCGCAGCAGCAACGGCATTCCACGCTGAAACAAAAGACCGTCTTAAGCTCGTGAAAGAATTTTATCACGCGGCGTCAGACGGCCAATTCACTCTTGCGACTCCGGTTCTCGCCGGCCTCGGAACAAAGACGAAACAATTTAGCTCATGCGTCTTGATTAAAACTGACGACTCATTAAAATCGATTTTTGCAACCGGTCAAATGATGGCCGACTACGCGTCGAAGCGCGCTGGCATCGGTCTAGACATTAGTCGAATGCGCCCTCTTGGCGCTTCGATTCGCGACGGCGAGGTTATGCATACCGGAATTGTTCCATTTCTAAAGAAGTGGTTTGCTGATCTTCGCTCATGCTCACAGGGTGGAATTCGAAACGCGTCGGCCACCGTCAATTTTCCAATTTGGCACTATCAATTTGACGACTACATTGTTCTGAAAAATAATAAGGGCACTGAAGAAACTCGAGTCCGTCAAATGGATTATTGCGTCGTCATGAGCGCGTTCTTTTGGCGCCGTCTTCGCGAGCAGGGCGTGATCACGTTCTTTGATCCAAATGAGGTGCCGGAGCTGTATGAAGCATTTTATACAAACATAAAAGAATTCGAACAGCTTTACGTAAAATACGAAAAGCGAAAAGATCTTAGAACTAAGGTTGAGTCTGCCGAAAAGGTAATTCGCGATTGGATCATGATTGAAAGAATCGAAACTGGTCGAATCTATATTTTGAATATTGATAATGTTCAAAATCAAGGACCGATTGATACAAAGATTCATCCGATCTATCAAACTAACTTGTGCGTAGAAATTCTTCAACACACTCGCCCGTTTCAAACGATTGAAGACGATAAGGGTCGCATCGCGCTGTGCACGATCTCGTCGATCAACTGGGGCGCGTTCAAGCACCCAGAGGAAATGAGAAGGGCGTGTAGAATTCTTCATCGGGCTCTCCATAATCTTTTGCAATATCAAGATTTTCTTTCAATTCAATCAGATCTTCATAATAAAGAATTCGAACCGCTCGGCATCGGTATTACCAATCTAGCATACTGGCACGCAAAGCGTAAGTTGAAATACGGTGAGAGCGAGGCTCTAGCTGAGGTGAAGCGATGGATGGAGCATCAAGCTTTCTATTTGACGGAGATGAGCGTTGAGCTTGCTAAAGAAAAGGGTCCTTGTGAAGTTTCTGCAACAACGTCGTATGGTCAAGGAATTTTTCCGTGGGAGAAGCGAGCGGTTGGTGTTAATGAGCTAACCGATTTTACACCGAGCGAAGATTTAGATTGGGATGATCTTCGTGCTAAAATGAAACAGCACGGCGTTAGAAATGCGACGCTCATGGCGATCGCCCCAGTTGAAAGCAGCTCGGTGATTTTGAATTCGACCAACGGTATCAATCTTGTCAAGCAGCTGATTATTATTAAGAGCTCAAAGGCCGGCGACTTTGTTCAAGTGGTCCCAGAATATAAGAAGCTAAAAAATCATTATCAGCTGCTGTGGGATCAAAAAGATTGTCTTGATTATGTAAAGACTGTTGCTGTGCTTCAGGCTTATGTTGATCAGGGAATTTCGTCCGATACGTTCTTCAATGGGAAATTTTACGACAATGGTAAGGTTGATATTAATGATGTGATACGAATTCACATGCTCGCGTTTAAGTGGGGTGTAAAAACTCATTACTACAGCCTATCAAATAAGCAAGCAACATTAGAGGCCGTCAAGGAAGATGCCCCGATTGAGATTGATTCGGATGATGAAGTGTGTGAAAGCTGCGTTCTTTAATACTGGAAATATTATGACTAATTTTGCTGTACAACCAAACTACTCAAGTCGTCGAATGTTTCTCGATCCAGCCGGTAGCGTTTCAATTCAGCGCTACGACGACTTTGCGTATCCAAAGCAGGACAAATTTACGAAGACGCAGCGCGGCGCGATCTGGGTTCCTGACGAGGTTACGTTGACGAAAGATAAAATCGACTTCACTAAAGCGAACGAGGAGACTCGATTTATTTTCACGTCAAATCTTCTTCGTCAAACTGCGATCGATTCGATTCAAGGCCGGATGCCGGTTCAGATATTCACCCCAGTTTGTTCTATTCCAGAAACCGAGGCTTGGGTATTGTGGTGGAGCGCGTTTGAGCAGATTCATAGCGAATCGTACTCCCACATCATTCGCAACATTTACAATATGCCTCAAGATCAATTCAATTCCATTCACGATACGAGCGAGATTGTGAACATGGTTTCTGGAATTGAAAAATACTATAATGATCTTCATCTTTTGAATTGTAAAAAGGCGTTAGGCCTGCCGGTTGCTGAATATGATCACATCAAGGCAATATATCTCGCCCTCATCGCATCGTATGGTCTAGAAGCAATTCGCTTCATGGTATCATTTAGCACCTCGCTTGGCATGACAGAAAATCGTATCTTTATCGGCAACGGCAATATCATTAGTCTAATTCTTGCTGATGAGCTGCTGCACACGTCAGCGACAGCGTGGTTGATCAACACGAACGTGAAAGATGATCCACGCTTTCAGCAGATGAAAGAGGATTGTAAAAAGGAAGTTAACGACATGCTTCTTGCCGTGATTGATGAGGAAAAGGGTTGGGCTAAATACCAATTTCAAAAGGGCACGATTCTCGGCTTGAATGAACAAATCATGTGCGCTCACGTTGATTGGACTGCCCAAGAAAGATTGCGCGCGATCGGCGTTAAATACGACGCGGGAATTAAATCGGCGCCACTGCCATGGTTTAACAAGCATCTAAACACAAACAAGAAACAAACCGCCCTTCAAGAAAATGAGAGCGTGTCGTACGTGGTTGGTGCGATGACCACAGAAATTAATTATGATGGATTGCCAGAGCTATGATTACCGTATACACAAAAACAAATTGCCCAGCCTGTGATAAAACAAAGGCCTATCTACGTGCTCGAACAATCGCCTATGATGAGGTTCATTTGGACGAGGGTCAGGAAAAATCTTCCAACGCGACTTATATTACTCGGGATGAGCTGCTGGCTCTTTTTCCAGAAGCGCGAACGATGCCGCAGATCGTAGTTCAAGGGGTGAATATTGGCGGGTATAAAGAGCTAATGTCCTACACGCATTTATTTAGCTAATGTTGTGGTATAATGAATACCTCATCAATGGAGGTATCATGTCTAAACAAAAATACACCGTCACATTCCCACCTGAAGCCGGCCAATATCAAGGCACACATTTTTTCTTCACGAAGAAAGAACGTTCGGCGTTTCTTCGGCGCGCCGCTGAGCGCGGTGCCAGCCTGGCCAACATTTCGCTGAACTGAAATGACGAAAAACGAAAAACTACTGTTTGAAGCGCTTGAGCAGCTTCTTAGCTCGGTTGAAAATAAAACTGTCACGGTTGGTGATTGCAATCAAGCGCGAAATGCGCTCAACATCAAATCACCAACCAAGCTTTTTATCGACTGTGAGTTTAATGGGTTCAACGGTTCGTTGATCTCTCTCGCCCTCGTCGATCCTGCCGGGCCAGAATTTTATCAAGTGCTCCCGTGCGACAATCCGGTTCCGTGGGTTCGAGATAATGTGATGCCGATTCTTTTTAATCCAGCGATTGAGATTGATGGCTTTCGCAAGGCGCTTGCGGCCTGGCTTCGACGCTATGATTCGGTTGTGATCATCGCTGATCACCCGGCTGATATCAAATATTTTGCCGATGTGATCATCTCGGACGATCGTGGCGGATGGCTATCGCTTCCACCTATTGCATTTGAGATTCGACCAGAACTTTCAAATTCAAATTCGGTAGTACCACACAACGCTCTTGAAGATGCGCGCGCAAACGCGATTCAAGCAAAAACTCTGAGGCTATCATGATAGTTCAAGCATATCAACATGTAAGTGGGTTCGCCGATAGTACTGAAGTGCTTGTGGCTCACAATGACTTGGTATTCATGATAACCAATGATCGCGCTATTGGCTGTGCAGAATCATTGTCGATTGCTGATTGCGAATCATTTGTGACTGAGGGCGTGTGGACAACCAGGTTATATGAATTAAATACCCGACAGCTTGCTTACATTCTCAGGCATATCTAAAATCCATATGAAAATTATCCCGGTCATTCACCATCTTGATCCGCAGACGACATTAGATCAGGCTGACCTAGCGTTTAAGTGTGGTGCTGACGGGGTATTTTTAATCTCTCACATTCTTAATGGTAGACCAATCAACGCGGATTATCAGCTCCCGTTTCTTGCTGATATCATCAAGAAAAATCACAGTGATAAATTTGTTGGTGTAAATCTTCTCTCGGAGAGAATGACTGTTACCGCTGAAAAGGCTTTGCAATATAAGCTCGATGGGATTTGGCTTGACTACGCTGGCTTTTCATCTAAGGGCATCGAGAACGACGATGTGATCTATCTCGAAAACTTGGTAGCCAATAATGCCAACTTCAAAATTTTCGCTGGCGTCGGTTTCAAATATCAGCAAGTCGAAAAAGATTTAGCGAAGGCGGTTCAACTCGCTGAAGATTTTGGCTTTATTCCAACAACGTCTGGTGATAAAACCGGCGAGCCACCATCTCTAGAAAAGGTGCGCGCTGCAAAGTCGACAAAGCTGGCAATTGCCTCTGGTATCACGCCTGAAAATGTCGCGCTCTACAAGCCATACGCGGAATGGATTCTAGTATCCTCGAGCATCTGCTCGGGCTTTCACCATTTCGATGAAGACAAGCTTCGACTTCTTATTTCGAACTCAAATCTTTCTTAAGATGCTTACCGAGCTCTGTTGCTGATAGCACCAGGGCCTTATACGAAGATTTGTTCGTGATTCGATGAAGCGATGTCCATGTCAAAATAAACTGATATCTCTTAGCAAATGCGTTCGGCTCTGATGTCGAGATCGCGTCTTCGATAGCCTTATCGATATTGGCAACATCGGCTGGGTTCAACAAATAAACCTCATTTGCTGTGGTGTCAATCAGCGCGATAATCTCAAACTGAGTTTTATCTGAAATCTTCGCGCCTTCGTTAAGAACGTATTGTTTAAATGCGTGAATCATTATTCTCTTTCCCATTCGTATTCAGTACCGTCGGTGGCCGCCGCCATCACCCAATCAAAAACGAAATCAATATCGTCTTTTGAGTATTTCTTTTTGAAATCGTCTTTTAGATTTCCAATAGCTAGCTCAAGACCCTTTGATCGAGATCCGCCGCTCATTCGCAGAAGAATCTTAATTGGATTTTCACCATCGTGAAGAATCGTTTGTGCAATCACCTTAGCTAGCTTGAGAAGCTTTGGGGAATTCCTTATTTCGTCTTCTAGCGCAGGCTCTAATCGATTCCAAATTGGATCTAAATCTTTAATTTCTGTTAGCTTCATTTAATAAACCTTTTCAAATACTACTTCAAAGTCGCCGCAATCTCTAAACATCTGCGGCGTTAAATTTCCAACCTCTTGAATCATCATTTCAAATTCAGGAAAATCTTGCTCATAGCTTAAGCTGCTTTGAAGCGCGGCACGAACCATTTCAACGCATGAAACGCGTTCGGCTGAAGCAAGATCAAACAAGTCATCATACTCCTTGCCGTCTTGCTTAAGCAATCCATCCATCACATCATTCCACTCATCCATCGAAACATTCTTTGGCTTGAGCAGACAAACGTGATCACAATCAAATACTTTCATGAATGATGAATAGTGCACGCCAGAATTCGTCGCCTCCATTAGCTTGAACTGTCTCCAGTTTTCCACTTCTTCGATATGGTCGACGTTCATCAGCACGTGAGCATAGGTCGGCCAGACACCGGTTTTAATATATGTCATCGCTCCGATCAGTGGCGTTGTCAGATGACTTTTTGAATAGGTGAGAATGATATAGCGATCTTTAGCGAGAAGCTGTTGAAGCTCACCGTGATCATCTTCGGTAAGCTCGTAATAAATTCCATTATTGAAAAGGGCTTTGAGCCCCTTCCAATGGATGCTCGAAATGAATTTCGTAATTATACGAAGTCCTCTAAACCACCATGATGTATACTTATTCATTTTTTAAGCGAGCTTCTACGTCGTCTCGAATCTTCTTCATCCTCTTTAGCGCTGTTGTTTCATCTAAACTTGGATTTATGTCTTCGATATTTTTCATCAGATTAAAAATTTCGTCAGGAGTCCAACCAGCCTTTAGCTTCGATTTAATGTCGCTCAAAGCTAACTTAATAAATTCTGAATCGAGATTAGATTCATTTGACGCTGCCGCCTGTTTTAGTCGATCAAGAATTTTATTCTCATCTGATCCGACGATTTCATTTAGCTTCATTTATTTTCCTGTTGCAAACTTCGCGCAACGGTCGCACGTTGGTACTTGACCGAGCACTGGGTGTGGTGTTTGTCCTGTTGCAGGATTCTTGCATCCCTGAAACCACTCACACATTTGTTGTTTTTTAGATTTAGCACCGCTGAGCACAAATGCAAAATCTGGATATGGTGGCGTACGTTGAGATAGCTTATCGCTAAATACAATCTTATAACCATGCGCCTTAGCACAATCAATTACGATTTTGATTAGCTTGTCTTGATCAGCCTTAGATAGATTATCGCCATCTTTGGTTTTGCTACGAAGATCGACGAAGGCTTCAGGACCCTCTTCATCACCAAAGAATACGGTGTACTTTACATGCTTAACCTTAGCTTTCAAATCTTTGATGAACGCGTTGATAGATCTAATTGTTTTAGTAATTTTTTCGAGGCCAGGTCGAACAGCATCGCTGTGACGCCAGCTTTTGTATCGGGGTGTTTCTTTGTTAGCAAACCGTGCCAATAATCAGAATCGGGTTTAGCTTCAAATAATTCTAGTTCTTTTAGTTTCATGTAGTAGCTCTTTTAGTTTCATATACCCAACCTGTGGATATAATATTTATGACAACTTTGATAGGCGATGTATAAATGCTCTACGTTAGAAAAACGCCAACCAAGAAACAAATCGAAGAGCACGCCGAGTGGCTAGCCAAGCACGCAACTAAGCAACCCACTAAGGCTGAGCTAGCAAAAGATTCACAATCGTTTTTTGCTAAGCGTGCCGCATCATTAAAATCTCGCGACCGCACCTCTCACATTCCATCTCGTGATACAGCTGGTGGAACTACCCCACACATTCAATCGCCGCAATATACAGGCGCCGCCGCCATCGGAATTGCGACCATGCATAAGAGTAATGCAATTCCTGTTTTCTCTGAAAAGGAAGCTATAGAAGTAGCAACCATGCGCAGAAATTAATTACCGTTTAAAAACAATAACTTATCTTTAAATAAGGAAATTTCCGTTTAGAATCAATAATTTAAAAATCTCTAAAATCTCTAAAAATCAGTGTACAGGTTTTTGAGGGTATGCTAGAATGCTTCTGTCGTCATACATCAACAACCTGGAGAATTCAATGAAAAAAGTTGGCACCCCAGAAAAAACCCCGGCAGTAGCAACTGCCAATGTTGCCACCGTGGCATGGGATGAAGCAATAGCCAAGTATGTTGGCTCATTCAACGGTCAAGTCTTGAGCCGCGGCAACACCGCTCAATACTGCATCGACCACATCACCACCCACTCCAAGAAAGCTCGTAGCCTCGGCGTTAAAACCGCAGTCCACGTGAAAAATGCCAGTGGCTCGTTTGGTCCGGTCCCGGTTGTTGATGGCACCGCGATCATGGACGAAATCAACGAGATGTTCACGATCACCGAACGGTTCACGTTCATGCGTAACCTGATCGACATGGTCATCAAGAAGCATGCTCGATCGGTTCTGATTTCTGGCCCCGGCGGCCTCGGCAAATCATACGAGGTCAAGAACGCGTTGAAGGAAGCCAACCTCGAAGATGCTCGTTGGCTTGCTGAAAAGAAGAAAGAAACCGAGATTGCCAATGGTAAGGATGTTGACAACGTCATCGAAGATGACGACAGCATTCAGGATATCGAAGCCAAGATTCTCGGCGACATGGAAGACACCATGGGTGGCGATTACACGATCATCAAGGGTTACGCCTCGCCCCGCGGCTTATACACCACGCTGTATCGTCATCGTGACAAGATCATCATTTTTGATGACTGCGATTCGATTCAAAAGGATCCAAACGCGCTGAACGTTCTGAAGGCCGCGCTTGATTCCGATGACGAACGGTATGTGTCCTGGAACTCTGAACCGATTGGTGGCTCTGACATCCCGACCACCTTCCTGTTCACCGGCTCGATCGTGTTTGTATCGAATCTGAATCTGAAGAAAATCGATGATGCTCTCAAGACCCGCTGCCTGATCGTTGACTTGCAGATGACCGCCGATCAACGCCTGGAACGTATGGAGTCGGTGCTTGAGAATGTATCTCCAGACTACGAAATGAACATCAAGCGCGATGCCCTGAACTTCCTGCAGGAAAACAAGGATCTGTGCCATGACGTGAACTTCCGGACGCTGCTTGCGGTAATCAAGGTTCGTGCCGCAGCATCGAAGAAAACCGATTGGAAGCGTCTTGCCAAGTACCTGATCATGACCGCCCGGTAACCGGCTCCTCCGCCGACTCCCCGTGAGTCGGCTTTATTATCCGGGAAGGGAATTCCCTTCCCGGATAATTTTTTGAAAATCTTTCTAGGAGAAAAACATGGCAACACTGGATCAAGCAACAGCCAATCGAATCAAAGACGAGCTCACTCAGGCGGCCAGAGCGATCGCCGCAAAGCACGGATTGATCATGCATCAGGTCACGGGAAGATACACTCCCTTGGACCTCAAGCTCAATCTGAAGTTTCTCCAAAACCCGACCATCGGTGGCAACGCGCAAGCCCCGCAAGAAAAACCGAGCGAAGAAGCTCAAAGGCATTTTGCCAGATTGGCTCAAGCCATCGGATTGAAAGCGTCCCTGAATCAAAACTTCGTATTCAATGGTTACAAGTTTTCTATCGTCGGCATCAAGCTCAATCGGCCAAAGTTTCCGGTTTCTGCGATCCGCGAAGATGGCAAGCCGTTCAAATTTCCAGTGAACCAAATCGAGCGTTGCTTGTAATATCAAGTTGCCTTCGCTGAGGGCAACTTGATTGAAGGATTTGTGGGTCAGTACCTGCGAGTGGGGTGGCTGATGTATGACGACAGCATAAGTCCTTCAATCAAGTTATTTTTGTAACTTACTAGAGGAGTTCAAAATGAAACCATTCATGATCGATTTGAAAAAGCCCCATCACAAGCTTCTGTATCGAATTATCACGCATTATGGCCCGACTCAGCCAACACCTGCTGACATGTCAATTTGCGAATTTACCACGAATATTATTCGTGGTCTCTTCATAATCGCCGGGATAACTTCAATCATTGCCGTGTGCTTGCTCCCAATTCCGCTCTGCGGCGCATGGTTGCTCGCGAGCATCAACGGTCTCAACCCAGTTGTGCCGCACGATGAGTTTGGAATGCTTTGTGTATTTCTGGTTGCATATACCTATCTTGGTGGTAGCATGTGCTATAGCTGGTATAAGAAAATTAGAGATAAGGTTGAAGGACAATATATTCGAGCAGCCTGGAAAGCGGAGCTCGGAGAGGATTACGTGCTAAAACTTACCAAATTTGAAGTCCTTCTAAATAAGTGGATCTTTCATTTCGATTCCAAGATCGACGAGCAACCGACAATCGAAATCGAAATTGACGCATCGCCCAAGCCTGGAATTTTTCGAGTGATGTATGATTCAATCGTCAAGAAAATTTGTGTGCCAGTGGTTTTCATCAACCGATAAATAATTCAAAGGAAGAACCATGATGAATTTTATAGATCGTTTTCTGGCTCGATTTTTTCCAGCAAACATGCTGACAACCCACATCTCGAATGTGCAGATCGAGCAAACCCCAGAAGATAAGATTCGCCTCGAAACGAAGCGCAAGGCGATCATCGACGAAATGGGACCGAAATGGATTCTGCACAGATCTCATTTGATACGAATCGGTAAGCCCGCGCCACAGGCCGTGCAAGACAAACCGAAGTCGAATATTCGAATGATTAAATAACAATTCGATCGAGTCATGATTATAATGACTCTATGAAAACGAGTCTTTCTGATTACACCCTTTGGTACGATGGGTCGGTTGAAGCCGACCCATCGTCGCTTGAGAGCTTGATTCTCGCCGGAGTTCCCCTGGATGTCCTTAGCGTTACCAGGATCTCACCGGAGGTGATCTCCCTTAATAAGCAGACTGATCATAAGCTAGATCTTAAAACGTCCCTACAGCCGATTCAGGCAACGTGGCTCATTCCCGAGGCATATAAATACCTTGATGTCGAGAAGTACTTAGAGAGCCTAAGCGAAAGAATCGAGCGAGATGAGCTTTATCAGAAACGAATATCTCGATTAATTCTTGAAATTCAATTGTTCAAGAAGAATAATCTTGACAACGTCGTGAGAACTCTCGTTTATGTTATCGATACGTTCGAACAAAAACAATTAGTCTGGGGTGTTGGTCGCGGATCATCGTGTTCAAGCTATATTCTTTATCTGATGGGCTTACACGAGGTTGATCCTGTCAAATACGATATCAGCATCTATGACTTTATAAAATAGGAAAATCTATGGGAAAAGCACGTTCAGCAAGAGGAGAACTTGTTGATTTCGATTTAATCAAAATCAAAAATCAGCTTGCGGCATCCGAGAGCAGTGGCATTGAGGTTGCCCGTCGCCAGCGCTTCATTGATAACAAAGAAAAGAATGCTGTCGCAGCAAATTTAGAAACAACGGATTTTGATCCTGTTCCAGATGTTGAAACAAAGATCGAAGTCAAACCAGAACAAGAACCACCAAAGCGTAAAAAATAATGATCACACTAGAAGCTACAACTCCAATTCGAAATCACTTGATCGTTCAATTTCTCGATGGCCAGGCCGGCGGTGAGTTCGTTGATAAAACAAAATCAGGAATTTTACTGACATCAATCGTTGCCGAGCAGGGAACAACCCCACGTTGGGCAACGGTAATCAAGTGTGGGCCTGAGTGTAGTGAGGCCGTTAAACCAGGAACGAAGATCCTTATCGAGCAGGGAATGTGGTCTGTTGGATTTATGTTTAAGGATGACAAGCGTTATTGGCGTACCGATGAGGCAAAAATAATCGGAACGGAATAATGTTTTTTATTAGCATAATTTTCTTGACGGCCCTTTTGATGGAGGGGCTTGGAAGCTATATCTCAATCGTAGGATTGAATAGCATTTTCGCTGGTGATTGGATAATCATTGCGATGGCGTCGATTTTAGACGTCGCTAAAATTGTCTCGGTGTCATTTCTTTATCAGCACTGGAAAGAAATAAAGCTGGCGATGAAATCGTATCTTACGATTGCCGTGTTAACGCTTATGTTGATTACGAGCGTCGGGGCGTTTGGCTACTTATCTGGCGCCTTTCAAAAGGCAATTCAGCCTAATCGAGAAGTAGCAATGCAGCTAGAGGTTACAACGCTAGAGAAAACACAGCTAGACGAGGAAAAGAAAGATCTCCTTCAAAGAAAGAAATCGATTGAATCTCAGATTGCAAATCTTCCGCCAAACGTTATTGCTGGTAGAACTCGCCTGATCAATTCATTTAAAGAGGATTCTCGCGCGATTCAATCACGATTAGCAGAGGTTGATAAAAAGCTGATTGTAGTTAATCAGCAAGCGCTCACGCTTAAGAGCGCAACGCTAGAAAAAGATGCACACATCGGTCCGGTGACATTCGTTGCAAAGGCGTTTAATATCACGATGGAGGACGCGGTTAAGTGGGTTATTCTTACGATCATTTTTGTTTTCGATCCATTGGCGATTATGTTGGTGTTGGCCGGAAATTATCTTTTGATTAAAAGAAAAAATGATACGCTGGATTCAGAGGCAGCCGATCTAGAAAAATGGGATAGCATGCTACCACCAGAGCCACCACGCGAACAAGTAATTGCTCAACCACAATCATTGGAAAAAATTCTTTCCGAGCAAGAGCCTGATATTAGCCTAAAGCAGATTGAAAAATATCTCGATAAGGTAATTGAAAC
>JACCDN011201959.1_pt1 | contig 12183 bp, 11 predicted proteins | sample 7441691 | NCBI WGS metagenome assembly JACCDN01 (sample SAMN15323439, study PRJNA562643) | freshwater metagenome | isolation source: river surface water | place: USA:Blue River Watershed | collected 2017-08-16 | reverse complement strand
GTATACATACCAGGACGCTGTTTTACTGGTTCAAGTCCTTTGAGGACTTTGATGGACGATTCGCTGTATTGATCTGATTTTTTTGTAGCCATGGCGAAGAATTGTATCCACATGCGAAAATGAGATCTATGGGAGCACTTAATCATCTTCGCGTTTTAGACCTCAGTCGAGTACTTGCAGGACCCTGGTCTGCGCAGAACCTAGCAGACCTAGGAGCCGATGTAATCAAGGTTGAGAGGCCAAATACCGGGGATGACACGCGCCAATGGGGCCCTCCTTTTTTAAAGGATTCTAAGGGTCAAGAAACAACAGAATCTGCCTTTTATTTAGCGATTAATCGCAATAAAAGGTCGATGACTTTGGATATTTCGACGCCAGAAGGTCAAGAAATCATCAAGAAACTGGTTTTAGAGTCGGATATCGTCATTGAAAACTATAAAGTCGGCCAATTAAAGAAATATAGCCTTGATTATCAAAGCCTTAGCGCAATCAAGCCGGATTTAATTTACTGTTCTATCACTGGTTTTGGACAAACAGGCCCTTATGCTCACCGAGCTGGCTATGACTTTGTTGTTCAAGGTATGGGTGGTTTTATGAGCGTTACCGGAGAAAAGGAAGATCTTCCCGGTGGCGGCCCACAAAAGGCCGGTGTGGCCATTGCTGATCTATTTACAGGCATGTATGCCACTTCTGCCATTTTGGCCGCTGTGATCCACCGAGACCGAACTGGCGAGGGGCAATATATTGATCTGGCTTTATTAGATGTTCAGATTGCAACCATGGCTAATGTAGCTAGCAACTACCTCACCAGTGGTGAATCCCCCCACGCTTGGGGTAATGCCAGCCCTAATATCGTTCCCTATCAAACATTCAAAGCTGCAGATGGTTGGATCATTGTGGCTGCTGGCAATGATTCTCAATTTAGACATTTTGTAGAAGCAGGCCACTGCCCTGAATTAGCCGATGATCCTAAATTTGCTACTAACCCAGAACGTATCCGTCATCGCGAGGAGTTAATCCCTCTTTTGCAAAAGATGACTTTAAATAAAAGTAAGAAAGAATGGATCGACGCTTTGGATCACGCAGGCGTACCTTGTGGACCAATCAATAATTTCAAAGAAGTTTTTGAAAACGAACAGGTGATTGCACGTGATATCAAAATGCAAATGCCCCACCCTGTTGCTGGCACAGTTCCCTTGGTGAGAAGTCCTATGAGGATGAGTGCAACCCCCGTGGTTGAAAACCGTCCACCGCCATTGCTTGGTCAACATACAGATGAGATTTTAAAAGAACGACTCCACCTGAGTGATTCAGAAATAAATGCACTAAAACAAAAAGGGATTTTGTGAAAGAGTCTTCTAGGAGCACGTTAAATTCAACGCATACCTTGAGCATGGCAAAAGTTTTAATTGCCACTGGGTTTATTGTGACGCTATCAATGGGTATCCGACATGGCTTTGGCTTATTCAACTTACCAGTGACTCAAGCCAACGGTTGGGGTCGAGAAACCTTTGGCTTAGCTATCGCATTACAAAATCTGATGTGGGGTATTACCCAACCCATTTTTGGAGGATTGGCCGACCGTTTTGGTGGTTACAGAATCATGTTGCTTGGTGGCGTTTTATACACTTTGGGATTAGTTGGATCTGGACTGTCAACCACTAGCATGGGCTTTGTCTTGACGACTGGCGTTGTTCTTGGAATGGCCCTTGCATGCACAACGTATAGCGTGGTGTATGGCGTTATAGGACGTCATTGCCCTCCAGAAAAACGAGTTTGGGCCATGGGTATTGCAGCAGCTATGGGATCTTTTGGGCAGTTCTTCATGATCCCCTTAGAGCAAGAGTTGATTACCCACTTTGATATTCAAAATGCTTTATTTATTTTAGCCATCATGACGAGCTTCATGCTGCCATTTGGCTTAATTTTGCGTGAGAAAAACTTCACGCCAGTGCAAACGGGGAATGATCAAACGATTGCTCAAGCCATCAAGGAAGCTTTTGGACAACGCAGTTTTCAACTTTTACTGGCAGGCTATTTTGTTTGCGGCTTTCAAGTTGTATTCATTGGAACTCATTTAGCTCCATACCTTAAAGATATGTCCAACATCTATCCTGCTGTTGGACATCCTGAAGTGGCGACGATTGCTCTAGCACTAGTTGGCCTATTTAATATCTTTGGCACTTACCATGCCAGCAAAATTGATGGGAAATTTCCTAAACATTTATTTCTTGCCATCATTTATATCTCGCGATCAGTTGTGATTGCTGGCTTTTTACTGCTACCTCTTAGTCCAATCACAACTTATATATTTGCGGCCTTGATTGGTTTTTTATGGCTATCAACTGTGCCTCTAACAAACGGCATCATTGCCCATATATTTGGCGTGAAATACATGTCTATGCTTTCTGGATTTGCATTTTTATCTCATCAAATCGGTGGCTTCATTGGCGCTTACCTAGGAGGCTATCTATTTGATATCACTAAGTCCTACGACATCGTTTGGATGATTTCAATTGCCTTAGGAATTATTGCGGCCCTTGTAAATATTCCTATCAATGAAAAAGAACTCGTAAGAAGACCTCAGGGCTCTGTCGCGGCTGCTTGATGAATAAGATTGAGATGATGGCTTTTTTACAACGCCCCTTAGTGATCAAAGTATTGATCTTGGCATTAATAGCTTTAGTATTTAGTGCTTACCTAAGGCCAGAGATGATGGTCAATGTGGCAAATACCCTGCTAACGCTCTGCGGGTGGTAAGCTAGCGCCCTGTTGAAGATCTCGCCATAGTACAGTGGATAGTACAACTGCCTCCTAAGCGGTAGACACAGGTTCGATTCCTGTTGGCGGGACCAACCCATAAAATACTTATCTGTATAAGTCGAGGCTGACTTGAGCAGAACTCATGAGATGTTATTCAAGGCATTTAGAGGCAACTCTAAACTCATTATTTTTTACAAATAAATATATTTGCTAAACCTTTGTCAATAAAACTTTAGAGCTCCCTGACAGCAAGACCATAGTCATATTCAATCCAAGATAACTTAATATTTAAGTGAGGATTTGAAGCTTTTATAGAAATTAGACATACTCTTTCTTACGTATCTTAAATTTAAGATTTCAAGAATCCTATGTCTAAAGTTTCGAATCATAATTTTCCTCAGAAAAATATCCTCATTTATCTGAGTCCAAACTAAAAATTTATTACTCAACAATTGGCAAAAAGAAACTCTTGGTGGGTAGGCTAACTTGAATTCATCAGGATAAAACTTATTAAGTTCCGGTAAAGCATCAAGCATTCTTCCAGATTCAAAGTATTTAACAATAAAAAGAGATGCTGGATTACCAAATAATCTTGAAGAGTTCACCCAAACATTAGGTCGCATATCAGCCTCAAAGAAATAATATTTTCCATCGGCATCAGAAAGAACTGCACTCAGGTTAACAAACCCATTTGCACCCAATGCCTTTCCAATATCACTTAATTCCTCCAATAACTGAACACTAAGACCACCTACCTGCTTAAATAATCTCAGACTTGTTGGAGTAAATTCACTTCCACGAATTGTTTTTAAAGATTCTGAATAATTAAAATAAATTAGCTGTTGATTTTGATAAAAAGCCTCAACACCAATCAGTCTTCCACAAACGTACTCCTGAAGTACAGCAGGGTAATGACTAAAAAAACTAGCTACTTTCAACAACTCAGAATTGCTGTCAATCTTGAATGTTTGAGAACCGCCACCCGAAACATCACCTTTAATAATCAAAGGGAATTCGAGCTTACAGGCCAACATTAATAAATCGTTTTTAGATTGAATAATTATAAATTTTGGACTGTTAATTCCGTGAGCTTGAAAAACCTTTGATAAATTAACTTTTGATGCAATATGTTCAAAATCAGAGACATTTACAACTGGCAATAATTTTAATTTTTGAGATGGGGGAAGTTGTGAATTCTTAACAAGTTCAAGCGTAATATCATCTGTTGCAATAACTAAATCATATGTTTGATTGCTAACTATCTCTGAAGCAATGTAAGGAATCTGACTAAGACTGGATACATGATAAAAATTCTTGATGAGGGGGTGTTTTCCCAATCGTTTTTGATTTGATAAATAATCGATTTGAAAACCAGCGTCACTCAATAATCCAAATGTTGGTAAAGTTAGCTCAATACTTTGTCCATAAATTAACGCTTTTGGCAACATAGTTATCTTTCATAGCCCCTATCTCTTGTACTATAGATAGTTATCTCACATCTTCAACAACGATTCAATCAAGACAAAACTCTTTACGTTGTAGTTGAATTAGGATCATAGGTTTTAAATACTTATTTACTTAAAGAAACACCGAGGGCTATACCCAAGTCTTCAACTTTGAAGACTTGGGCTTTACCAAGTGAAACTCGCTTAGCCAATTCTGGCGATTTTTTGAGGAATACGGCTTGCGCATTTTGGGCGCGCAGATTAGCTAAATTGATGAGCTGATCATCAGTGATGCGATAACTCTTGATGAGCTCATCTCTTAATTGGTCCCAGCGCTCCGGTGTGTTGGGTAGATTTAATAAACGCTGTACCAATTGAATACGCCCTACTTGTGAACCATAAGCAGACTTCAAGCCACTCTGGATACGAGGGTCAGCCAGGCCAGGACTTGGTAGGAGCTCATCATCATTGATCTTAAAGCCTGCACCGATCAGGATGGCACGATCCGCTTGAACTCGGGCTAACTCTGCTCGATCAGTCTCAGGGTCATAGGTGCCATAGAACTGAATGTGAGCGTTCGGCTTTTTAAGAGCCAGGATAGCGAGCTTTTCTAATTTCTCTCTTTCAGGTGGCGTGATAACGCTTTCACCTAAATTGAAATAAACACCATCAAATCCATCTCCACCAAACATGGTACCTAAGGCTTTAAATGGGGCTGTCGCAATATTGCCCAAGACATTACCAACTGCTTGCCAAACCAAATGCCCCATACTGAATTCAGGCGCATCAATCTGACCATTCACTGGAATATTGACATCAATCATGCCTTCAGAATCTTCTAACAAGCTAATCGCTAAGTTAATTGGCAAGCGTTTACCTTTGAAGTCTTCTAACTCTTTGCCTACTTTAATTTGATTGATGACAAAATGGTTTTTGCCCACCAAGCGGCCATTTTTAGTCGTGTATTTAAGATCAGCATCCATCCGACCAGATTCAATCTCATGCCCTGCAAATGTGATGGCATAGGGATTAATACTATTCAGCGGTAAATTTCTAAAAGTGATGTTGACTTCATTATTGCGACGTGGATCTTCGAAAGCCATTTGACCTCGAGCACGCATACTACCGCTGCGATCAACCTGCCCATCTAAGGCGATCAAAGCATATTGCCCAGGCACATTGCTCACTCCTAATAATGAACCATTGAGCTGGCGAATTCTGGTTCTGAATTGTGGCTTTAATGAAAGATCATTGAAATACATGCTGCCATTACTCACCTTCACTGCTTTGATATCTACCTGAAACTTGGATGTGTTGGAAGTATTTGCTGAGGCCGGCTGATTTGTTGACTGATTTGTTGAATGCGTTGGCTTTTGAGGATCTTTTGAGAACATGCGGCGGAAATTAGATAAATGATCTTCGCCAATAGTGAATCTCAACTCAGGACGAGTCAGATTGAGCTCACTGATACTCAAGCCCCGTTTAGATTGATCAAGGAAGTTCAGTTCAAATTTCGAGAAGTAAGCTTGGCCCCAACTGATAAGGGCTTCTTTTTCGCCTGGTTCATAAATAGCCAACTCACCAAAATCAATATCACCCAAAATGGACCAACCTTTGGGGGCTGTTTTCAGTTTGAGATCAGCACTAACGCTCCCCTTTTCTGTAAGTAAATTTTTATTGGAAGGTAATAAGCCAATCCAAGGGGCCAGAGGCAGATTTTTGAATTTGATATCACCATCTAATTCAGAGCTCTTCATATTGAGGTGGATCTGACTGGTTAGAGGCGCATCGTTGATTTTCAAATTCATTTGTACTTTGAGCATTTCTTTGCTGATCAACTCTAAGTGGCCACTTAAACCCAAGCTAGTCAATTTCAAATGATTCGCCGAACCAGGAATCGGGAGATCTAAAGCGCCCAAATGAATGCTGTAGTCACCTTGCGCACCTACACGACCAGATGGATCGTAATTAGCAAGATCCTTAGCGCTTAAATTTAACTGAGGCAGATCGTATTTAGTTTTAGTGATGCGATCATCAACAATGAGATGGGTATTTTTTAAATGAAACTCAGATACATCGACCTTCAGAGTTGATGGTTTTTCTTTATTCTCTTTTTTTGCTTGAATTGCTTCTATGAACTTTAACCAGTTCCATTGAGCTGAACCTTTTTGATTAGCTTGCCGGCTGAGTTTTAATTGAAGACCATCTAAGGTAATTTCTGAGAAATGAAGATGGCCAATCGCCAAATGAATAATTTCAGCATTGACCGTGAGACGATTGACTTTGAGTAGCACCTCACCTGAGGCTTGATTGATCTGCAAACCATCGACATCCAACTTAAGAAGCCAGGGCGAGACACTTAAGTTTTGATATTGGATCTGATAACCGATGCTTTGACCGTATTCATGAACTTTTGATTTGATTAATGGTGGCAAGAAAAGAAAGATAGCTAACCAAGTGACAAGCAGAACTGTCACTAAGGGTAAAAAGACTCGATAAGCCACTTTTTTAATATCCATACTTAAATAATAAGTCCTATATGTATGGCCATAAAGAAAAAAGCCATCTTCCGATGGCTTTTTATCTGAAATTGAATTCTTATTCGAATTGACTCTCTTATTTGCTAACAGGCGGAATGACAGTACTTCGTGGTGCTACCGTCAGCATCACCCCTGTTCTACCCAACATAGAACCCTCTTCGATCTCAACCGTGGCTGTACGGTCTTTTTTAATAAATACCAAGATGCTGTTTTTGGTCTTAGTTGAAGAAACTAAGGTCCAACCTGCTTTTTGGTACTGATCCCTAAAGAAAGTAAATGTTTCAGTGGCATTTTGGGCAGAACTGATGGCTACGCGACCAGCCCAACCATCACCAGAACCCAAAATTAGGGATTTATCGTGAACAATCGTAGCGCCACCAGGTAATGGCATGTCACCAAGCAGTTTGGTTTGAATATCTTGAAAACTATCACCATCAGCATTTGTAACAGGCGTCGTTGAGCAAGCAGCCAAGGCACCAAAAATTGCGACAACAGCAAAAGTTTTAAATAACTTATTCATTGATCTTCATCCATAAAATCCATAGCGATAGTAATAGTGTAATCGCGTTAGCAATAACGACGGGCCAAGCCTGAATTAATACACCATAAATCAGCCATAAAAAAACACCTGCACTAAAAATTGAATACATCCAAAAAGAGATGGCACTTGTGTTTTTTGTTCGATAAATCTGTATCGCCTGGGGTAAAAAAGAAAATGTGGTAAGCACCGCGGCTATATAACCCAAGATAGTTTCAAAATTCATTCAAAAATAATTTTCCGACAGTATGTCAATAGGTAAAAATAGGGTTTATTAAAAAAGTTTTTAAAAACTTATCCACAGAATGTGTGGACTACTCTACTGCAAAAATAAAAAAGTCCTTATAGGACAATGCCTGAGCTAGTCTGCTCAAAAATTAAGCAGGCGGCCAAAAGTTTTTAAATAAATATAAATAGAATTTATTTTTTTACTCGTCATTAAAAATAATAAAAAGAAATAAACCTTTTAAAGGGCTTGACAGAGAAAAATCTGACCCTCTTTTTCTTCAATATCAAGTTTGATGAGTGACGCACCTCTTGGACAAGGACCAGAAATACATTCCCCCGTATCTGGAAGATATTGCGCATCATGCGATGCGCAAATGAGTGCAGAACGATCTTGTGTGAAGAATTGACCAGGTTGCCAATCGAGCTCCATCGCCACATGCGCACATCGATTGAGGTAGGCATGTGCCTGACCCTCATAACGAATCACAAAAGCAGGTAATGTTTCATCAACACGATGATCAACACCGCCTACTTTAGAGGCAATATCTGAGCTACGGATCATGAAGCGAAAACCATCGCCTTGATCTTCAACAGTTTCTGATGAACAGATCAGATGACCTGCCTGAATCAGCGGCTCAAAGTCATCTTGAAGTTCATCAGATGAATTCTCTGAAGGATTGTTTTTTGCTGGAGTGTCTTGGGCCATTTTTTACCTCTCAAATATGAAAACTACGCAATACCATGCTGTTTAGAAGATAATCGAATCATATTAATAAATCATCTCAACATGTCATTCATTTCTGCCACCACGAAAGCTGCATTAGAAGAACTTCTAGAAACAGCTTTAAGACCAGCACCAGATCATTGGTTAAAGATTCGCTATGGCAGCGAGATTATCGGACACGTTCAGCCAGACTATATTAATACGATTGAATCGTATATAGAAAAGACTGAAACACCTGCCTTGGTTCGATTTGGCGATCATTTACAGCTTGAGAATCTACCCCCTTATTTATTAAGCCAAGTATTACAAGATTTTGCTGAGTTTTTGAAGAAACAAGGCTTAGCTCCTGGTTGGAGAAATGAGCATTTTTCTTGGTTAGACCACATTGGTCACGAACGTTTCCGCATGGAAAGAGCTGTTTTCCGTTCCTTAGGCCTCCATAGTCGCGCTTGCCACATCAATGGCTATACCGCCCAACAAGAACTCTATTTAGGCCTACGTAGCAATATCAAAGCGACAGATCCTAATATGCTGGATAACTTGGCCGCTGGCGGAATCAGTGCCGATGAGACCTTACAACAGTGTGTTTTAAGAGAGTTGTGGGAAGAAGCTGGGGTGCCACTGGATATTGCACGTTTAGCCAATCCTGTCGGCCATATCCATGTCAGACGCGTTGTAGAACCCAAAGGCCTTCATGACGAAAGCCTTTATACCTACGATTTATTGCTTCCTGATGAGTTCAGCCCTAAGAACAACGATGGTGAAGTTTCAGAATTTATCAAAGTGCCCTTTACTCAGGCAGCCAATTTGATTCTTGAAGGTGCCCTAACACCGGATGCCGCTGCGGTAACCGCTGACTTTCTACTCAGAAAAGCTTAAGTTAGCCCCCTCTGATCATGGAAATAGCGGCATTCTTACTTTCGCTGATTTGCGTGACCCTCAATGCCCAAGGTCGGGTGTTAACTTGGCCATTTGCGATCGCTAGCTCGGCCACTTATGCCTGGGTTTTCCAAGATGCTAAATTATTTGGTGATGCCGCCCTTCAATTGGTATTTATTGGTCTCGCTATTTACGCTTGGTGGTGCTGGTCTAAAAAGAATGTCCTTGATGGCCAATCAACTGGCAAGCCATTTGGCAAGGTCCCACGTAATCTCTTGATTGCTTGCCTCTTAGCTTGGGCTTTGTTATTTTTTTTACTAAAGTGGGCTTTACTCAACTTCACCAGCTCTGATGTTCCTAATACCGATGCGTTTTTAACTGCAGGTAGTTTGGTAGCAACTTATATGAGCGCCCAAAAATGGCTTGAGAATTGGCTTGTATGGGCTTTTGTGGATCTTATTTACGTAGGCTTATACGTTTATAAAGATTTATATCTGACCGCTGTTTTGTATAGCTTATTTATTGCTTTGTGCTTTTGGGGTTGGAGGCATTGGTCAGAGCAGATAGAGCAGCCATCCTCTTTGACTTCGGGTTCGACTGAATGAGTCGCTTGATTAAGATCGCCATCATTGGCGCAGAGTGCACAGGCAAGACTACTTTGGCCAATGATTTGGCGACGGAGTTTAAGAAGACCTACCCCGCTGCTTTTGCCCACGAGTATTTAAGATTATTTGTGGAACAGGTGCAGAGAACGCCTTATACCCATGAGCAAGTTCAGATTGCACAAGAACAAAAATCTCTAGAAGATCGATTAGCCCATGAATTATTAGCCAGAGCTCAAAGTTCAGAATCAGGGCATGCTTATGCTTTTCTTTTTTGCGACACCACCCCTTTATTAACGAGTATTTATAGCGAGTGGGTGTTTGGCAAGAAAGATGCCCTCGTCGATGCCATTGCAGCAGCGCATGATTACGATTTAACTCTTTTTACACAAGTCGATTTTCCATGGATCAGTGACGGCATCCAAAGGGATGGGGCTAAAGCCCAAACTGCCATCCATTCGCTGATAGAAACAAGGCTCCACGAGCAAAATATTCCCTATCTCGCTATCAGCGGCACTCCTCAAGAGCGCTTAGAAATAGCTCAAAGCCATATATCGAATTGGCTTGCAAAGCTAAAAGCTTAAATATTCCCTATAATCATCACATCTAGTAGTTTTAGATATTAGCTCGGGGTCCTGCATCTAGCTGTACCGGATGTGGGTGAGAAATACCCGTTGAACCTGATCTCGATAATGCGAGCGCAGGGAAGCGTCAAAACCGCATCCCCAACTCGCCATCGTTCCTACAAGGAGTACTGACGATGGCTTATATGCCAAAAATGAATCACATCGCGGGCGCATGCGCCCTGCTCTTACTCATTAGCTCTCAGAGCCAAGCCCAAACTGAAACACAGTTATCGCCAGTGGTAGTCACTGGTGAAAAAGGTACCGGTTATGTTGCCAAAGGTGCCATGATTGCCGGTCCTGGTGGCACAAAGGAAGTAGCACTGAAAGATATTCCTGCTTCGGTCACAGTGATTTCTAAAGATGTCTTGGATGACCGTCAAGCCCGAGTGATGTCTGAAGCTGCCAAATTAGATGCTTCTATTGGTGATTACTATGCTGCTATGGGCTATTACGAAAACCTCTATATCAGAGGCTTTCCTTTAGATGCTGCCACGAGTTACCGCATCAACGGTATGTCAGTGACTGGCGAACAAAATATTCCTTTTGAAAATAAAGAGCGTTTAGAGATCCTCAAAGGGGTTGGCGCCATGCAAGCTGGCGCGGCATCACCAGGTGGCCTAATTAATTACGTCACCAAAAGACCGAAGGATGTTCAATCCTTCACTGTAGGTACTGGTGAAAGAGGTACTCAATATATAGCTGCTGATTACGGCACTTTTTTAGGTGCTGACAAATCATTGGGTATTCGTATTAACGCAGCCAATGAAAATATTCGCCCATATGTGAAAGATGCTAAAGGTGAACGTCAGTTTTTTAGCTTAGCGGCTGATGCAAAAATTAGTCAAAAAACTAAAGTTCAATTTGATTTTGAGTATCAAGACAAAAGCCAAAAGTCAGTTCCTGGTTTGATGCTTTTGGGTGGTACAACACTTCCTTCAGTCAAAGCAGATATCAATCTATCTCACTACTCTTGGGTACTACCAACTGAAATCAAATCAAAAAATATAGGTTTGAGAGTTGATCATGAGATCAATGACTCGTTGAAACTATTCGCCAATGCGAATCGAAGCGAAGTCAAAATCAATGATCGCTTAGCCTACCCTTATGGCTGTAGCGTTGATAGCTCAGGGCTTAGCGGAACATTTTGCTCTGGAGGTCAATTTGATGTTTATGACTTTAGAAGTGATGGCGAAGTCAGAAGAAATGATCACTTCCAAACTGGTTTAACTGGCAAAAATTCAATTGGTGAAATCAAACATCAATGGACACTGGGCGTTTCAGAGTTAAAGAGATCAGTTTATAAGGGTGCTTCTGTTTACGGCACCGGTGGAACACCAGCGTATAACGGACAAGATAATATTTATAGCCTCAACGCGAACATTAATCCAAGCACTGGTACAACCGGTACTGTGTATAAGATTTTGGACCATACACAAAGCAGTTTATTTGCCCATGATCAAATTAGTTTGACCGATAAAGCTAAATTGTTCTTAGGTCACCGAGTCGTTGAAATGAAGCAAACGGCCTATGACGTGTATACAGGCAATCCATATTCTTCACTCAATAAGACTTGGCAATTGCCACAGATTGGAGCGAGCTATAGCTTAACGCCGCAAATCACCAACTATGTCAGTTATAGCAAAGGTGTTGAGCCAGGAACCATTGCCTTACCTGATAGCTTCAGAAACTCTCAAGTGATGGCTCCTAAACGAACGGAGCAAGTCGAAGTAGGAAGTAAGTACGCGATTAATGCCGATTCATTATTCAGCTTTGCTATTTTCCAATCTGAACGCCCTAATGAATACGCTAAGGACTACGGACAAGATGGTGATGGCTAC
>JACCDN010480602.1_pt1 | contig 12184 bp, 10 predicted proteins | sample 7441691 | NCBI WGS metagenome assembly JACCDN01 (sample SAMN15323439, study PRJNA562643) | freshwater metagenome | isolation source: river surface water | place: USA:Blue River Watershed | collected 2017-08-16 | reverse complement strand
GCTATATTGGGTAGCAGGAATTTTATTAAGAAATAATAATGTTTTAGCTGTTGAAATTTTAGAAAATAGGATTAATAATACACAAAGAAAAATTGAACCTTTATTGCAAAACATGTATATTTCTGCATTAGTTAATTTTAATCAATTAGATAAGGCAAATTCATATTTATTAAGCCAGCTAAACTCTACAGAAGTTATTTATAAAAATAATGTTTTGCTTAATTTAGGAATTATAAATACTAAAATGAGAAATTTTAAAGAAGCAGCTAATTATTTAATAGAAATTAAATTAAATGATAATAATATTCAAAGTTTAATCAATTTGCTTATTGCATCAATTTTTGATTATTCAAATGACGAAGTCAATGCAATAAAATATTATAATATGGCAAATTTATCTAATCCATATTTAAAACGAGTTATAAATATAATGTTATTAAATGATTATATGAATCTTAAAAAATATGATGAGGTAAATAGTTTATTAAATAAAGCTGCATTAGAAAATAATTTAAATGAAAGGGATACCATTTTATTAAAATCTGCTTACTATATTAGTATGGAGCAGTTTGAGTTAGCTTATAATTTATTTCATTCTAGTTCTTTAAAATATATCAAAGATAAAAAATTTCTTATTAACTATGCTTTTGCTACTGCAATGACTAAAAGATCATCACAAGCAATAGAGTTATACAAACAATATATTAGAATGATGCCAAATGATGCTATTGGTTACAATGATTTAGCATATGTTTTAATTGATCAAACACATAATTATAAATTAGCTAAAATGTACGTTAAAAAAGCTTTAAAAATTGCACCATCTAATCCTAATATAAAAGATACTTTAGGGTGGTTATATTATAAAGAGGGAAATTATTCTAGTGCTTCTTTTTATATTAAAAGAGCATATGATACTACAAGAAATCCGCAGACAGCAAAACATTTACAAGATGTTTATATTGCAATGCATAAACCCGAATTAGCAAATAAAATAATCGTTGTTGATAAATCTATTATACAGATGAGTTTAAAACAGCAAATGCTTATTAAATCTCTAGAAATAATGATGTATATTCAATATGGTTTGGAAATAAAATAAAATTATATGAGATTTTTAAATTTGAAGCAATTACACATTTTTTTAGTTATTTTAGGTTTAAATGCATGTGCTAGTTTATATAATATCGAGCCATCTAAACCGGTAACTATTTATAAACGCCCCATAGAAATATCAAATAATTTTAATTTATCAGGTAGGTTTTCTATAAAAACATCTGATAAAAATAACTATGGAAATTTTAGATGGAGCAAAGAAAGTAGCAGTGAAGAACTAAATTTAAATAGTCCATTAGGTCAAACACTTGTTAAAATAGTTATTGAAAGTGGAAATGCAACTTTAACAACTAAAGGTCAAACATATAATGGTAAAGACTTAGATGAGATGATGTTAGAAAAATTAGGTTTTATGTTGCCTTTAAATTATTTGCACTATTGGATCCAAGGTGTGGAAATACCTTATGAACTTCCAATTGAAACTTTACCTAATGGCTTTATACAATCAGGATGGAAAGTAGAATATTTAGAGTGGCAAGATGAAACTCATGCAAAGATAATTATGTGTAGTAGAGAAAATTTGATCATTAAGTTATTGCTAGATTGGTAGATAAAAAGCTAATGTTAAAAATAAGCCATGATAATTTTTATATTGATTTTGATCGAGAGTTAATCGAGAAATGTCAAATTAATGCCCCGCGGTATACATCTTATCCCACTGCAGATAGATTTAATTTTAGTTATAATTTAAAAGAACACCTATCACAAATAAAATCTGAATTAATTAATAATACATTGCCGATCTCTTTGTATATTCATATACCATTTTGTAATACTTTATGTTTATACTGTGCCTGTAATAAAATCATAACTAACGATCGTAATAAAATTACCAAATATTTAAAATATCTTGAAGAAGAAATTAGATTATATTATGAGCAAGTAGGTAAAAAATTAGAGGTGTTACAACTACATTTTGGTGGTGGTTCTCCATCATGGTTATCTATAGATGAAATAACGCAAGTTATGAAATTTTTACATAAATATTTTAATTTTGCAAAAGCAGAAGAAGTTTCTATAGAAATCGATCCACGGCATACTACAAATGAATTTATGCAAGCTTTAAAAAAAAATGGATTTAATAGAATTTCAATAGGTTTACAAGATTTTGATGAAAAAGTACAAAAAATAGTTAACCGAGTGCAATCATATTCAGATAGCAAAATGATTTTAGATACTGCAAAAAGGCTAAACTTTCACTCTACTAATATTGATTTAATTTACGGGTTACCTCTACAAACTCTTAATAGCTTTGCAAAAACTATTGATACTATAATTGAAATGCATCCTGCACGTATTGCTTTATTTAATTATGCTCATCTGCCACATATTTTTATGCCACAAACGCGCATAAATGAGAAGGATTTGCCTAAAGAACAAGAAAAACTAGATATATTACAAATGAGTGTAACTAAACTATCTAATGCAGGTTATATATTTATTGGCATGGATCATTTTGCACTACCTAATGATAGCTTAACTTTAGCCCTAAAAAATAAAACATTACAGCGAAATTTTCAAGGGTATTCAACATTTGCAAATAGAAATATGTTAGCTTTTGGGGTGTCATCAATTGGTGTTATTGGTAATTCCTACTATCAGAATATAAAAGATCTAGAAGGGTATTATAATAAGTTAGATCATAAAGAATTACCTATTATGCGAGGGGTAATATTATCTAGAGATGATATTATACGTAAACATATTATTCAAGATATTATGTGTATATTTAGTTTAGATTATCCTAAAATTGAAAAAATGTTTTCAATTAAATTTGAAAAGTATTTTACGCATGAATTAATAAAACTTAAAAATTTAAATGATTTAGGCTTGTTATTCCTTACAGGGAGTGGCTTTCAAGTGACAGCTAAAGGAAGATTTTTAATCCGTAATGTTGCTATGGTATTTGATAAATATATTAACAATGATACTACGCAGAAAAATGTTGAGATTAGGAGATATTCTAAGGTTATTTAATAGAGATAAATTTAAATAACAGCCTAGGCAATCTTATAGCAAAATCTGTCAGTTATATTATAAAAATTTACAACGGATTGGTGTTGCTGTTTTATCATTATTATTAAAGAAGCACTCATATTCTTTGCGATTATCACTAATAAATTCTATTTTATAAAGTTTATTGTTGTTACGAGTTATAAAGCGTTCTTCATCCATAGTACAATTTTTCCTAAAATCATTTAAAGTAGATTTTTCAGTCATAGAATTATTTTTACATTTTATTGTAGTTGTTGCAAAATCTACTGTACATGCAAATGAAGATATCGAAGAAATGATAAGCATTGAAAGTAACATTTTTTTCATTTTAAATCCTTTTAACTAGTAGGTTAATAAAGGCCCCCATTATACCATAGGTTTTTAATAATAATTATATAAATATTTTTGTTTTAATAACATATTTATGCTATAATTATGACTATTTATTTTAATAAATTAGTTTAATTAAAGGGGTTTTAAGTTGAAAAAAACATTAATAATTTTATCAGGAATGTATGTGCTTTCTGGTTGTAATGCAGGTGGTAAAGCTGGCGATCCTAAAATAAATGTGTCAGTTATAAATAATAGCTGTTCTGGATTGACTAATAATAACACTTGTTCTATTAAAGTAGATTTTAATAATGGAGTTAATAATAGTCCCGTTTTAAATTATACTTTAAACCCAGAATTAAGTCCAGGAATAGTACCTAGTAGAAGTGATACAAATTATAACAGTGATCTTTTTGTAAAGTCTATCAGAGTTTGTCAAAATATCATTAATGCTACACCAAATCGTGTTGATAACACGTGTATAATTACATTTAACTATAAAACTCAAGGTGGAAAGGGTACTAATTCAACTTTGGGATTTAATTTAAATGGAATTTATTCTAATACTCTTACTATTCAAGGTAACTAAAACTTTTAAAATAACCTATTAATTTAATAGGTTATTTTAATTTGTGAAAAGTATTTTTCAAATTTTCTCAGAACTAAATTATTTAATCAGCGGTTATTATTATGAAAATTAAAAAGATTACATGCATAATCACATTAGTTAATAATTATATTTATGCATCAAATTGTTCTAGTATTGATAAACATGTACAAGAAATGATGTTAAAACAAAAAATCATAGGTATGTCAATTGCAATAGTGAAACATGATAAAGTTGAATATTGTAATTATGGTTATACAGATAAAAATGAAAAAAATAAAATTACAGAAAAATCAATTTTTGAAATAGCTTCAATTACAAAAACATTTACAGCATTAATGGCTGGACTAGCTGTAACTGATAATAAATTAGACCTTAACTTACCAATTACTCGATATATTCCAGAATTATCATCAAATAAAATTTTTACAAAAATTACTAATAAAGAGTTACTTTCTCATACTTCGGGGCTACCTTTAGGTTTTGAAAAAGATTTTACGGAATCAGAACTTATTACTTCAGCAATTAATATAAATATTACTTCTATTCCTGGAAATTATTATAGATATAGCAATCCAGGGATAACATTGTCTGGAATAGCAGTTTCTAGAATTTATAATACTAATTACCAAGATTTACTAGATAAATTTATATTGAATCCTTTAAATATGAAGTATACCTCAATAAGGGTTAATCCAGAGTATGCTTATTTAATTGTAACTGGTTATAATAAATATGGTGACCCAGTTGGTTTTATGAATATTGGAATTGAAAATCCTGCTGGAGGGTTAAAATCCAATACTTATGATTTATCCAAATATTTAAAATTACAATTAAATTTACAAAATTCTGGTATAAAAAATGCTCTAAGAATAGTACACACAAATTATTATTGCTTATACGAAGATGGAACATATCAACAATTAGCTTGGGAGTATCATCCAACAAGTGAATTATTAAAAAAGTTTAAACCAGATAATAAAAATAGAAACATTACAGTTCCTCATAAAATACCAAGTAGATGTAAAAATGAACTAAATGGTTTTATTGATAAAACTGGTAACTCATCTGGTATGACATCATATATTGCATATTTGCCAAATCAGAAATTTGGGGTGGTGATTTTATCTAATAGTGCATTAAAACCAGCAATTGTTGATTTAGGTAGGTATATATTAAAAATTAATCAAAATATTCCATGAAAATATTAACGCCAATTTATGTATTTATTAGATATAAGTAACTACTAAATTATCTATAAACTATTTATATAGTTTTTAACCACTATAGCATCAATAATTCTTCCGCTTTTACCAGCACTATTTAAAAATATCATAATAATAGGGCGTTGACGTATAATAGAATATAATACTAAGCAGTGTCCTGCTTCATTAATAAAACCGGTTTTAGATAAAGCTATTTGAAATTTACTTGCTCTTACTAATGCATCGCTATTTATATAATGATGAACATAATGTCTTCCTAAAGCTACATCTACACCTTTTGTAGTAGTATATTCTCTAATTTCTTTGTAATCAAAAGCTTCTTTTACCATCCTGCTTAAATCTTCAGCTGTAGATTGATTAGCTCTAGTTAAACCAGTTGGGTCATAAAATTTAGTATTGTACATTCCAATAGTTTCTGCTTTCTCGTTCATTTTTTTTATAAATTCTTTTATTCCTCCTGGATACGCAGTTCTAGCTAATGCATGAGCGGCACGATTTTCTGAGGACATTAGAGTTAGTAATAATAAATCACGCTTTTTAAGTTGCATACCAACCCTTAACCGAGAGAATGTATTGCGTAATTTATCTATATCTGCAGAGGATATTGTTATATATTGATTTAAATCAGCTCCAGAATCTAATATTACCATTGCAGTCATTAGTTTTGTAATTGATGCAATTGGAACTACTGCTGTTGGACGCTTATTAACTAAAATTTCCCCTGTTTCAGCATCCATAGCTAGTGCAGAGTATGAATATAAACGAGGCTGATTAGCAATTGATAAATGATTAATTTTTTCAGGGGGGATAGAGCTAGTAGATATAATCTTAGGAATATGCGGGTGGGGTAAAATTTTTTTATGAGAAGCATAAGTTAATTGGTATATATAAACGAAAAATAATATTAAAACAAATAAAGGTTTATTCATTTGTTTATGGTTTGCAGGGGATTTTTGTTTCATTTTTATTTGTCGCAAAAATAATAAATGTTAAGCAATAAGTAATACATGATTTTAATTGAAATATACTATTGTTGTCAAAGTGTAATAGAAAATTTATTAATAATATAGTATTTTTTTAAATTAAATAATGTTAAAAGTTTTAATAGGTTTATAATCGGGAACTGTTTCTTTTATTAAATTAGTAAGAGAATTTATATCATAATTATCAACTGCTTTTTTTATTAAATTAATATATTGCTGTAAATCATCATATTTAAAATAAGTTTCATGAGCTTTCATAATTCTTGAATGAACAGTATTATCTGGATTATTTCCTATTAATAATTCTTCGTATAATTTTTCTCCAGGGCGTAATCCCGTAATTTTTATTTCTATATCACCATTTAAATTGGAAGGTTCTTTAACGGTAAATCCGCTAAGGCGAATCATGTGTTTTGCAAGATCTATAATTTTCACCGGTTCTCCCATATCTAAAACAAAAACCTCGCCACCATTAGACATGTTTCCTGCTTGAATAACAAGACCTACAGCTTCTTTAATAGTCATTAAATATCTAATCACTTCTTTATGAGTAACAGTAACAGGACCTCCGGATTTAATTTGCTTTCTAAATAAAGGGACTACGGAACCAGATGAACCTAGAACATTACCAAATCTAACTATAGTAAATATTGTTTTAGTAGATATATCATTAAATGCTTGTAAAATTAGTTCAGCTAACCTTTTACTTGCTCCCATAATATTAGTTGGACGTACTGCTTTGTCGGTAGAGATTAATATAACATTATCTACAGCATGAATTAAAGCTTGTTTAGCAATGATATAAGTACCTATCGAATTATTATTAATTCCACTAATTGGGTTATATTCAACTATGGGAACATGTTTATATGCAGCAGCATGATAAATTATATTTACTTTAAATTTATTTAATAATTTGCCTATTAAAGTTTCATCAAGAACACTGCCTAAAATGCCAACTGAGTTAATTTCAGGAAATTTGCTTTCAACATGCTGTTCTATACGGTATAAACTTAATTCACACAGTTCAAATAATATAAGAGTTTTAGGCTTTAGTTCAGCTATTTGGTTAACTAATTCTTGACCAATTGAACCTCCGGCTCCAGTTATTAAAACCACTTTATTTTGAATATTTTTTTGTAATAATTCTATGTTTGGAGGTATTTCATCTCTACTTAATAAATCTTCAATATCTACTTCTTTTATATCGTTGATTGTTACTGTGCCTTTTATTATATCTGTTATACTAGGTAGGGTTTTGATTTTAAGAGATAATAATTCTAGTGTTTCTATAATTTCTTTTTTTCTAATGTGTGGTGCTGAAGGAATTGCTAAAAGTATTTGATGAATATGCTTTAGCTTTACAATTTTTGCTAAATCTTTGGCATTATAAACACCAATTCCGCGAATTGTTGAATTCCATTTTTTTTCATCATCATCAAAAAAAGCAACTGGTTCATATTCATTACCATTTTGTAGTGCTAGGCATATTTGAACACCTGCATTTCCAGCACCATAAATTGCTACTTTAGTTTTTTCTTTTCCATTAAAATTTCTAAGAATTCCGCGTAAAATAATTCTAGTTCCACCAATATAAGCAAGGGCAAGAATCCAAAATATAATAATTGATGTTAAAGGGAAAGCGCTAATGTTGTTTAAAAATAATATAGAGCATAATATAAGAACTGATAAACTAACACCAATAAAAACAATTAATACAACTTTTTCATCTAAATATTTAATAATAGCTTTATAAAGTCCAAGATTTATGAAAATTGGAATTGTCCATAAAGGTAGAGCAAGAAATAACCATATACTATTATCTAATCTATGGTCCCAGTTGCCACCTAAACGTAATAAGACAGAAGAAAATAAGGCAAGTGGGAGTAATATAAAATCTAAGAAAAGTAATATTATAATTTTCTTATTGTATAACTGTTCAAAGTGTTGTGCTATTTTTTTCATATCAGGGCATTTTCTAGTCTATCCAATCCTCTTTTAAGTTCAAGTTCATTGGCAGCAAAAGAAAATCTTATATGTCCATCTAGGCCAAAAGCACTGCCAGGAATTCCAGCCACTTTAAAATTATCTAATAAATAATTAGATAATTCTAAATCTGAGTTATTTTTGATTTTTCCAGCTTTATATAATCTTTCTATGGCAATACTGCATTCAAAGAAAGCATAGAAAGCGCCCTGCGATTTTAAACATTTTAAACCTTTTATATTATTGATTCTATTAACAACATAATCATGTCTTTTAATAAACGCTTCATTCATTGGTTTTATACATTCAAGCCCACCAGTTAATGCAGTTAGGGCAGCTGTTTGAGAAATTGAACAAGGGTTAGATGTTGATTGTGATTGGATTTTCTCCATTGATTTAATTATGGCATCATTACTACATGCTGCAAATCCAATACGCCAGCCTGTCATAGAATAAGCTTTGGAAACCCCATTAATAATAATAGTTCGAGATTGTAAGTTAGGAGCTACATTTATTATATTAGAAAATTTATCATTACTAAATAGAATATGCTCATAAATATCATCTGAAATAATAAAAATATCTGGGTAATCTTCTAGTACTTTAGCAAGATTAAGGAGTTCGTCATTGCTATATACCATTCCGGTAGGGTTATTTGGGCTATTTAAAAAAATTGCTTTGGTTTTTTTAGTTATTGCAGCTCTTAGTTTTTCTGCAGTTAATTTATAGTGATCTGAAATTGAGCAAGAAATAAAAACAGGTGAACCTCCGGCTAAAAGCACCATATCAGGATATGATGTCCAATAAGGTGCTGGTATAATTACCTCATCTTCATTATCTATAATTGCTTGCAATGCGTTATAAATACTATGTTTACCGCCATTTGAAATTAATACTTGATTAATAGTATAATCTAAGTTATTTTCGCATTTAAATTTATTTACAACTGCATTCTTTAATTCTAAAGTACCACCAACTGGGGTGTATTTGGTTTTACCATCTATTATCGCTTTTATAGCACCATCCTTAATATGTTTTGGTGTATCAAAATCTGGTTCGCCTGCAGCAAGGATAATTACATCAACACCTTCTTTTTGCATTTTATTAGCTTTAGCTAAAACAGCAAAAGTAGGGGAGTCTTTTATTAAAGATATTCGTTTTGCAAGAATCATATTAATCCTTTTAAATTTTTATTTTTTACTTTCTTTTTTCTTTTAGTCGATATCATGGATTTTAATTTATCGTGCAATATGATTTTATCTTCATCATTAGAAGCATTAATAAATAAGTTCCACCATTCAAAAAACTTATTATCAACTTGGCCTACTTCATGACGAGTAGAGTATAAATGCCAAGCTTGGCGAAATCTTCGGTTATTAAATATATAGTCAATTTTTTTAAGAGTCGGGTTTTCTAAATCTAGTTGTAGCATCCATATTTCGCGCATTGCTAGATAGGCATTTTTATTTATCCCAATATTATAGGCTAAACTTTTATTATCCATAATTGCATCAGATAAAGCTTGTTTTGGGTCTGCACCATTAGGAAGAAATCTTTGCCACGTTTTATAAATAATATTCCACATTAAACCCGATAAAATAAATATGATTGATACATCACTTCCATTTTGTAGCCTATCATCAGTTTTTGCAATAATCTTTAAGGCTAGATTATCAGGTGATTTATTAAAGAATATTTTATCAAATAAAATAAAAACATGTCTAGGAATCCCTAATTGTTTTATAGCTTTAATACAGGCAGTAGAATGACCAGATAGTAGCACTTTCAACATTTCTTCGTAAAGTCGTCCCTTATGCTCATTAATCAGTAATTCTCTTGCTGAAATAATATATTTTGAAGTTTCTTCTTCTATTTCTAATCCTAGTTTAATTGCTAAACGAATAGCTCTTAAAACTCTTACAGGATCTTCTTTATATCGTATATCAGGGGCACCAATCATTTTTAAAGACTTATTTTGTATATCTTTAATGCCGTTATGATAATCAATTATAATCTCTTTTATAGGATCATAATAAAGAGCATTAATAGTAAAATCCCTTCTAGTTGAATCTTCTTCTTGTGTTCCATAATTATTATCAACCATAATTTTGCCATGCTCGCTAACGCTATGTTGATGAATTTTTATGCTTCTATAAGTAGATACTTCAACAATATGACGTTCAACAAGCGGGCGAGAGCCAATCATTTTATCGGGATTTATATTACCAAACATTACATGAACTATTTTAAATCTTCGACCAATAATAATAGCATTACGTTTAAATACTTTACGTACTTGCTCAGGAGTTGCATTAGTAACTATATCAAAATCCTTTGGGATCTTGCCTAAAATAAGATCGCGTATTCCTCCACCCACTACATACCCATCAAAATTATTTTCTTGTAATTTTTCTATTACATAAACAGCATCAGAGTTTAATAGTTTAGAAGATATTCCAAACTTATTTGAGGGTATAATATTTTTAATTGTCATGGTTTAAATTTATTCAAAATATTATAATAGGTTTTTGATAAATTAAGCAAATCACCTTTTGGAATATTTTCATTAATTTGGTGGATAGAAGCATTTATCATACCAAACTCTAATAATTCACGACAAACATCTTTTAAAAAGCGCCCATCAGATGTACCGCCATCAGTTTTTAATTGGGGGGTGATTTGCAAGATTTCTTGAATAGATTCTATAACTGTATTTAATAATTTACCTGATTTAGTAAGAAATGGTTGAGCTGAATTATTCCATGTGATAACATAATCTAATTTATTTTTATCTAAAATTTTAATAACTTGATTTTTAAGCGAATCAGAAGTATGTAAATTATTGTAACGAAAGTTAAAATTAGCAAATAAATTTCTTGGTATTACATTGTCTACGCCAAGCCCAGAATTTAAATTAGCAAATTGCATTTGCGTTGGTGGAAAGAATTCATTACCATCATCCCATTTTGTGTTTACTAATTCGTTAAGAGCATTAGTAAATAGATGAATAGGATTAAGACAAAGCTCTGGGTAAGCAATATGTCCTTGCTTACCAATAATTTCAATATTAGCTGTTAAAGAACCACGCCTTCCATTTTTAATTACATCTCCTAAATGCTCAACACTAGTAGGTTCACCTAATAAACAATAATCTATAACAATATTTTGTTGCTTTAAATATTTAACAATTACTGAGGTGCCATCTTTAGCAGATGATTCTTCATCTGAAGTAAGTAGTATAGCAATTGAAAAGTCATTTAGTTTATTATTAATATATTGCTCAGCAGCAATGATAAAACTAGCAACAGCACCTTTCATATCGCTAATACCGCGAGCTACTAATTTGTTATTCGTCTCAGTCATAGTAAAAGGATTGCTATCCCATTTATTAATATCTCCTGATGGTACTACATCAATATGACCTGCAAAAGCAAATATAGGTTTTTCATTACCAATAATTGCAAACAAATTACTTGTTTTTTCATGATCAAGTCTTACAGTTTTAAAGCCTATATCATTTAAATAAGTTGTTATATAGTCTAAGCAACCAGCTTGATTAGGGCTTATAGACTTAAAAGCAATTAACTCTTTAGTTAATTCTAGCAATTTAGTTTGATTTATTTCCATAATTTTTTCAATTAACATAGTTTTAGGTACTTAGATTGAATTTTAACATTTTTTAAGCCCACATAGCAATATACAATTATACTCATAATAAATGATTCTACGAAATGAATTGGTATATAATATTGAGATGAATTTAACACAAGATAAAATTAATGATTTAAAGGCTCGGCATAAAAAAGAGCGAGACTGGCGTACCCGTGACCGTATTAAAGCAGTGCTTTTAATTAATGATGGCTATACCTATGAGCAAGTGGCAAAAATTTTATTAATTGATGATGAAACTGTTCGCCGCCATGTGCAAGAGTTTTGTGATT
>JACCDN011089918.1_pt1 | contig 12188 bp, 8 predicted proteins | sample 7441691 | NCBI WGS metagenome assembly JACCDN01 (sample SAMN15323439, study PRJNA562643) | freshwater metagenome | isolation source: river surface water | place: USA:Blue River Watershed | collected 2017-08-16 | reverse complement strand
ATTGGATTTAAGCGCGGAGAGAGCTGAATAAGGCGTTCATTGTAATTAGCTAAGCTTGCCTCATCGTTTAAATCTGTTGCGATAGTGATCGCTTCTTTTAGCATTTTTTCTTTTTCATTAAAGTTTGTTTCAAAGCTCATAGCTTCAAAAAGCAATTTATGGCGAATGTTTTTTTCGCCTAAATCTTTTGATATTTTCAGGGCGATTTTTAAAAACGTTTCTTTTAAATATCTGGGATAGTTATTTTCAGTGATTTCTTTTAGCCAAAGATTTTCAAGCTTGGCCATGGGATAATTGCAAAGCTCTATTGCGCGAATTTCTGAGGCGAAATGTAGAGGAAAGTTTCCAAGCCTACCTAGGTTTTCAAAAATTGCACATGCTTCGCTCTTTTTTCCTTCGCTGATTAAGAGTAAGGCCTTTTTATAGTTTAGAAGGCTTTCTTCATTTTTGCTGTTATTTAAAATGGCACTGCCCTTAAAATTAATTCCACGCCCGTTGGAGTAAGAGTAATGCGAACAGCTCGTAATAAGTGAGAAAACACAGATAAAGGCAATGATTTTAGACATTTTGCGGTCCTGGCGGATAAATACAATCTATTTTTTATGAACTTAGTATACTTGAAGTTCCCACGTTTGGGCCATGAACACTGAGTAATATCTTCAAAGGGGTGAAGACTTCTTTGTCAAAGTATTCAAAATAGCATAATAAAAGAAAAATTTTTATTAGGATAACAGTTAATGGATACTCAAAGCGCAAACTTTTTTAACGAAAAAACCGTTTATTTTACATCTCTAGGGTGTTCAAAAAATCTTGTCGACTCACAAGTTATGCTTGGATATATGGGGTTAGATGGATTTGTTGTAACTCCAGAAGCAGAAAATGCAGAAGTTATTGTCGTTAACACGTGTTCATTTATCGATGCCTCGAAGAGAGAATCAGTTGAAACAATTTTAGATTTAGCAGACTTCAAAGATCCAGAAATTGGTAACTGTAAAGCACTTGTTGTTTCTGGGTGTATGGCCCAAAGATATAGCCAGCAATTAGAAGCAGAACTTCCAGAAGTTGATTTGATTATTGGAACTGGTGAGTACAACAAGATTACGATGCTCCTAAAAGCCTTAGAAGATGGAAAATTAGAAAAGAAATCTTTCGTTGAAATCCCAAAATTCATTCATACTGAGTATGATCCACGCTTAAATACATCGCCGTTCTATACAGCTTGGCTTAAGATTTCAGAAGGCTGTAACCGCAATTGTACATTTTGTATTATTCCAAAACTTCGTGGAAAGCTTAGATCGCGTACAGTTGAATCGCTGGTAAAAGAAGCAGAGAACCTTGCAGGCACTGGCGTTCGAGAACTTAATTTAATTTCTCAAGACCTTTCTGATTACGGAGTAGATCTCGATGAAAATAACAATCTTTTCCAATTACTTTCTGGATTAGAGACTGTTTCTGGTGTTGATTGGGTAAGATTATTTTATTTCTATCCCGATGAACTTACAGATGAAGTTATTGAGAAAATGGCGACATCAGAAAAAGTTTGTAAATATCTTGATATGCCAGTCCAACATTTTTCTTCAGCGGTTTTAAAACGTATGAATAGAAAAATAACTGGCGATAAAATCCATGAGAGAATTGAACGAATTCGTTCACGAATTCCTGGAATCGTACTTAGAACCTCAATTATTGTTGGTTTTCCTGGTGAGACAGAGGAAGATTTCGAATTGTTATTAGAAGGTATTAAGAAAGCTCGTTTCAATCACCTTGGTATTTTTAGATATTCAGATGAAGAGGGCACACCTGCATTTAAGCTCCAACCAAAAGTTCCGCAAGAAATTATTGATGAACGTTTTGATATTCTTTTTGAAACTCAAAGAGAAATCGTTCGTGAATTAAATAGCGAGTTCTTGGGTAAAAAAATCAAGGTTCTTATCGAAGGTGAGCATGAAGAAACAGAACTTCTAATACAAGGTCGCCACGAAGGCCAAGCTCCAGATATCGACGGAAAAGTGATCATTAACGATTTAGCTGGAAGAGAAGTAAAAATCGGCGATCTCGTTGAAGTCGAGATCACCGATGTCTTAGATTACGATTTAGTAGGAAAAATCCTTTAATAATTTACGTGATGGTCAAATGGTGGCGTCGCTGGTTTAAATGGATCACTTGCACCACATGATGGACTCACAACTTTATCAGTAATATCGTCCAAATCGTCATAATTGTTAAATGGATGCTCAAACGTATCTTGTCCCGTATTATCCATATCAGTACCTGGATCAACTCGATCAATTAAGCGCAATGGATAAGTTGAACCATTGTACCTTGATGAAATTTCAGTATCCCAATCTCTCACTGCTACACGAATTCTCGCCTTTAATTCTCTGGCAGAATCTAGACAGTAAAAATTATAATAAGGGTTTGCACTAATTCTTCCTTTCCACGACCAGAAAGCAGAATTTGGTCCAATATACTTATATAAATTCCACTTAGTGACACCTGGACTCCAACCATAGCCGGTATCTTTTACTATACAGATATAATGTAGATCAGCTTCAGCATATGCACCAGTTCCAGTTCGCTGATAGACTGTTCCAAGCTCAGATATTTGATCACAGTCTGTAGCGACAGGTGCTCCTGCTCCAGAGGTTAAAGATGTTATTGCCGCAGCAGATCCACTAGGTCGCCTTCCTTCTACAGATGCAGTATTGTCATAAGTCTTTGCCCATTTATTGTGCTGATATAAATAATCTGTAACCTGACAGCTATTACTTAAATTGAAGTTGGCCAGGTGTTTGTTTGTTGTATATGCTTGAGATATACTTGATTTAACGCTGTAGTTTTCATTTTTAAAACCGTTCGCAGCATTTGCAACTTCAGATAAGAAACCTTTATTAACTTTTCCGTCACCCATGTAGTCGCGCACTGGCCCCCTTAGACAATTGAGACGTTCACCACCGCAAGAAACATTTTCTGTATTAATTGTTAAAGCACATGGATCAGTAGAACCACCGGTTGGGATAAATGTATAAGTGATCAAGTCATATTCGCCATCATCACAATTAGCTAAACCTTTTCTTGATTCATCAAGTTCACTATCAGAGTAGTCGGCAGCACATATGACCTCTTTGTCTTTTGGCTTATTACTAGTTCCAATCCAGCTTTTAACTGCAATATTGGTCCCTGGAAACACCGTTGCATTTCCGCTTTCATCACATAAACCAGATTTTACAACTCTTACACGATCTAAAATATTAGTTGTGAAGTTTGATGTTGTGAATGGTGGTTTAGACCAATAAGACATAGGCTCGTATTGAACGTAGCTACAAACACCACCAGCGACTGAATTTGCAAACTTTAATCCAAAGAAACTGATATCCTCTTCACCAACATCAAAATAGCAAGTAATGTCGTTCGGTGTAACATCTGGAGTTCCTGCTGGATTGTATGGAGTGGTAATATCGCGTGAGTTAATTTTACAATCTCTAAAATGTTGATGTTGACCCGATTTATGTAAGTAGCCTGTATAAATACTAGGGTTCACTTCTTCAACTCTAAAAAAATCTAGTGACTCTAATTTAAATTTATAAGTGATTGAACCAATCGCATTTTGTATCACCATCGTATAATCTTTAATGGCTGCAGCTTCTAATGCCGTTCCAGATAACTCACCGGTTGTTGGATTAAAGCTAATTCCTTTCGGAAGGGCCGGTGTAATTGAGTAGAAAACAGCTCCACCTTTTCTGGTTGTTAAAAAATAAGAAAAGAAGCGACCAGTTTCAAAGTAGAATGTACTATCATCAAAAACGCGCTCGACATTTGTTTTACTCGCCGGAGATGGATAAGTGATACTGGCAGCAGTATAGTCAGCGTCGCCAACTTGCGATCTGAATTCTGAGTGAGCAACAGCGTGCTTATTTATATCAAAGAAGCCTTTGATAAAAGTTACACGAGCAGTATTGGCGTTAGTAATAGATGAATCCGTTTTTCGTGTATGAACGATATAGGCAGAAGAAGAGAGTGTTGTATCGGCTCTTGTTGTTGCATCAGTATCATCACCACCAGTTAAATCACGACCATAAAAATTTTCGACAGTTGTAGCAAGTTTGATGAGCTGTGATTGAGAGTGAAGTTCGTCGGCAACTGAACGGCCAAAAGTGCTTGAACCGGATGCAACTTTTTCCCATTTAAGAGTTGCTGAATCACAATATGCAAGATCTCCTTTGCTAATGGTTCCCGAAGAAGCGGTAATAATAAATGTTCTGAGTGGTGATCCGTTTGCTACGCGAACCCATTTGCTTTCAAATGAACACATCACAAGATCACCATTAGCAAAGGTCGATGTAACACCATCAACTGTCGCAGCTACTGGAGTTGCAGCAGTGACATTGTAGTAATTGCCTTGACCTGCAAAATTACATGTTGTCGATAGTGCAGCCAAGGCTGCGCCGTTATTGATATTTCCTTGTGAAGCAACATCAAGAGAAGCAGTAGCATATTTGCCAGTTGGCGAACATGAAATGCTGTTGTCTGGTGATTCTGGAATATCCATTGATGTTCTTTTTGTCCATGTACCAGAAATACACTGAATGCGATCTCCTTCGGCAAAGCCGGCAGCAACAACTGTACCGATTGGATTGTAAGTACCAGCGCGATTAACAATGTAATAATTTAAACTTCTTCCCGCATTACACGTAACGGTTGTTGATGGAGCAGTTGATGCATCCCATGTTCCTAAATAGTAGGCCATCGATGCATTCCATGCGCCTAAACCTAATCCGCCTTCGATCACTTGCTTTTGTTCAAATGGTGATGTCACATTTGGATGACGGTAGTCATTATAATTTTCATACATGGTAGCAACATAAATAAAATTTGAAATGGTATCCACAAAGGCAATATGGCCTTTGCTAAATGAGTTTGCAGGTTCTTTAATCCATTTAACACCATTACAAACAAGCTTATCAAATTTGGAAATTGTTCCAATAGAATTAACTGTTGTCGTCCCACTTGAGGCAACATCGTAGTAAAGGCCAATTTTTGTTCCATCACAAACTTCTGGTTCCGCATTCACGGGAGTCCAAGAATCTTGTCTTCTGGCAGGGTTATGGTTGAAACCTGTAACATACTGACCTTTTGAAAAATCAGTTGTACTAGATAGTTTGATGGCGGCATTGTAATCAAAAGGATTATCCAGCACTAGTGTATTTTGAGAATAGTAATAACGAGCATTATCAATAGAAGAGTCTTTTCTGAAGCGGCCACGTTTTAATTCTACATCGATATATTCCTCATCGACACCATCACTATCAGTATCGAGAGAGAAAGATCTAAGCACGCGTCCAATGGCAGTTGATTTTGCATCAAGGGGAGGAGAGACTTGCTCCGAAATGGTTTCCCCGTATTCGAAATCGGTTCTAGAAGCAACTCTTATAAGTTGTCTTTGGGAAATGTTTACACCTTCTGGTGCTTCGGAAACGACTAACGTAATTTGTGCTTCGGGGCCATTCTTGGGATCAATTAATGGGTTAAAAACTCTGACTGAGTAAGTTAACTCGCTTGTAACAGCATCAAAGTATCCAACAATTTCGCCTGGAATTCGACAGTAACAGCTATCCCCAACAGTTTGGGTATCAGTGTAGTTACAAATTTTTGCAGTGCTTGGAAGATCTGGTGAAATTGAAAATATTGTCATGTTTTGAGCATCAAGATCAATAGCGGGATTTTTGACAAAAAGTTTTGATGTTGCTGCTGGAGCGATCGGGCAAGAAGCTGGATAAGTTCCATAAGTAGATTCAATTCGTTCGTTTACCAAAAGAACGTTAGTAATCTTTTTTACTTTTGCTTCTAAATTATAAAATGTTTGAGCGTTATCAACGAGATCCCCAATTTCAATTTTGTTTGAATTATCCCTTGTTATAACTAACTGACTATTTTGCGCATCTTTGAATTTTAGTGTTCCAATGCTTCCTTTGTTCGTTGCTATTTTTTTTGAAAGATCAAAGTTTGAAAAGTTGACAACATTCTCAAGGCCAAGCATTAAAGTACTTGTTTGCGAATAGAAGATATTTGATGGAGCACGAAGAACAGCTATCTTCGTTTGATTTTGTAGTGTGCTTATAGTTCCACTACTATTTCTAAAGCTCACCAAAATTGTATACAGCATATGTACAAATTTATTTGTCGCTGGATCCAAATATGTCGTCACATCTGTCGGTGTACCAGTGATTTTACAGCTCTTGCTCGAAGAAGTCGCATCTCCTCCTTCAAAAGTTAATCCAGCTGGAAGCCTTTTTGATCCTGTGCTTGAATTAATAACTTCACATTTAACTATCAAACTATCACGCAATTTAGGATCACTCATCGATCCATCGAAAACTGGAGAGAGAGAAACTGCAGTACCAACGGCAAAATTTGATTGGAGAATATCTCCCTCTGTACCATAGAAAAATTTCGTAGTCGGCCCAATTTGATTGACTGGAACAGGTTTTCCGTCACCGCCTGTAACAACGCCGGAATTAGTTGTATCGCTGCTACTTTTTTTAGGAGGATCTTTTTTCATCTTGGTTAAGCTGTCAGGCATACAACCAGATCCTAAAATTAGAGTAATGGTTAAAAAGAGACTTAAGGTTTTAAATTTTATTGTTTTCATGATCGTATTTATCGTTAAAGTTGTATAAAAATTTAGTATTTGGCCTAATATTTTGTCAGAGGGGAAAAGTTTTAAATTCCATGTAGAAAAGTCAGGAATTAAAATGTCCGAAAATGCTTATAAATATTATAGGATGACGGTAATTAATTGAGTCTTTTTCTTAGGTTTGGTATCAGTATCGGATTATAGGAATCAAATACTGATGATGAAAAAAGATTCAATAAATTTGCTATTAGTTGAAGATGACGAATTAACATCTATGCTGGTTGCTAGGATGTTTCCTGCTCATTTTAATGTTCATATTGCTAGAAATTCTAGAGACGTTCAACATATTATTAAACGCGAAAAAATTGTCTTAGCTTTTGTCGATTTAGATTTAGAACGCAGTCTTGAAGGCGTTGAGATCGTAAAAGAGTTGAAGCAGAAAGATATCTTCATTTCCGTTTTATCTTCAAGAAATGAAAATGATATTATTGAAACTTGTTTTCAGTATGGTGCCGATGAATATTTAGAAAAGCCCTTGTCGGTGGAATCCCTAAACCAAGTATTAGTTAGATTTTCAAGTAAGTCAGTGTCGCAAGATAATAAAATTTTAAAAGCCGCGCTCACCAAAGCACCTGTTCTTATTTTAGGAGAAACTGGCGTAGGAAAAACCAGATCGGTTGCTGAGTTATTTAAAGCATGGAAAGATCTGCAATTTGATAAAACAGGGGACATCCCTTTTGTGCATATCAACTGTAGTGAGTTTTCAGAAAGCGTCTTGGAGTCAGAACTTTTTGGCCATGTAAAAGGTGCTTTTACAGGGGCAGTTAAAGATAAAAAAGGAGTGCTGGAGCTTGCAGATGGGGGAATGTTATTTTTAGATGAAGTTGGAACGATTAGTATTAACATGCAGAAGAAATTGTTAAAGGCCATTGAAGATAAAGAATTTTTTCCGGTTGGCTCAGAAAAATCTAAAAAGGTTAGTTTTAAATTAGTGTCGGCCACATGTGAATCTTTAGAGCAGAAAATTACTTTAAAAGAAATGCGAGATGATTTTTATCATCGTATTAGCGCGATCAAAATACAAATTTTGCCTTTAAGAGAGCGAACGGAAGAAATTTCTCGTTTAATTGAAAATTATCTCGTTGAGAGAAGAAGAAAAATTATTTTTTCTATGCCTGCACTAGAACATTTAAAAAAGTACCCGTGGCCTGGAAATATTCGTGAACTTCATGCTTTTTTAGACAATTTATTTTTGCAAGATTTACGAATCATTAATCATGACCTTGTTTTGGCCATGTTACCGCTGCCCCAAAAAAACGTTGAGCTTCAACAAGCCCATGAAAATGATGAAAACTCGCTAATTCAAAAAATGGGACTAACAAATTATCTGGAGCTCAAAGAAAAAGAAATTGTTGACCGTTTTCTTGCTAAGAATGCAGGTAAGATTAGAAAAACTATTCAAGATTTACAGATATCAAATAGTGCTTTTTACCGCATTACGGGTGAATCATGAGTGAAAAAAAAGTATTAGATCAAGGTAAACTTACCCATGATATTAATTCGAGTGTTAGTGCTCTTGAATTGGCGGTGAACCTTATAAAAAGTGACTGGGATAAAAATCCTGAGCTTGTCACTAAAGTAATTGATCTGTCTGTGGAAAAACTTCAATTTATTAAATCTCAATTGCCTAAATAGACCAATTCTTCAGAACAATATTCGACCACCTTTTGCCCTTCTTTGATAAACTTCTAAAACTTATTAAAATAAATCAAATAGTCCATTATCTAAGGAAGTAAGTTTGAAATTCATTCTTTTATCATCATTATTATTTTCTTTTTATGCAAATGCGGCCACACCAGGAATGAGTGCCTTCGTTGAGCGATTAAGGCCTTATGTTCGTGAATATTTAGGTAGTGAGATCGAAGTAAAGCTTCTAGGAGAGGAAATTATCCCAGAAAACATTCCTTTTGAAATGCCCTTGCTTCCAAAAATCACAGAAAATGCAACATCAATAGAAGTGTTCAATAAAAAAGAAGACAAAGTTATACTGGCCCCAGAAGTAGAAGCAAAATTCTATGTTGGTTTTATTAAAGAAGCATATGAAGCTGTTCGTGGGCAAAAACCAAATGATGACGAAATTTCAAAATACTATAATGTTTTAAATCAAGGTGGGACTAGAGAAGGAATTTATCGATCGCTGGTGTTAGATGAAACTTATGCTGGTCTTGAAAATATGGATGCACCAGTGAATGTGAAACAAGTTGTTTTTGCAGAAAAAATTTATCAGAAGTTTTTAGGCAAAAATGTTGGGAAAGATAAATTGCAAAAGTTAAACATATACACCCTTAAACGTTTTGTCAGTGAGCGAGCGCTGGAGATTATCGATGGTTATGAAAGCGATCGTGAATCATTAGAGAAGTGGTATGCTTATCTTTCTCATGAATTAGCAAAAGACTACGCACCAGTTTTTTCAAGTAATATTCGAAAAGAAAAAGATTTACTCGCTCAAAAAAATTGGGCATCAAAAGTTCCAGTTCAGCATTTGAAATCTGAAGCAGTCATAAAACTGCATCTGGTGTTTAATAAAATTTAATCCCAAAACGGATTTTCATATCCACTAACGGTTCGTAGAAGTCTTTCAACTCCTAGAGCAATCCCTGCACTGGTTGGATAATTATTTTGTAGAGTGTGATAGAATTTAGTCGGTTCAGGAAGTTCATATCCGTAGAGCCTTTTCTTTTCTAATTTTTGAAAATCAAATCGTTTTTTTTGTTCTTGATAATTAGTTAATTCATTAAAGGAATTACATAATTCTATCCCGTGGCAATAAACTTCAAAACGTTCACACACTCTTGAGTCGTCTGGTTTTAGTGTTGAAAGCGCGGCTAGTTGAAAAGGGAATTCATAAAGCAGAAGACAGGGGTATTTTTTTAATTCAGGCTCAATTTTATTTAAAAACAATAGAAAGAAGTAATCATCAAAACTAAGTTCTTCACCCATTACTGGCAGGGGAACATCTTTAAAGTTTTTTTCAATTAGTTCTTTTAAATCTTTGGTTTCTAGAAAATTTAAAAGATCAAACTTCAAATGCTCCTGAAAAATTTCTTGGAGAGTTGCGCGTTCTGGTTTTAAATTTTTATAAGCCTCAATCACTGGAATTTTTTTTGAAATTAGATATTCTGCGCTAAAACTAATAAGTCCTTCAACGTCATCCATGATTTTTTTGTAGTGAGTATTGGTGCGATACCATTCCAACATCAAAAATTGGAATCGATGATGAGTGGCATTTGGTTCATCTCGAAAGCAGTAACTAATATTAAAAATATTTTCAAAACCCAAAGTAAGCAGCTCTTTCATGGCAAATTCAGGTGAAGTGTGAAGATATTGTTCAGACTTTTTGTTTGCATGCACATGGTAAAGCAAGAAAGGGTGGGTATGGGTTTCCATGCCCGGATTTTCCACGGCAGGTGGTGTTAAGACATCGATAAAATTTTCATTCTCAAAATAAGTTCTTATCGCTTTTAAAAGCGCAAATTGGGCCTGTAATTTGTTTTGCCGCAAACGATCATTCACTTTTTAAAACCTTCTGAAATTCTTCTGTTGATCTTCAGCATTCTTTATCTTAGAAGTGATAGCAATTCAATTTTAACTTTGTGATTTAGTGAGGTTTTTTGTGGATCAAACGACACTTGTAATTGGTGTGGTCGTAGCAGTTCTTGCCCTGCTTTTATTTTTTGTTTTAAACAAGAGAAAACCAGAAACCAAAACCCAAGAAATAGAAAAAGAAGAAAAAGTGCAAGAAAAAGTGCCAGGCACTTTTTCTAAGGAAATGGTAGCAGAAGTTCCCAAAATTAGTTTTAGTGAAAGATTAAAAAAAGGATTGAGCCGCTCACGCAATGAAGTATGGGGAAAAGTAGTAGGTCTGTTTAAAGCGGGAATTACTGAAGATACAATTGAAGAAGTTGAAGAGCTTTTATACTCAGCAGATTTAGGGCCACAAATGACGAGTGAATTAATCGAGGCGCTGCAACTTGAAGTTAAAAAAGGCGATGTTTCAGAAGAAAAATTTAAAGAATTTCTTTTCTCATTTTTAAAATCAAAAATGAGCTCGGTTCAAGAAAAAGTTCAAAGCGATTTATTTAAATTTGATAAAGGTACGCATAAAGGACTTAAAACCATCATGATCGTAGGTGTTAATGGCGCGGGAAAAACCACGACAATTGGAAAGCTGGCGACGAAACTTCAGGCCCAAGGGGCAAAGGTTGTTGTCGGTGCTTGTGATACTTTTAGGGCCGCGGCCGTGGATCAATTACAAGTGTGGTGTGATCGCTCAGGTGCAACCATGATTCGCGCAAAAGAGGGAACAAATCCTACCGGAGTCGCTTATGATGCCTTATCCCAAGCATTGAGTTTGGGGGCCGATTATTGCCTCTTAGATACTGCAGGCCGTCTTCATACTAAAGAAAACTTGATGGATGAGCTTAAAAAGACCAAATCAGTTCTTGCTAAGCTTGACCCTTCCGCACCACAAGAAACACTACTCGTTTTAGATGCGATCACAGGGCAAAATGCACTGAAACAAGCCGATGAATTCAACCGTTTTTTAAACCTAACGGGGCTAATTTTCACTAAATGTGATGGTTCTTCAAAAGCTGGTTCTGCCGTAGGAATAGTAAAGAATTTGCAAGTTCCGATAGTCTATATTGGAGTGGGTGAAGAGGCTCAAGACTTAGACCTGTTTGTCTTAGACGATTACCTGAAGAGTTTACTGGATTTTTAGTTGTGGTAAGTGCTCTTTTGGTTTAATCTATTGGCAATGGAAAATGTGAAAAATGATCAAGAAATTTTCGAGGTTTTAGGCTTGCGCTTAAAGCTTAAAAAAGAAGAACTGACGGAAGGTGTAATGCCTCGTGAAGTTGTCGATTACGTTCAATCTGAAGTTAATAGTCTTTTAAATAGCAGTCAGCATTTAACACTCAATCAAGTTGCGATCCTCGCGCTTTTAAAAGTGGCCCAAGATAAAATTGCTTTAGAAAAAAACACGAAGATGAGTCTTTCTGAGTTGAAATCAACAACTCGAGACGCTCTGTCGTTAATCGAAGAAGTTCTTCCCACGAATCACTAATCATTTTTACATTTAGGAACTTTGCGAAAGCAAAAGGTGTGCTGTGGATAATTTTTTAAATAAAAAAAGTGCCAGGCACCTTTTGAAAGAAAAGATGACAAACCTTACTTCGGAAGAAAAAATTCATAGAAGTATTGCTTGTGGGAAAAATCTTTTGCGGTTTTTAAAATCATGGCCTCATCCGGTTCGTGTACTTGGTCTCTATGCTCCTATTGATGGTGAAGTTTACTGGAACGAATCCTCAGAGTTTGTAGCATGGATTGAAGAAGGTTTAAAAAAGGGGATGAAGGTTGGTTTTCCAAAATTTACCACGAACGAAAAAGAGGGCATGAAATTTTACGCTACAGCATCATGCAGAATGGAAGAACTCAAGACGATTGAGGTCTTCGGAAAAAGGATGCTAGTGCCCGACCCGGTAGAGGAGGTTAT
>JACCDN010975319.1_pt1 | contig 12188 bp, 9 predicted proteins | sample 7441691 | NCBI WGS metagenome assembly JACCDN01 (sample SAMN15323439, study PRJNA562643) | freshwater metagenome | isolation source: river surface water | place: USA:Blue River Watershed | collected 2017-08-16 | reverse complement strand
CATCTTCTTCATCTTCATCTTCATCTTCATCTTCATCTTCATCTTCATCTTCATCTTCTTCTTCATCTTCATCTTCATCTTCATCTTCATCTTCTTCATCTTCATCTTCATCTTCATCTTCATCTTCATCTTCTTCATCTTTTTTATTTTTATCTTTATTTTCATTTTTATCTTCATTTTCATCTTCATTTTCATCTTTATCTTCATTTTCATCTTTATCTTCATTTTCATCTTTATCTTCATTTTCATCTTCATTTTCATTTTCATCTTCATTTTCATTTACATCTTTATTTTTATTCTCTTCATATGATTTCATAAAAAAGGTGATATTATATGAATGTGTTATGGCAATATTATAAATGTTTGCAATTATAAAGTTATATAACATTTGGAATTCATTTTGTTTAAAATAATTGTAATTACATAGATATAAACCAAAAATCAATGTTATAACACTTGAAATTCCAAACACATAATATTGTGTTTCAACTGAAATAACGTTATTTGATGCAAACACATACATCAATATCATTAATATCACATGTGTCAATATATATGAAGAAATCATATAAATCAAATGACCACACATGATGTGATGAATATTAATGTCATTTATGTTTTTCATGTTTTTCATGTTTAATTAAAAATAGTATTATTGAAATATTGTATCAATACATTTAAAATTCAATTTTTATTATAGTAAGTCCAGTTTGAAATTGTGGTATTTTACAATAATACTTTTTATTATATATATGTGTATTCAATTACAATTATTAAATCATCAATTAATTTATATTTTAAATTAAAAAAAGATAATATCATTGGTAAAACTAGAATTAAATATATTCAACATAACATTTAATATACATATAAACACTTTATATAACAGAAATGACAATACCTTTGATTTTTTTACTTATAAAACTTATTTTAAATGTAATAATATGAAAATTACATCTAGAATAACAATAATAATTTTAATATTAAAAAATATGAAAACCTATTAAGTAAAAATTTTCCAATGTTAAAAATAAATGAATTCAGTACATCAATAATAGAAAATAAAAGTGTATATTTATTAGAAAAATTAGAAAAATTAGAAAAATTAGAAAAATTAGAAAAATTAAAAAAATTAGAAAAATTAAAAAAATTAAAAAAAATTTAATGAAATATATAAATGTAGACAAAAACGTTGTAAAAAATAATGCAAAGCCTAAAAAATTTGTTTTAGGGACAAAAATCAGCAATGTTGGTTGATGCAACATATAAAACTGAAAAGTATGTATAGACCATTTATAGTAAGAAAGTAAAAATTGCTAATAAACACAATTACAAACTGAACACTCTATAATAAAATAAATCTGTATAATACTATTGAAAAAAAATTAAATTATATTTCGTAAAATTAAATTATATTTCGTAAAATTAAATTATATTTCGTAAAATTAAATTATATGATTGTTGTAAACGTTTGGTGAAAACATACTGAATATTAAAATATTCAAATGACTTTTAGATGTTTTGTAGTGATTTCTATTTTTTCTATAATTTCATCTAATATTTGTTTAATAAGTTCAATTTGTTCAATTTGTTTAGTTTGTTTAGTTTGTTCAATTTGTCTATGCTCTAAATAAAAATTCACTTTATCATTTTGATAATAATTTAAAATTGAATCTATTAAATTTTGATTTAAACATTCAACATTTTGATTTATAAACATATTTATATTAAAATAATCATTTTGGATGATTTGATGAACATTTTTTAATTTCAAATATTTATTTTTATATTTTAAATATTTAATTTTTTCATTATTATTATTAATAAAATTTGTAGTAATATGTGTGTCATCATAATCACAATTATTTGAATTGAATAAATCATGTTCAATAAAATTGTCATAATCATCTGAATTATCAGAATCATCTGAATTATCAGAATCATCTGAATCATCAGAATCATTCAAATTATTTAAATAATTTAAATCATTCGAATCTATTGAATCATTAGATGCATTAAATGAACAATTTACGTCATTAATAATATTCATAAATGAATTTATGCTATTGCAACAAATGTTATTTGTATCAATTTCAACCGTTTTGTGAAGTGTGTTAGATTTATTAGATTTTTCATTTAATTCACCAATAAATATGTTGAATACATTATCAAAATCATCAAAATCGTTTGTATCAGTGTCATCTTCAAATTCATCAAATTGATTAAAATCATCAAAATTATGAGTGATATTATTTAAACAATTTATATTCGATAAATCACTGTGCTTATTAGTTCCAATTAATTTGTTTGATCTAATATTTGCTAAAATAGAATAAAAATAATCATCTAAATTAATTTTTAATAAATTTTCATCATTCAAATCCAATTTATTAAAAAATAAAAGTTCCCAAACAAGATATATTGAATCTTGAACATCATATATATCAATTGTATCAATTGTATGTGTATAATTATTATTGATGTTCGTTAAATTTGATAATAATTGAGTTTCCATTTTGTTCAACAATGATTTATTTGCGATCAAATTATAAAAATAATTATTTTCATCGATAAAATAATTTTGTTCTAATCCGATATTTTTTAATATTTGATTATATACATCAAATATAAAATTAAAATCATCCAATTCAATAAAATAAAATTTTTTAAAAATGCATATTAATTTGATAATTTCAATATTAGTATAAAATTTTTCAGTTGAATATAATAAAATATACAATATTTCACAAAAATTATTAATTCTAATAAAATGATTACATTTATGATTAATTTTTTGTTTATTGATAAAATTAAATATATTTTTTTTAATATTTCTTATTATATCTAATTTATCATCAAACATATAATTAAAATTACTATCAATATTATTAGAAAAATTATTTTTATGAAAATAATTTAAAAAAGTTTTAATTTTAAAAACTTTATATTTATTAAAAAAAATCCCGATGATGTATTTTTCAAAAGAATTATAAACATCAATTGAAAAAAAATTAAACTCATTAGTCAATCCAAATAAAATATTATTTATAACATTGTATTCTTTCATGATATCAAGAAATATTTGTTCAAGTGAAAAATTTTTAATTAAATTTATTAAAATATGTAATTTATTTATATAAAAATCATCATCATAATTAAATTGTTTTTTAAATTTTTTTTTAATATTTTTATCATTTGAATATGAATCAATAATTTTAATTAAAACTTGTTTTAGTCTGTAATTTCTTGTTATTAAATAATAAATAAATACATCAAAAAAAATGTATAAATTATCATATATTGAATTTAATATTTCATCAATGATTTCATCATTAATAATTCCTTCAATATCAATGATTATATTTTTGGTTTTATTTGCGTACTGATAAAATAAATCATTATTTAAACAATAATAAATGGAACTAATTGTTTTGATATTATAAAAAAAATTATCATAAATTAAATAATTTAATTTCATTTCGTCAAAAAACATTGTTGTTTTTAGAAAATAAACGGTAATATGTGTAAAATTATTTGAATTTGGATATAAATATAAAAAATTTATATTATCAAATTTGCGGTGATTATTTGTATTGATGTTTGATTGTGTAGATGAATAATAATTTGTATATGCAGATATAAATTTCAATCCTAGTTCATTATTATCAATCATTGATTTTAATTTTGATTGATTCATAATGTAATTTGATGTATCATTTAAACAATAAAATGTAATTTTATCTGTATTATTATTAAATATATAATTCAATGTTGATAAATTATCGATATAAATTTTAAAATCATCAATAAAGCCAATCAATTTAAATTGTTCATAAATGTCATCTAATAATAATTTTATATTTGAACATTTATATTCAAAATTATAGTTATCAATCATAAATTTTTTAATATTATATATATAATATTAAGTTATTAAATTGAATGAATATTTATATAAAAAAATATTTATTGTCTGAGATTTGTATTTAAAATTTTATTTGTATTTAAAATTTTATTTGTATTTAAAATTATTTTTTGTTTTATAAAATTTTTATATTTTAAATAATTTGAGATAATAATCCAAATCCAATAACAATCCAAACAAATAAAAATAATAATAAATATAAAACCAATTCTATATAAAAAAATGTACTGAGATAAAACACACAATGTAAAAAACCAAATTTCCAAACGAATGAATAAAATAGCATATAATCTAAATAATTTAATTGACCAATCATATTTTGGATATAAAATACCAATCCAATTAAATGCACTTAAAATTTCTGCTATTGAACAAAATGACAACAAAGATTTATCCCAACCATACCCATACAATCCGATACAAAGAAGATGATGAAATATTAATTCAATTCTGATATTTTTTTCAAATATGATATAAAAAGTATCAATCATCATATATGACAACATTAATTTATTAATAAATATTGACAAATATGCATGTTCTAATGGTTTATAAATTAAATGATTCCAATAAATTATTGAAAATCCAATAGATAAAGTAGAAATAAAAAAACAAAAAAAAGATCTAAATAAGGTGTGTGTGTCTAATTCAATATTATTTTTAAAAAAATAATCAACAATGATTTTATATAAAATAATTAATCCAAAATAAAATATCATTATTTTGTTATTATAAAATATCAATAAAATAATTTTTTACATAAGAATTTAATTAAATAACATCTCAATTAAATATTCATCAAAATCATATAATTTAAGGATATTTTTTAATATTAAAATATCTGATTTGAAATCAATTTTATAAATAGTTCCATCAAATAAATTTATAATAAAATTTGTTTCAATAAAAACATTATCAATAAATTTTAATAATATATTATAAATAGCAATTTGCAATACCCATTCATTAGAAAAAGATGTTTTTAGGCATGTTTTTATTTCAAATAAATTAGCATTCAAATTATTATCAGTATAAGTTATTAAATCACAAATACCTTTAATACCAATTTTTAAACCATTTTTATATATATTTTTATCATTTTTATAATTAAATCCTAAATGTTTCAATATATTTTTACTTTTAATATTTTTTTCAATAGAAATATATTTTTGAAAATAAATATTATTAGAATTATTAGAATTAATTAAATTATTCCAAACATAATGAACATTCAAAACAATTTGTTTAATAATTTTATTTATGTTTGGATTAATAATTAATTCTATCATTGAATAAATAAAATCCCTTCTAATTTCACAATTTAATTCAGCATAAATAAGAGCTATCAAAATGATATTATTTATATCATTTGTGGATGAACAAAATTCTTCATTAGTAATATTAGAACAAAAATCAGAAATAACAAGACCAACATCATATTTTGAATAAAAATCATTCAACACAAAATAAGGTTTATCAACATTTTCAATTTTTTTAAAAAAATCAATTAATTCAATATTTTTAGAATCATTCATAATAATTTCAAATTCTATTTCAATAACTTTATCTTTCCAAGAAGATAAATCATTTATAAAATGATTAAGTTTATAATCATAAATGATATTTAATAAATCATCTGAATTAGTATAAAAAATGGTTGCATTTGTCATCCATTCAAATATTCCAAATTTATTTATTTTAATCATGTTCATTCTTTCCAACAACAATTCACCAATAAATCCAAATATTTTATAAAAAGGTTCAGGTATATTATTTGTGTCAATTTGTTTATAAATATCAACACAATCTTCTTCAATCACAAGGTTAGGTATTAATTTATCTATATAATCAACAATGTCTTTTGAAATGTCTTGTCTTACATTAAGATTCAATTTTATTGGTAATTTATAATTATTTTTATTTGTATTAAAATTAGGATTTTTCAAATGATTTTTTAAATTATCAAACCAATATTTATTTAATTCTTCAACTGCTTTTGAATAAACATATAATTTATTTTTATTTAATTCTGATAAAATATTTTTATTCCAAGCAAGATAACAATAATTATTTAATTCTTTATGTTTATGGGATAAATATATTGATGGAGAAACAAATGTAAAACCTATGAATAAATATTTTAAACTTCTTGTTAATGCTACATTAAGTAAAGAAATATCAATAATTTCAAAATCTTTATCAATGTTGTAATCTGATGGAATAGATTTATTTGATAAACCCAAAAAAAACACAAGTTTATGTCCCTTGCCTTTATCACCATGTATCGATATAAGAACAGTTTTATTAATTGCTTTGTCCCAATTTATAGAATTTGTATATCCATCACCAGAAGTTTCAAAATGTATTAAATGTGAATTTATTTCAATTTGATTTGAATTAATATTATGTTTTTTATATAATTTTGGTAAAATATTTTTTATGTGTTCAAAAACAAAATTAGAATTAGATTTTTTCATTATGATTGCTACATCATCTGGTTTGATTTCTGGATCTAATTGAATGATTTTAATAATTGTGTTAGAAATACTTTGTGCTAATTTATATGATGTATCATTTTTACTTATACAATCATGACCAAATAAAACTGGTTTATTTATAAAATCATTGTTATGTGATATCATCAAATCTAATCCATATTTTTTATATTTTTCACCCAATAAATAATTAACAAAATTTATATGTGGCGATGGACATCTAAAACAAGTATTAATTTCATAATATTTAGTATCAAGTTTATCTTTAAAAAAATTTATCGGATTAATAAAATTTTTGCTTCCGATGTTATTTACAAATATTGTTTGTAAAATATCACCAGCAACAACACAATGTAAGTTAGGATTATTTTTTACTAACATTACAATCAATTCAACTTTTTCCATATCAGTGTCTTGAAATTCATCTATTATTATAACATCAGCCAACATATCATTTTTCAAAACAACATCATAAAAATTATATAATTCTGTATATTTTTTAAGCAATAAAACTCTTGAATTGAAATTAATTGGTTGATTTTTTCCTTTTGATTCAACCAATTTTGGTCTATTTAATATGTCATTCATAATGATATTTGTTTCAATCCATGATATTTGTTTATGTATCCAGGCATCAATATTTGCTATTTCTATGTAATTTGAATTAAAATTACATAGAAAATGATTACTTGAACCAATTTTATGTATAATAATATTTAATGTTTGTTCAATTCTATTTTTAATTTCATTTGATACACTTGAAACAAAAGTTAAAAACATAATATTTTTTTTATTTGTCAAAACATGGTTAATGCCTTTTTTAATTATGGTATCTGTTTTTCTACTGCCTGCACAACCATTTATTAAAATAATTCTTGATTCATCTTTAACGATTGTTTCTTGTGTTTGATTGATAAAATGGATGTAATTATTTAAATTCATAAAGATTTCTAATAATAGCTTATATATTATAAATATTCGAATTTTATTTAAAATTACATAAATATATAATTTTTAACTACAATGAATTTTGAAATTAAAGAAAAAAATAATTCCATCGTTAAAATTATTAATAATGAACAAATTATTAATAATGAACAAATTATTAATAATAAACAAATTAATGATGCAGATTGTTCGTGTTTAATTTCATCCGGGTATGAATCTTGCACTTCATCAAATACATCATCAAAATCATCAAAATTATTAAAAAATAAAATAATGACTAAACATTTATCAAATAAAAATGAAGAAATGAGTTTGTTAGAAGATGATTATTTCATACAAAAAACAAAAATACAACAAAATAACACTAAATTGACAAATGAAATGACTAATGAAATAACAACAAAATCTATTAATTCTGAATTTCAAAATATATTTATAGAAAATGATCAAACAAATAAATTTGACAAATTCATTGAATTAAATAAAACAACTAAAATTAAAAATAAATTAGAAAATATTTATAATAAATTAATAAAAAATCCAACAGAAAATAAATTAATTCAAAATGATTTGTATAAAATATCAAATTACATTGGACAAAATGAGATGTTTAATAAAATTAAAAATAACAAAATGACGGATGATGAAATAGGAAAAATATCGAATTTAATTGAATATATATTTAATGAATCAACGCGAGGTTGGAATTATGACAATAATGTGTATATATTACAAATCGATAAATTGAAAGAAAATTTTGAAAAAGTTATTTATACAAATGATGTTTTAAATTCAATAAAAATGGGATTTATATATAGAGATTTTAATGATCCGAAAGTGTATGTTGATAAAGATTTTACAAAATATTGGATAGGTTTTGATATTAACACCGATAAATTATATGAACAAAAATGTGTTATGATTGCAACTAAATATAATATTAAAAATAAAATTTTATTTTATTGTTTAAAAAATTTAGCAAAATCAAATAAATTCAAAAAAAAAATCAGTAAATGGAATTATAAATTTATTAAAAAAACCGTTCAAATATATCAAAACAAAAATTTAATTATTGACATAATTTTATTTGTTGGAATAAATAATAATTTAATATATCAAAATAAAAATTTATTTTGATGATTTAATATATAATTAAATAAAAATTATGAATATAGACTATGTTGTCCCAGATATCGGATTAAGAGAAAAACAATATAAAAGAAATATAAATTCAAAAGGTGATACAAGACATTATGATGATTCTTGTAAAACTATTAATAAATACGCGCATGAACAAAATACCGTTTATGATCCAATGACCAATCAAATATTGTATGGAATTAATTCAAATATGCATGTTTCTGGTGTGTCTGATGGAACATGTAATCAAATAAATCCATTAATGTTTACACCTAATTATATATGTGGAGCTGGAACAGCAGGTGGTAATCGTTGTGTTCATGATGAACCAAATGCTTATGAACCAAACGCATATGAACCAAAAGTCCATAAACCAAACACAAATACAATTGAAAATTTTGAATCAAATATCAATGGTTATAATATAACAAAATTAGTTATATTTGTATTGATCATATTGATATTTATAGCAATTGTTTATTCAAAATATAATAAAATAATTTAAAAATAAAAAAATTCTATATATAAAAACATGGATATAGAAAAACCATTAATTATTAACAATTCAAAAGATTTAGCGTTGATGATAAAAAAATATCAAATTGTTTTAATAAAAATAAGTGCAAGTTGGTGTGGACCATGTAATAATAAAAAATTTATAGAAGATTATCACAAATTAAAACAGATTTATTCACAATCACCATCAATAAAATTTATCGAATTGGATATTGATGATGATAATGCGATGATTGAAGATAAAAAATATTATAATATTGATATTGATTCTGTACCAACATTTTTAATTACTAATAATGGAAATTTTACTAAAAAATATGTTGGTGGGGGATATTTAAATGACATATTTAATTATATTAAAGAAACACTCAAATGAATTTTTTTATACTTTTAACGATAATTTTATTCATAATCAAAATATCTTTTATTTTATTTATTATCAATGTATTATCAATGTGCAATATTACTAAATAATTCGATATTTTATCAATTAATTTTAAATTAAAAATATTTTTTGTAATAGTACAAATAATTTTAAATAAATTTGGCATAGTATTTTGTTTGCAAATCCAATCAATAATAAATTCTTGTTTTGATAAAATTTTACTAATTGAATTAAAAAACAATAGATAATTTTGTGATTTAATCAATTCTGTATAATTATTAAAAACGTAATTAAAATTTTGTTCATTAAGATGTGAAAAACTAACAATAATATTTTCTGCAATTTGAACATTAGAACAATTTTTATAAATCGTCATTATATTATTAAATTCATCATTTTGATAATATTTCATAATAACATTAAATATTGTTTTTGATAAATAATATTTATTATAGGTTTGTGTGTCATTTTGAAATATATATAATTTGTAAATCATTTTAATAAAATTATTATTAAAATTTTCATTAAAATTTTTTGAATTTGATAAATAAATTGTTTCAAGAGTAAAAATTTTTTCCAATATATATTCATTAAATTTATTTGTTTTTACCATTAAATGTGATATCACCAGTATTAATTTTGAATTTAAATTATTATTTATAAAATCAATCAATTTAGTAGGATATATATTTGAATAATTATATATATTTATTAAATATATTAAATCATCAATTACACTTGAACATATAAAAATATTATTATTCAAATCAATTAAATCAAAAATATTTTTAATAGAAAATAAATATTCATCAAAATTTATATATTCAAACAAACATAAAATAAATTCATCATGTGTATATTTCATTAATTCAACTTGATTCATCATTGAAATATTTGGTTTAAAATTTTCATAATAACATATGGCAAATAATTCATTATTTGGATTAAATACATAATTAATTTTATTAGATAAATCAATTAAATTATGATGTTTTGAATTTAATTTAATTATTTTATTTTCTTTTTCAAATTTAATTTTTATAAAAATATCTGTATCAAAATTATTTGTGATATTTTTATCTAAATTAAATTTTTTATAAAAAATACGACATTTTGAATCATCTAGTTTAATGTGTAAAATAGGAAAACCTGAAATAGTTGTCAATTTATTCATCAATTCAATGTAATCAATGTCTTTATTTGTTGAATATTTATTAAAATATTCAAATAATTTATTGCTGTTTGGTGGATTTGAATAAATATATTCAATTAAATATTCATTCATTGCTTTTTGTAAATTGTTAATTCCTAATAAATTTACAACATAATTAATAATTGAATTCCCTTTAGAATATGTTATTTCATCAAATAATTCTATTGGATTCAATTTGTTATCATTTGTTATTATTGGATGAGTACTTGTTAAAGCATCAATTAAATATACATTTTTTGTTTCTAACCAATAAAATTCTTCAATGTTATCATTTGGATATAAATACATTAAAGCCATCCAAGAAAAAAATGTTGCGGTTGATTCATTTAACCATAAATCATTCCAAACACTTAATGTCACTAAATTACCAAACCATTGATGAACTATTTCATGATAAATAACTTCAAGAATTTTTACTTGCAACGCACAATCAAAATTATTATATAATAATACACATTCTTCTCTAAAAGTAATTAGACCCCAATTTTCCATTGCACCTGAAGAAAAATTAGGAATAGATACAATATCTAATTTATCAAGCGGATAATCTATTTTAAACCAATTTTCAAAAAATGTTATAGCTTCTGTTGTTTTTTTAATAGACCAATCAAGATATTTAATATCTTCTTTTATTGCATAACCACTGATAAATTTGTTTTTGTTGGTTTTTAGTGTGTAAGGCGATTGTTCGATTTCACCACACACTATGCATAATAAATATGTTGAGATTACTGGCGTTGTGTTAAAAAAAATAATTTGATCAATTTTATTTTTATCAAATAAAATTTTTTTAATTGACATGTTTGATATACATAAATATTTTAAATTGATTTTAATAATAATATCAAATGGTGATTTGAGATTTGGTTGATCAAAACATGGTATGAATTTTCTTGCTCCAATTGGTTCTAAATTTGTTAAAGAAATAATTTTGTCATTTTTTTTTATATAATAAAAACCATCCATGTCTCCTGACATTTTTTTATCTTCAATTATTTGTTTCCAATCAAATGCAATTTTAATTGTGTATTTTTGATTTAATTCAAAATAATCATGATATATTTCAATAGTTTCATTTAATGCATTTATTTTCCAATCAATTTTAATATTGTTTATTTTGACTTTTTTTATATTGAAATCTTTAGCATTGATTTCAAGTAATTTAGTTTTTTTTAATATGGTTATTGAAATTAAAACAATCCCTTTATAAATTTTTTTTTCCAAATCTATATGTAAAAAAACATCATATTTTTTTATTTTTATATTCATCATTTTATTTTAATTAAATAAAATAATTTTAATATATTACACCCATTTACAAAAAAATGGGACACTTATTTAAAAATTATTTATTCTTAAGAATGAATAATTATAATAAATCCAGTTTAAAATTATGGTATTTTACAATAATACTTTTTATTATAGATATATACATGTATTCAATCACAATTATTAAATCATCAATTAATTTATATTTTAAATTAAAAAAAGATAATATCATTGATAAAAATAGAATTAAATATATTCAACATACATTTAATATACATATAAACACTTTATATAACT
>JACCDN010171297.1_pt1 | contig 12190 bp, 9 predicted proteins | sample 7441691 | NCBI WGS metagenome assembly JACCDN01 (sample SAMN15323439, study PRJNA562643) | freshwater metagenome | isolation source: river surface water | place: USA:Blue River Watershed | collected 2017-08-16 | reverse complement strand
GATCTAACCGCTGCCTCCGAAGGATCTGAGGGTGAGAAGGCTGCGTGGGCTGCCAGCATGAGCGCTCTTGCTAGCTACCTAACCCAAAACATCGCAGACAGTGATGGCGATGCCATGCTGCAGACCCTGGACGCATTGTTTATTGGCTTTGGCGACGAAGCCATTCACTGCGCCGAGTAACTAGTTCTTTAGAGTCTTTGCCAGGTATCCGGCAATAACCAAGGCTAAAGCCGGATAGAGCATTGCCATCGGCAATGTGATGGCATCGGACAGAATGCCAACCAGTGATGGTCCAATGAAGTAAGCACCAATAGAGATCACACCAACCCTGGCAATGCCTATAGAAGGTGCGATTCCCTTAATCGCAGCAGCGCCAACAATAAAAGCCGGGAACATCGGACCAATGGCGATACCCGCCCAGAAGAAACCAAAGTTCACAATCACCAGTGCCAAAAGTGCATGGTCACTACTAAGCCAAACTCCAAGCAGCATTGATGCTCCCCACACCAAGCCACCACCAACACCCAAATACCTAACAACCCGATAGGCACCGAATCGCTCTAGCCAACGATCCCCCAGGAACCTAGAAATCAACATCGCAAACCCAAAGGTTGCAAAAGCCGAAGCATTGAAGCCCTTTTCGATACCCATCCAGTCGCGAAGTAACAGTGCTCCCCAGTCGGCCGCAGCGCCCTCGGCAATAAACGAAGCAGCACTGCCAATGCCCATAAACCAAAGCGGCAAGGTAGCAAGCGCAAACCACGGCACCGAGTTACTGGTCACCTCGTCATTGGTGCCGGCGTGACCATCCATCGAAGGCGGTAACAGCTTTCGAGCTGCAATCAAAAACACCACAAAACCAACACCCGCAACAATCAACAGGTTCTGCTGTGGAGTCAAAAGATAAGCAACCGTTGCACCAAACACAGTGGCAACCAAGGTCCCCAAACTCCACATGCCGTGGAAGGAAGCCATGTAACCCTTGGAGAGAAGCTTCTCGATAGCAACACCCTGGGCATTGCCCCCAACATCTAGCCAGGCATAAGAGAAACCCAGCACAAACAAACCGATCACCAAAACAAACGGTGAGTTACTCAACGCCATGATCACAACACCCAAAGGCACCACAAACGCAGAGAAATACATTGCCGGCCGAGAGCCAAAGCGGTGAATCAATCTGCCGGCAAGCTGAGCTCCAACAACCGCGCCAACAGAACTGGAGATAAGCACCAATCCAAACTGAGTGTCGCTAAGCCCATTTGCCTCCTTGATCTCAGGAATGCGTGGCACCCAGGCCATAGAAACAACACCCATGACAAAGAACATCAGCCACAGCGAGTTGCGGGCTGAGGTTCCCGTTGAATAGGTCATTGTCTAAGGGTAACCAGTACACCTTCACCTAAATGTCAGATTGCTCATGCAAGATGTCGCTCGGAGGTTGACATGTTCATTCATAGAAAATCAGGAGTCATACGACTGGTGCGCGAAGCACAGTTTGATTTACCGGTCTCCCAGCCACTGCTCACCCTGCTATCCACCACCAAACAAGCTTTGTTGTCGATTGGCGTCTTAGAGGAGCAGATTCGCAGGACCCCGCTAACTCAGGAATTGGCAAGCATCTACCGCTACACAACATTGGCCTACCCAGAAAAGATCATCGGGTTGGTTGGTTATTGGGAAGTAGTTAGAAACAGTCCAAAGATAGACGACATCAGCCCTACCCCATACAGTTACCGCTGGGTAGCCTGGCTGAACTCCGGTGATGAAGATGAGGTTCTGGATTACGGGGAAAATGTTTGCTTCACTGGTTTCTGTCAGAAGGAACAGGTAGGGCAACTAAGTCAGAAGTACTCGCTTCCCGATTACAACTTCCTCGTTTTCCCAATGTTCGAGCAAATACTAACTCCCTCTTTAGATCAAGCGATTGCGAACCAATGGGAAGATGAATTTGAAGAATGGCTCACTCATTGGTGAGGCAAACGCGGAGCGAAACTACTCTTGTTTTTTTGCGAACTTTTCCCCAGTTAACTTGTTCAAATCCCGAAGCTTCAGATCCAGGGAATCTGCGGGAGAAGAGTTTGTTACAGCGGTTAAGTAATCCAACGCCGCGTCAATCTGCTCCAAGTCTTCAGAAAAATCTCCAACCAGGCCCGCGGCTTTCTTAGACACGTCATCACCGAGTTTCTTTAGCTCGCCCAACACAGACGCATACTTCTTAATCTTTGAAATGCTGCGTACCAAGAGCGCGGCAACTGAACGTATGTGCTGCTGCTGAACCTCGGGCCAAGTCAAGGCCAAAGTCAGCGTTCTCGCAAGAATGTAACCAGCCCTTAGCTCTTCGAAGTCGCCCTCAGATTTGTCGATAGCGACATAAATGCCCATATCTGCAAAATCAACGAGGAGATCTTTACCCATGGCCTTGTGAGCGGCGGATCCGGCTTCAGTAACGAAAATCACATACGCTGCTCCGCGATTTGCTTGAGCAGCCTTTACTTGACCGCGGGCATTGTCGATAGAGAGCTTTTCTGTCGGGTTACCAAGAGTTTTGGATTTGTCAAACTTTGACTCGACGCCGACCACCAAATCTGTGCCGGCAATCTTGACCTCAATGTCGCCAAACTTTCGATCATTTGTCCCGCGAATTAGGCCATCCTCGGAACTGTCACCTGTGCGTCGAATGGAATCGTCAAACTTGAGGTCCTTAGCGAACTCTCTAAGAAGGTCTTCGACGTCTCGCTCTGCTTGAGCTCCTTTTCCTTGAGAACTCTTTTCGTCACCGCGCTTCTTTTCATACAGAACACGCAATGGGCTCAGCTGTCCCTCAATAGATTTCTCTAGCTCGGTAAGAAGCATCGACGCACTGTTCAGATTGAGTGCGTGGGCTCCAACTCGAACCATCTGTTCAAACTTAGCTACTCGCTCGGGATTGCTTGCAATTGCTTTCATGTAGGTCCAAAGCTCTGGGCTATTGATTACCCCTTCGAAGCTGACGGTCACATCATTGGAGCCTGCCGGTCCAGGTTCAATCTTGTTTGTGGTTTTTGCCATTATTTCCCCCTATTTCTTGTTTCCTACTTTATTTGATGCGATCGGCCTAGGCGGCAAGATCAAATTGTGGCCTCAGGTACTTCACCAGGGCGCCTGAGACTCGCATCGAGAAAGCGATGGCAGTTGGCTGAGAAACGACTACTACATCTCTGAGCAAGTTCTTGAGGTGAGTTACAAACGGTGCCAGGCCACCATCCCCACTAGCCACAACAACCTTGTCAAAGCGAGACTCTAGGTGATCGTCAACGATCGCCTGAGCTAGAAGAATATCCGCACCGTCGTGTCCTTCGTGAAGCTTTAGGTTGGCGCCTTTCCAGCCAAATGCTGCTGCTGCCAAATTGTGCTTTGAACTAACTGTTACAAGGAACTGATCGTTGTCACCAGGCTTGACTAAATCCAGGTAGCAGCGGTGGGCTTCAATAACCTGCTCGAGGGTTGGATTGGAAGCCATGCATAGGTTTTCGATGTCAATTAGGTGCATGGTGCGTGCTTTGCGGATAGAAGATAGCGTCTTCTTGTTCATTTTGTTCTCCCTTGCTCGTTGGTAGAGAGAAACTAAGCCAGGGGTCTGACATTATTGCGGGCAACATTCGAGCGGTCATGGAAGACCTTCTGTGGTCAGCTGCTTTGGGTGAGGCGGTGGAAAAGTTTACACAGATTGTGATGGACTCAAAAAACGTGAGATAGGTGCGTTATCCTGGAGGAATGCAAGGCAATTTTACTTTTATAGACCTATTCGCGGGAATTGGCGGCCTCAGAATACCATTTGACGAATTGGGGGGGACATGCATACTAACGTCGGAGAAAGACGAGAAAGCCCGCTCTACATATGTGGCAAACTTTTCCCAGAATCATACGGACGAGCATCGATTCGATTTTGATGTAACTCAACTCGATGCGAATGTAGTTCCCTATCACGACCTGTTACTTGCGGGCTTTCCTTGCCAGCCATTCTCCCATGCTGGGCACAGACTTGGCTTTGAAGATATGCGCGGCACGCTGTTTTTTGACATTATGCGAATCATTGAGTCGCTCCACTTAAGGCGAACAGACAGGTCAAGTGCGCCGAGAGTGGTCGTGTTGGAAAATGTTAAAGGACTAATGACTCACGATAAAGGGAGGACTCTGAGTCGAATTCGGGAAGAACTAGAGCGAATCTACTTCTTGACGGAGGTGCTGTTAGACGCAAGAGATTTCGGATTGCCCCAGTCCCGCCAAAGACTATTCATCATTGGAATACGGAAGGACATTCGTGACGGCCTCTTATTTCGGCAAAACTTCCTGGAGACCGTTGCAAAAAAACGGACAGCTCGCACTCAAACGACTGTGTCCGCAATTTTGGAGGAAAATGTTGATGAAAAGTACAGGATCTCTGATCGACTGTGGGCGAGCCATAGGGCTCGTAAGCAAAAACACGTTGAAAAAGGCAATGGCTGGGGCTACCGTCTGGTTACACCGCAATCTGAGTACACCGCAACTCTCTCTGCGCGCTACTTCAAAGATGGCTCCGAAATACTAATTCAAGACAAACCCGAGACCAACCCACGCAAGTTGACGCCCGCAGAGGGACTGGCTTTGCAAGGATTCCCAAGAAACTTTGCAATGCCGGTCTCCGACACCCAGGCGTTTCGACAGCTGGGCAACGCCGTGCCCGTCAGCGTCGTTAGGTTCATCGCCAACGAAGTAAAGCCATACCTAATTCAGGAAGATCCGGGGCGCTGAATTCCTTCGTTGTGAGCTTCGTCAATCAATTGCACTAATAGTGATGCTTTTTTCTTGTCCAGCAACAATGCGCTACCTGATTTAGCAAGCTTTAGGGCATCCTTAGCTGCTGGGCTAATCCGCACTCGAGGGTGACTTTCAAGCTGCTCCCAGTATTCGGTTTCAATAGCAGCCAGAAACTTAAGTGTCTCAAGTTCAGACAGAATGGCTCCTCTATTTCGATCTTCTTTGGACGCCTCCTTGCTGGCTTCTCGTGAAATCAGGATCCCCACTAAATCATCAGACAATTCCAGCGGCATCTGTTTAAGGGCGGCCCAACACTCTTCGGACTTTGCCCATTCAGTCACATTCTGTTGACGACGTTTAGGGTCAAGAAGTCCCTTTAGTGCAAGATTCGAGCTCACTAAAAGAGCTTGGGTAATGGGGGCGCTCAGGGATTGTTTCTGCCATATTTGCTCCCATGGAATTGAGAGCTTCCTAACGTCAACTTCGTAAAGGAGCCGAGAAATTCCGTAAGTGACGATGTCTGCCAAGTAGCCTTGGCTGTACCAGTCTGAATCTCGGACGGCCTTGTGAGTTGTGTCGTAAAGAATCTTTGTTCCTACGATTCTCTTGAAGAAACCATCTTCAAATTCGGCTTTACCATGATCGCTTTCCCACTTCGGGCCTACCTCATCACTGAATGCTTTGAAATTTTTCTGGCTTCCTCTGCGAGCGAAGTGAGGCTTGGCATTCAGTATGCTGTGATACCTCGCGAGGTCACTCTTATCGATCTTTTGATTTCGAGGGTAAGTGTCATCAAATTTTCTAAGCATGGCTGGGGATGAAGATGCCCTTGACCTTTCGTTTTCAAATGATCCTCGAGCTCGTTCGTAGTACCACCTGGTTGACACCTGCTTCCCGTCTACGGCTGGGGCAAGTATTCGTTTAGAAATTTCTTCCATGCGCCTGTGGAATGGACTGTTCGCGAAGAAGTCCGTGTCAGTGACCTTGTTCTGGCTATTGGAGAATCGGGCAATATCGGGCACCAATTCGTCTGCAAGTTCAGGGTCGACAACTATTAACTTCATAGCTACAGAAGTCCTGGCGAGATTCTCAATCGACGTCTTCTCATTTTTCAAAAAGTGGTAAAGAGACGCGGTTGTTTGACCACCATTCACGATTTGAAGGTTTTCGACTGAGAGCAGGTTCCCTCTCGGATCTACCTCGATTGACGATGCTGTCGCGGTAATGCCATTGTTAAACGCAAGAAATCTTTCTGGTTGTCCAAGAATTGTCCCCCTCATGCCTTTATTGACTTTGCCTCGAATTGAAAGGAATCCTCGCACGTTACCTTCAAGTAGTCGGCTACCAAACCTATCGAAAACACGAGCTAACAAATCTCCCGGTAAAACGGAAAGGTAAGTTTGTGTGCCCTCAAATTTCGTAACCGCGGACAGCATAGGGACACCGTCAACGCCAAATTCGGAGAACAAAACTTTGGTCGCCTCTTTGCCAGTTTGGGATTCATACAAACCGAACATCCTCGTTTCATCCCAAATTTGAGCTTGCGTAGGTTTGCCGTGAATCATCGGAGCGTCATATGTCCTGATTCGGTCACTCATAGTCCGATTTGTCGCAATAAGGAGTTTTACACGATTAACCGAAGGCCAAATCTCTGCCAGGGACCAAGCGAACTGCGCCGCTTGCTCATAAGTAGGGATTTCTGACCTCAAGTTGTCGTCGATAGCAACCTGAACAAACCAGGCCAACTGACCAAAGAGCGTGTCTGCCTCAGTTTTAGTAAGTGTCGCACTTGCTGAATTGGCGATGGCATCTGAGGCTAAGAGCTGAAGCGTACCGTCGATTTCATCAAAACCATAAGCATCAACCCTTAGTTTCTTTCTATTGGGGCCGACAACTAGAGCCGTGGAACCGACTTCCATTGAGGTCAACTCAGAACTGTCCTCCAGCAATTTGCAAGCAAAATCAGCAAGGGCGGTCTGATTTGAAACTCCAAAACTGAGGGCGATGGACTTTACTTCGCTATCAAGAGTCCCCAAAAACTCATCATGATTCAATTACTTCAAAACCCTTTCCCAGAATTGCGCTGAGTGAGATCTTGTACTGGACTGCGTGGACACCTAGCGGCACGGCGGGGTGGATGAGTTTTGGAAAACCATCTTTTGCTGCGTCCAGCAAGTACTCCTCTCCAATCAAAAAGAAGGTTTCACGGGCGAATTTTGATTCTCGCGTGTACCCGAGTTTGTGAATTCGTGTTTTGAAATCACGAAGCAAAGTTGCCTCGAGTTGCAGTTCAAAACTCTCGATTAGCTGATTCAAGTTGATACCTTGATCTGACGATTCACTGGACTGAATTCGGTAAATCTTGAGATAAAGCTGGCCTGGGAACGAGAGTTGCTGCTCATTTGCGATTCTTACGCTCGAAACCTGGGGCTGAATAGTCTTGACTTCTACCGCTTTGAAATCATCAAACACAAAGTCCTGAGGAGCGCCCAGCGGCCCTTTCCAGGCTGCAACAACCTCTTGAGGTGTGAGTCCTGAGTTCAACTGATCCATCATGAAGGTCAGCTCCCCGAATAAACCTCTGGCCTTTTCGGCCGAGAACTCTCTCGCTCCTTTGAAGAATTCAATCCAGTCCTCAAAAGCTACTTTTTGGGATTTCAGGGAAGTAAGCTCGTCCTCTATGCCCTGTACTTTTTCCGCTAGGTCTTCGCAGAGGTAGGAAAACTCTTGCTTGAATTCACCTTCTCGAAGGTTGAGAATCAAGTGCCAACTATCACCCACCTTTCTTTTTTCGACTTTGATTGGGCCTATCTCGGGCCACATTTCGGGCTCAATATCGCTAATGGAGAAGAAAACCCAATTCCCGCTAGCGTCAATTCCTATGTATTGCCGTAGACCTGTCAGTGCAACACGCTGAGATACGTTGAGCCCCGCTGCGGCTTCAAGTTCTTGCCACTTCCCTAGAAGTTTCATTTAGTCCTCATCCTCGCTTTCAGAAGCCTCGGTAATGAGCCCATTTTGCTCAATCCATGGCTTGTTGACGTACCACTCGACTAGCTCCGATTCCTGATCTGCGTCGTAAACGCCGTCTCCGATCGGAAAAGCTACGTGTATTCCGAGAAGCTTGAAGTTAGGGTCGCTTGGTTCGAAACGCTTGAACCCCTTGTCTAGTTGCTTCTTTACGCCCGCACCTGCAGCTGCATAGCTCAAATCTATGGGGTAAAGAATTAGCAATGGTCGCACCAGGCGAGAGCGGAAATGCAGATCGCTGGGCTCGCTCGGCTTCTTTCCGATTCGCTCTCTCTTTATCTCTTCGACTACTTCTCTGGAAAGAACTTGCCCTTCGTCACCTTTTCCGCCCAAGCGCAGTTTCTGGCCCCCGGCATAAAGAGTGTTGTCACGCTCGTAGATTGATCTGCTAACCCGAGTGCCTTCAATAGTGGAGCCCTCGAACGCTTTGTTTGTTCCGTCTCCGGTCATGACTACGACATCCCAGGTCTCCATCCATGGCGCTCGAGTATTTTCAATATGGCCTTTGATCAAGCCATCAGCAAAAACCAAATCAGTAGGTGCGGTCTTAAACTTTTGAACAAATGTCGATACGAGACTTGATGGGACTGACGTCCACCATGGATTATTCTGCAACGATTTTGCATAGGGGCCTAGGGCCTCCAGCTGGCTCACGAGCTCAGCTGCGGCCTGGTAATTGAGATCATTCACTTCCGGACTTGCATCAAATCGCACAGACTCAAAGCTCTTGTTTCTTAATGAGATCTGATGGGCAATTTCTGAATGGCGACGCTTGTTTAGGGCCGTCGCCATCAAGGCCGCTCCAGGGTGTCGTCTAACCGCCAAACCAAATTGCTTCGGCGTCAGATTGTGAGCGCGCATTCTGGAAATCTGCTCCTTTAGTTCTGCGGTTGCTTGGGCAATGAAGTCGTACCAGCCAGAAACTTCAGGATCAATCCAAAGCTTGCAAATATCTGAGTATCCGTCTCGGTAGCCAAACCATCTACCCATTTGCATCAACGTGTCATACGCCACCGATCTGCGGCGGAAGTAGGTCACACAAAGACCTTCAAGGGTTAGACCTCGCGACAGTACGTCTCCTCCCACGGCAATCACTCGAGCCCTGTCACCGCTATAAACAGCATCCCAATTGTCTGTCGCGCCAGACTTGGAATTCACCAAGTGAACCTCAATGTGGCTAATGGCCGACGCAAGCCTCATAAGAACTTGCTCCCAAGGAACGGATTGATGGCTAAATTCCGTTTCATAAACGGTTTCGAGTCTCCTTAGCAGAGAATCCCCCGTGTTTTGATTTATGGAATGACGCCATTCCGATACAAGATTGCTCACTGCCTCATGGACTTGTGTCTGCACTTGATTGAATCGAGATACGTTGATCATCATCGTTCGGGGAGATTTCTCCGAACCGCGACAATCCCTAATTGCATTTGCGATAAAGAATGCTGCGACAGCATTTTTCAAGGATTCAGGCAGCTCACCCACTCGATGCGATGGCTTGTGCGAATAAGGCATCCAATGCAAAGCGTCGTCGTTCGAATTAAGAAATGTAGAACCGTCCTCGCCTTCGATAAACATTTCCGCTGGGCCGAAATAGTTTGATGGGCTCTCAAGGGAGTAAATGTAGTCCCTCGGGAAAAGATCTTCTTCCTGATCGGGATCTATGAACACATTTGCGAATGGAGTTGCGGTGAAAGCAACATATGTGTTTTTCGAGAAAACCTTCATGAGGTCTCGGATGGCGGCATTGATTGCCGTTGGATCCTGGTCGGGATCCTTCGTGTTTATCGATGCATAGTCCGCTTCGTCATCTAGAAGCAGCATGGGGAAATCAAGCTGGTTTGTGCCAGATCCAGTACCTTGCGAATGCAACCAAGCGATCAAGTTCTCGATGATCTTTTTGTTCTTCTTGATCACGAAAATCACAGGACCAATGACAGCGGTCGCATTTAGGTTAGTGCCGATCAGCTGCTTCGAAGAGAAGTCAGATCCCCAAGTGGTTAGGGATGTCGCTTGGCTAAAGCCCTTGTGAAAGCCAACGCCTGTTTTAGCGTCAATAAAAGCTGCCCCCTGCCTGTATTTCAGAAGTTTCTTGCTGTCTCTACCAACAAACCCCTCATCGACTCTTTCCTGGGTCTGGCGACGTAGCTTGTCCGTGTGACCACCAAAAAGAACAATGATTTTGTAACCGGCATCGGCCGCCTTGTTGAACAAAGCCAAGTAGTTGGCAGTTTTGCCTGACTGAACGTCACCTATGACAAGGCCTCTTCTAGCCCAAGTTCCTGGGCGTTCAGGGTCACCTGCCAGCTCGAGAATACCTTGTGCTCGTTGATCTATACGATCGATCACCGCTCGACTGAGGGACTTCGACTCAAGCAAAGACGAGTAAGCCTTAGACCTAGTCCAATCAATGCTGTTTACCCGCTCCGGAGTGAGCCACGAGTCGAATGTAGCTGGATCCACAACTGTGGGATCTGGTTCTATGACTATGTGAACTAAAGTTTCGACCTCAGCAATTACCCCATCAATTTCGGGCTCGGTCAAGGAAGAGGCAAAAGCTGAGAAAGCTTTGACCACACTCGTAATCTCGTCGATTGTGACTCGCTTGTTTCCGATAGCCGCAAGGACCGTGCGTAGCAATGTCTGTCTTTGCTCTTCATTTGAACCCTCATATTGCAAACCGGTCATTCTTGGTCTCCATTTCTAATTAGTCGAAGGCGGGACTTAAGCTGGGTATTGGAGCCAAATGGTTCGACTGCTTCGACCATATTCCAAATCTCGGACTCATCAAATTGCGAAGCAGAGCGCAATTGATCAAATATTGCTCGGGCAACTAGCCAGATCTCTTCATCTGAACGGAGTCCTTCGTTCATCGAATTGTCTTTCGAGAGACGGTGATGCACATAAGTAGCGGGAAAACCAGTCTCCAAAAGCTTTAAGCATGCGAGCAGTGTGCGTCTCTGCGAATCGTCAATTGCGTCACTTAATCCAGCAATTAGGGGGTGATCAAGGTTTACAGCAAGCTCAAAGGCGTGGTCACCGAGTTCATTTACTCGCCAGATTTCGGAAACGGGAGTGGATTTGACAATCGACTTACCAAGTGATGCGCGTCTGGCATTGTTCACTATCTGAGGAACCAATTGTCTTAGGGCATCCAAGAGGGGTTTTGGCGGCTGAACCGCCGATTTCATGATCCCAAGCTTCCACTGAGAATCAAGGGAGTTGTCCGTATCAACTCTTACCCTGGCCAGCTTGCCAGACTCGTCTAGGGGCGCCATGCGAAACCAAGTTCCCCAAGTCAGTAGCCTCATGTTCCTGTAAATGTAAAAACCTTGAGCTTCCCTCATCTTTGTTTGATCGAAAATAGCTCGTTCTTTCTGGGAGCGAGTCATCTTGTTGATGCTAGGGAGAATGAATGGCTGAACGGAAATATCTTCGCCATTAACCCTGATTGTTGTTGTGCCCCTGTCGACAACTCCCGGCTCTCCATCGAGAAAAGGATCGAACACTGGCGCCGCTCGGTCATTCACGAAAATCTCTAATCGTCTTGATCTCGAGCCTAAAAAACGATGAAAAACAAGGCCCAAATGTTCTGCTACTTCATCGAATTTTTCAGCCAAGTAACTGCTGTCAGCGTCATCCGGTGTCACCAATAAGTCGAGATTCTCCCAGACGACGAGAGTTCCAGACTTCACGTTTTGCAATTTCTCGAAGCCAGGTACGGCAGAATATTCCGATTCTTCGAGCCACTGGAGTGCCCATTTCTCAGTGGTTCGAAGAAAGTCCAGGTCCCACTTCGCCCCATACATGGAACCATCTTTGGAGGTAATGACTGTCATGGACCTAGCTTGAGATAGGGAGGCTGTTTTCAAGCCCAAACCAAAACGCCCCAAGTCGCTTTTTGACCGAGTTGCCAACGGAGACTTACCCGCTAGCTTCATTGCCTGTCGAAGGACTTCCCTTGACATGCCGTCACCATCGTCAAAAATGGTTACGAACGGGCGCGGACTTTCAGTCCAGTTGATCTTTATGACTTTGGCGTTTGCGCTGACTGAATTGTCACAAATGTCTGCGATTGCCGTTTTGAGGGAGTATCCGACAGCGCGCATGGACTCCATGAGTTCCGCATCAGGAACTAACTCTTCTTCATTCATTGAAGGCCCCCGTCATGAAGTTTAGGTCGTCCATGATTCCTCCACTAAAAAGTAACCCATGTGGCACATCAATTTCTGCCGTATGAAGGGAGTTTTTCTAACAATTCGAAACCGGCAAACTCCATAACTTCTTCGGTGAGCCTTGGCCACCTCAGGAGAATCTCGTGAAAAGCGCCGTGCATTAGCTCACTACGCTTGCCAAGCCAGAAGCTTGGCTCCTGGCAGTTTGCAAT
>JACCDN010721732.1_pt1 | contig 12193 bp, 11 predicted proteins | sample 7441691 | NCBI WGS metagenome assembly JACCDN01 (sample SAMN15323439, study PRJNA562643) | freshwater metagenome | isolation source: river surface water | place: USA:Blue River Watershed | collected 2017-08-16 | reverse complement strand
TGAGCGTTTCTGCTTCTTCGCTTGTAGCGGGAGATAATTCATATGGTATATTCTTCATAACACCTTCTTCATTTTGAGGTGTGGGATGGTATCTTCATCAAAATAATCACCCTCTGCCACATATCCATTTTTCAGATAAAAATTTACAGCTGAATCACGTGCATGACAGTAAATGGAACTAATGCCTTGCTTTCTTGCGTAGTCCTCACAAAATCCCATCATTTTTGATCCAATGCCTGAATCTTGTAACCCTTGCTTCACCACAACCCTCTGCATTTTGTAGTTGTTACCTTCGGGGACAAGTACTGCCGTACTAATTACTTCATCACCTTGAAAGCCTGCAATTTGAATGTGCTCCTTCTCTGCTTCAAGCTCTTCTGGTAAAAAGGTAAGCCCTAAAGGTTTGCGCAAGATACCTTCACGTAATTTTACAGCTGCTTCATACTCAGGAGAGCTGTGGTTAATAACTTTAAAGCTCAAGGTGGTCATTTTTAACACTCATCAAATTTAGTTTTTGCTTGCGCATAAAATATGTAAACATAACATATTTCTTGTTGGAAGGATAGTGGAAACTGCTTTCTGTCCCTTGATATGCCTCACTTTCTCCATTTCGAATCTCATTCTCTACTCCGCTTTTCGTTCTCTAAAAAATGAATCCTCCAAAAAGGCTCAATCTCTAAAACTCAGGTAAATATAGGACTTAGGGACATGCGTACTTCCGACTGGAGTGTTCGCATGTACCTGCGATGGAGAGAGTAAAAATGGAGATTTTTGGAGTAAAATGACATAATTGGAGAAAGCGAGATACGGGTCTAATTCAACGCTAAAACGCTGTGAAGCTCAGAAATACTGGGAAACAAAATTTATCAAAAATTTGTCTTGAATATTCAGTCCAGTATAATTGCTTTGCAAAAAATAGTTTTTGCGGGTTTTAATTTGAAGAAATTCGCGCTTAGTATCTAATTCAAAGTGAATGACTATAGAAAGAAAGAATGATCTCTGCTGCTTTGTCTGAAGGATTTTGTTTATTACCGAGTCCCATAGTTTTTAGCACATCTTTAGCAAAAGTAACTTGTGAATTTGCTTTCTTTGTGTCATTCATTATTGCATTCAAAGCATAGATAATATTTTCAGTTGTAAAATCTGACTGAAGATATTCTGGAATTATTTCTCTATTAGAAATAATATTTATGATGTTAGCATATTTAATTTTGATAAATATTTTAAGAATTAGATAAGTTAAAATATTTAACTTATAGCCAACTATCATTGGTATGCCAGATGCAGCAATTTCCAGAGTATTGGTACCAGATTTGGCAAGAGCTAGGTCGCTAACCGCAAAACTTTTAAGCCTTTGAGTACTAAAAATAAAATTAAAGTTCGCGCCAACTAAATATTCCGAAATATATCTAACATTTAATTCATTAGGCTGAACAAATATTGCTGTTAGCTTATTTGTTGAAGCTAGAACATCTAGAGCTGATCGGATTATTGGCATATGTCTTGAGATTTCAGATTTTCTGCTACCAGGAGTAATTGTTATTATTTTTTCATTATCTGCTATGTTAAATTCATTACGCAATTCTTTGGTTTTAGTATAAAAACTTTGCTCTAAAACTGGGTGTCCAATAAATTCCGTACTCAATCCATATTTGGTGAAATATGGTGGTTCAAAAGGAAATAATACTAGTAATTTATCGTAGATTTTAGAATATTTTTTGGCTCTACCTTCTTTGTATGCCCAAACAGATGGGGCAACAATATGTATCAATTTTATTTTTGGAGCAAGTTTTCGTATTTTTTCTGCTACTCTGAAAGTAAAAGCTGGAGAGTCGATAGTTACTAATATATCAGTATTACTATTGATGATATCTTCTACCGTTTTATTAATGAGGTTTTTGATGCGGAAAATATGTGGTAGAACTTCAAAAAAACCCATCAGATTTATTTCTTGGAGATCAAAAAGAGATTTAACTCCCGTTGATTCCATTTGTGGACCACCAACACCACAAAAGAAAATATTATTTTCATCATTATTGTTTTGCTTAATCGATCTGATTATTCCAGCTCCAATAAAATCTCCTGAATTCTCTCCAGCTATAAAATAAAGCTTCATGTTATTTTTTTGCGCTGCACAAACTATAATTTACATTTATTATCTCTGACTCTACTCCAAGACAATGCAAAACGCTATGAAATACATAATCATGGGAAACTATTTGACCTTTATAGCTACTAACTGCATTGACTAGCTCTGGATATTTTTGTTTGAAACTAGTTGAAAACCATATCATAAAAGGTATGTCTCTTTGTTCTGGGGCAAACTCAGAACCGTGACCTAGCCTACCATCTTCTCCTAACGATTCAGCATGATCGGAAACGAAAATCAAAAAAGCGTTTTTATTTTCTAGTAATTTGATCAAACTAGTTAAAAAAAAATCGGTATATAAAATTGAATTATCGTAACTATTTATCAATTCTTCTCTACTGCAACTTGCTTGATCTAATTTAGCAGTTTTTTTTTGCACTGGTTTAAATTTAGTGAATTCTTGGGGATATCTTTCGGAATAATTCCAATGACTACCAGAAAGCTGCACTGTAATGAATTTTTTGCCTTGCTTTTCAAGGCGTGCTTCAATGTATGGAAGCATTAAACCATCATGCGAATTCATTGCGTATAGTAGTGAGCCCCCGGGAATTAAGGAGAATTTTACTTCATCATATAAAGTATTTTCATTTTGTGCATAATATTTACTAATTGATTGAGTACTGATCCAAGTTGTATCATAATTAAGGCTGGTCAAAATTGATAATAACCCGGTCTCTGATTTTACTTTATCAAGATTTTGCTCATTATGTCTTGATAATAAGCATGCTACAGACAGATGAGTAACATTTTCACATGAGTGACCCTGAAAAGAAAATAAATTATCTATTTTTTCTAAATTAGGAGTAGTATCTCGTTCGTAGCCATTGATACCAAAATTACTATATCTTGCTGACTCTCCTATTACCAAGACACCAACTATATTCTCTTCTTTATTTGTTACATGAAAGTCAAATTTTCTACTGATATCAAGGCGTACATGGTTTTTACTACCAAAAAAATGAACGTAGCTATTATGGAGATATTGTATTGGAAAATAGGTCTTTAAAACTTTAAATTTAGGAAAAATAATATTGTTAATTGCCAAAAATAAACACAGAGCCATTAGCAATCTTGAGAAAAAAGATTTGGTTGTTTGAGGATTAAAATGTTTTATCCCAAATATACAAATTGATAAACTAAATATTATCCATATAATTATTCTAGTGCTAATTAACTCGGATATTTCTGATATTTCGGTGCCATAGATGGCAGGCATCATTTTCTGAGTTGGTGCTATGCCAAGATAAAATAGATAGTAACTTGCAACTGCACCAGTGAAAAACAAAAAAATTGACCCAGTAATAAATAATAAGCGGTGTAGTGCGAGCCCAAAAAAGAAGATGAATGTTGCAATATAAGCGTAAATAAATTGTTTCAGCAATTCAAATATGGAATTGAAAAATGATGCTTGATAATATTCGTATTTATACAATATCACGCTCGTATTAAACATCAAACCATATATGAAGGCAAAGATAATAGCTGTGTTAATCAGCGATATATCTAATTGTTTTTGGATGAATTTAATCATTTTGATGTTTTTTTAAATTACTTTTTAATATAGGTTTACTACCATGATCACGTCCTCTCTGCAAGAGTTTTATAGCTTTTTTGAAGCAGCTAAACCAGTGCTAGCAATTGATTATGGTAGCAAAAAAATTGGCCTAGCAATTTCTAGCCCAGATCATACCATAGCTATGCCTCATTCAATGATAATAGCGACTAAAGAACAAGAAAAACTAGATAAAATTACTAACTTTATCATAAAATATAATATATGTGCGATTGTCGTTGGTTTCCCTGTTAATATGGATGGGACTAATAGCGAACAAACAAAAACAGTAATCAATTTTGTTGACAAATTAGCAAAAAAAACAAAATTACCTTTATATTTGCAAGATGAGCGCTTAACTTCAAAAGCTGCAGATAGTCTACTAAGAAGTATGGGTATTAGCAGAAAAAAACGGAACGAAAGAGATGATATGGCCGCTGCAAGTATGATTCTGGAAACAACGCTTGAATCGATAAGAAAATTATATATGCCACCGCAAAACATAACTATATAGCTTTATTAGTTCCTGTAACCGTATCCTCGCTGAGCTTTGCAGAATTCTGGCGCAGGGACTATACGGGGTTTCTTCGTAAATTACTGTAGGAGAACTAAAAATTCTGTTGAAATAAAAGTAAGTTTCTTTTTTTCTTCCTTAAACTCAATTTGACAGAGTGATTGGAACACTAACTGGTTTAGACTTGCAACTCCTTAATTTTAGTTTCAGATAAACCTGTAGCTTTCATTATTAGGTCAATAGATAATCCTGATTTTAGTAAATTTTGAGCGATTTTTATTTTTTCTTCCTCTCTGCCGATTCCGATACCTTCCTCTCTGCCGATTCCGATACCTTCCTCTCTGCCGATTTCGATACCTTTATCTTCTGCGTGCTTCAAGTTATTTTTTTCCATATCATCATCTATCTTAGAGGCTAAATAAGCCTCCTTCTCCTCCGAAGACCAGTTATGTTGCTCTAATCTATGATAGGCTTGCAAGACGTTCATATTCCTCACCTGTGGGATGTGATCTAGATTAGCGGCTTCTTTAAACATCAACAGCCATTCAAGCGTAGAGCCGGTTAGTCCCGACTTCTCTAATTTAGGGAGCTCTATAAATATATGTGACTGACTAAGCAGAATCTGTTTATTCGTCGTAGTTTCTTTGAACGGATGATAGGAAATACAAGGTATATCATCGTCAAAACACTTCCTGGCCATTATCGAGATGGTTATAACCGGGTTCAACTCAGTGTAACTGACCCCTTGTTCTAATTGATCGGTAATAGCATGAGAGGCGTAATATTGAATTCTTTGCAAGTAATTTTCTTCATTACGTTTTTGCATCTCTATTATATAGATGTTGTTTTTATCATCCTCAACTTTTAGGTCACACAGACTTTTCTTGCCCTTTAACAGGCTAGGCATTTGTTCCTTGTGAAGAAACTCTACAGAAACTAATTTAGTAGAAAACGGAAACTCTATAGCATTACTTATTATCGATTCGGCAAAATCCTTGATGCCTTCTATGTTATCTTCGCTAAAGATCTTCTTGAAAGCTACATCGTTTCTTGGGTCTGCAAGTTTAGTCATTATTTATTCCTTATATATATTAAATTTTCAATTATTTAAATTATTAGATAATCTAGAGAAAGGTTTGTCATTGATAATATATTAGCGAAAATCAGACTTAAAATAAATAATTATTTTGAGTGATTCTATTGATTAAGTGTTGTGTATTTTGGGGGTGTACTCACGACAAAATTACCGTTTAGAATGAGGTTATGCCAGAAGTCTAATCGCTTATTATAATTGCTTAAGACCTAAGCGTTTAAACAAAAGCTGATCATTTTCAGGAATAGGATTATCGGCAGTCAAAAGTTTTTCGCCATAAAAAATAGAATTAGCGCCTGCTAAAAAACATAAAGCTTGCATTTCATCAGACATCTGCTCTCTTCCGGCCGATAATCTAATATAAGATTTAGGCATGAGAATACGGGCAGTAGCAATAGTCTTTACAAAATCAAATGGATCAACTTCCTCTTGCCCTTCTAGAGGAGTGCCTGGAATTCGAATTAGTTTATTGATTGGAACTGATTCAGGTGGTTGCTCTAAATTTGCCAAAGTCATAAGCATTTTGATCCGTGTCTCGTTATCTTCGCCCATACCAATAATACCACCAGAGCAAACTTTCAGGCCAGCTTTGCGTACATACCCAAGTGTATTAATGCGATCCTGAAACGTTCTAGTTGTAATGATTTTATCGTAAAAATCTTCAGATGTATCAATATTGTGATTGTAGAAATCAAGCCCAGCTTCTTTTAGCCTTGAAGCCTGGTGATCTTTTAATAAACCCAGTGTTACGCAGGTTTCTAACCCTAGTTTCTTCACTTCTGAAACCATTGTGCATACTTGATTTAAATCTTCATCTTTTGGACCTCGCCAAGCTGCTCCCATACAGAATCTGCTAGCCCCAGCCTCTTTGGCTTTTTTAGCGGCGATCAGAACATCATCTAGTGCCATTAATGGCTCTTTCTTGAGCGATGTTTGATAGTGCGCTGACTGAGGACAGTAAGAACAATTTTCTGGACAACTTCCTGTTTTTATGCTTAAAAGTGTGCTAATCTGCACCTTGTTGGCGCTAAAATGTTTTCTGTGAATTGTTTGCGCCTCAAAAATGAGGTCATTTAAAGAGGAGTTAAAAATCGATGTTGCTTGTTCTAAAGTCCAGTTGGGCTGCATAGTTAATCCAAATTCATTGATATAGGCAGCAATGTACAAAGCATATGAAAAATACTTGAGCACACTGCACCAGGATTGCAAATATCGCAGATTAGGCATCTCGCGTCAAGAAAGCAATTCAGATCTCTTAGATTTTTCGACTAATGACTATCTTAATCTAAGCCATCATAGGGATGTTATAGCCGCAGGAGAAATTGCAGCACGGGAGCATGGTATTGGCTCAACAGGATCACGTTTGTTATCTGGGAACTGCAAATTATTTGAAGAATTTGAAGCTGCTATTGCAAAAGATAAGCGATCAGAGTCTAGCTTAATTTTTAATTCAGGTTTTCAGGCAAATATAAGCACTTTATCATGCATATTAGATGATAAAGTTTTAAATGCAAAACCGTTAGTATTTTTTGATAAGTTAAATCATTCAAGCCTTTATCAAGCTGTTTTCTTAAGCAAAGCTGAGCTGGAACGCTATAATCACAATGATATCAATCATTTAGAGTCTCTTTTGAGGGAATATAAAAATGACCCAAGGCCTAAATTTATAGTAACAGAAACAGTTTTTGGCATGGATGGGGATATTGCACCTCTTGAAGAAATAGCAATCCTTGCTAAAAAATTCAATGCATTTTTATACCTCGATGAAGCGCACGCAACAGGGGTTTTTGGAGTAAATGGCTATGGCTTATCGACCACTCTTGATTTGCAAAATATACCTTTTATCATTATGGGTACGTTTAGTAAAGCTATTGGCGCTAGTGGGGGATATATTGCCTGTCATAAGATTATACGTGATTTTATTATTAACAAAGCAGCGGGGTTCATTTATTCTACTGCTCCATCGCCTGCAGTAGTTGGAGGGGCTTTTAAAGCATGGAAACTGGTAAAATCTTTGAGGGAAGAGCGCAAAACTTTGCAAAATCTCGGAAATACTTTGCGTAAAATGCTAAGAGATCGTGGATTTAATATTGGTAAATCGGGGACTCACATTATTCCTGTTATTTTAAACAAAGAAGATAAATGCTTGAAAACTCAAAAAGCATTACTTCAAGAAGGTATTATTGTTTCATGTATTAGACCTCCTACGGTGTCACCTGGCACTTCCCGTTTAAGAATTGCACTTACAACAAAACATACACACAAAGATCTCAAACGATTGGTAGAAACGTTAAGTATGGCGGCCAGATCATGACCCATTTTGTTTTTTGCCATGGTTTTGGTTTCGATACCAGTTTTTGGGAACGTCTTGCGCCATATTTTTCACAAGAAAAATGTTCTTTTATAGATTTAGGCTATTTTGGCAATCAGGTGGATAACCAATATTTATATGACCAAAGGATCATAGCTATAGGACATTCCATAGGTTTATCAAAATTAGTCTCCATGTATAGCAATTTTGATTATCTTATAGGGCTAAGCAGCTTCACAAATTTTTTAGGCTCTGACCAAACTATGTACAAAAAAAGGCACAAAGAATTAAAAGCACTGCTATCAAGTTTTTTAAAAGATCCTGAGTCGACGCTTAGGAATTTTTACTCGCGCTGTGGTGCGCCAGAACTTATAGAAGCTACTAACTTCTCAAACCTTAATCTTGATTTAATATTATCTGATTTAGAGTGGCTTCAAAAAGAATATAACCTCCCAGAAGTACCTACACTTATTTTAAGCTCTGATGATGATATTGTCTTGCCATATGCAATTACTTTAGACAATTTCTCAAAGAATCCCTACATTAAAAGGGGTAGTATTACGAATGCTGGTCACGCTATTGGTTTTAAAAAACCAGTAGAGGTTTATGAAAAAATTATGAGTTTTTTAAATGAGCAAGCAGCTTAAAAACATACAAACCAGGTTCAATAAAGCAAGCAAATCATATGATGCTGTAGCGTGGGTTCAAAAAGATGCAGCTGAGTTTTTAGTGGATAAACTTTTAAAGGACCAAAATTTCATTCCTCAAACTATTCTGGATGTGGGCAGCGGAACTGGTTATATCCCTGAGCTTTTATTAGAAAAATTTCCAAAATCTTCTTTTTACCTTAATGATATAGCTGACGAAATGCTTGAGGTATGTAAAACCAAATTTGCTAAAACTACAAACATTTATTATATCCCAGGAGATATGCTGAAATTAGATGCTGATATTTATGACCTAGTGTTAAGTAACTTAAGTTTGCAATGGACCAGTGATTTGCACTATGCCTTAAAGTTTTTTCACTCTAAAAGTTCTAATATTTTTGCTTTTTCAACTTTATTAGATAAAACATTTGAGGAATGGGAAAAGGTCATTCAAGAGTACCAACCTGCGCAGCTTTTGAATTACCCAAAATCAGAAGAGCTAATTAGCTTATGCAACAAGCTCCAAAGACATGATCAAACTTTTGAATTCTGGTTCATGGACGTTCCGTTATCTTTCGATAATCCTATTGGCTTTATGCATTATCTAAAGCTACTTGGAGCGTCAGCTTCTGATAATCTAGTACATCTATCCAACCTTAAAAAATTACTTAAAGCTAAAAGACAAAGCTTAACAGTTACTTATAAAATATTTTTTGGAATTTTTAGAAAGGTAAGTTAATGAAAATTTTTATTACAGCTACTGATACAAATATTGGAAAAACGCTGATTTCTAGTTGGATAGCACTACATACAGGGTTTTCTTACTTTAAGCCTATACAAACTGGGATAAGAGATGGGTCGGACTCATATGAGGTACAAAGATTATCTAACACTAAAGTTTATCCAGAAAGTTATAAGTACCAAGAGCCATTATCACCACATTTAGCTGCGAAGATAGAAAATAACACAATTGATATAACAAAAATTATATTGCCTCAAAGCAGTAATTTAATAATTGAAGGTGCTGGCGGGGTCTTAGTGCCAATTAATCATAAATATCTTATGGTCGATCTTATCAAAAAATTAAGGACTCCAGTTATTCTTGTAGCACGTACTAGTTTGGGCACTATAAATCATACTCTTCTAAGCTTAGAAGCCCTAAGATCACGTAACATACAAGTACTTGGGGTAATTATGAATGGTAAGCAAAATCTCCAGAATAGTAATGCTATAGAAGTCTACGGACGCACATCGATTCTTGCCCATTTCCCTAAACTAGAAACTGTAAATATGAATACGCTTAAAAGCGTAGCTCTTTCGCAAGAATTGCAACAAATATTAGAGGTAAAAATAAAATGACAATATCAGAGCGTGATAAAAGAATTATCTGGCATCCTTTTACGCAAGAAAAGACTGCCACTGAAGCGATTAGTATAAAAAGAGCTGCAGGCTGTTATCTCTATGATGAAAATGATAAATCATACCTAGATCTGATTTCAAGTTGGTGGGTTAATCTTCATGGTCACGCTCATCCGGAAATAGCAAAAACTATTTATGAACAAGCAAAACTACTTGAGCATGTGATATTTGCAGGATTTACCCATGAGCCTGCTGTTAATTTATGTGAGGGTTTGCAAACTTTATTACCGCAGAGTTTATGCAAGTTCTTTTTCTCGGATAATGGCTCAACAGCTGTTGAAGTAGCGCTAAAAATGGCCTATCAATATTGGCGCAATTTAGGAGCTCACCAGAAAACAACTTTCCTAAGTTTTGATGGCGGCTACCACGGCGATACATTTGGCGCAATGTCTGTGGGCGTACAATCCGGATTTCATAATCAATTCAAAGATTTATTTTTCAGCGTTCTTTCCGTACCCTATCCAGATACTTGGGATGATGATAAAGAGGTAGATGTAAAAGAGCAAAAAGCTATTAAAATACTCCAGCACTATTTGGATGAACATCATCACAAGATAGCAGCAATCATTTTAGAGCCTCTGATCCAAGGCGCAAGCGGCATGAGAATCTGCAGGCCGCAATTTATAAAAGAGATCATTGCACTGGTGCGACAAAATGATATTTTGGTTATATTTGATGAAATCATGACAGGATTTGGCCGAACAGGGACGTATTTTGCCCTTGAGCAACTTGCTATTATTCCTGACTTCTTATGTATATCAAAAGGCATCACAGGTGGATTTTTACCTTTAGCCTTAACAATTACAAATAATAAAATTTACAATGCTTTTTTAGGAGATGATTTTAGTACCGCTTTTGCGCATGGACATTCTTATACAGCAAATCCTTTAGCGTGCAGCGCCGCGGTTACTTCACTTAGGTTACTTAAAAATTCTGAATGCCAGAATAGCATAAAAAACCTTAACCAGATGCACAAAAAAGGAATGGAATCCCTGAAATTAGAATGTCCAAGGATTGAAAAAACCAGAATTATTGGAACAATAGCTGCATTCGATCTCAAAAATTCTGCGCATTTAATGCCTTCTCTAAAGCAACAATTCTTCGAACAAGGTATGTTACTTAGACCCCTTGGTAATACAGTTTATTTGTTGCCGCCATATTGCATCACAAATGAAGAGGTAGAATTGGTTTACAATAAAATTATAAATATCATTAATTCTTTATGATATTTAGCCTTTGCTATCGTCATCCCGCGGCTTCGACGGTGTGATCCAGTACTTATGCCAAATCACTCTATGCCTCAGCCAAACTCCAAGACTTAAACCCTTTCCAACAATTATCCGCTTGTCTTTAAATTACCGAATATTCTTAAAATCCCTGAACGATCACTTTTAATAAGAATAATTTATTTGACATCCACTCGCTGCTAAAGCAAGGAAATTCCTAAATGTAATAACAACAGAAAAAATTCATCAATTCTTTTAGTGATACGCTAACTTCAGCTCTTGAATAAGGCAAAGAGATAACATTAAATAAACTTTGGCAAATTTTATTCACTCTTCATTGCCGCGCCTTTGATGCTTGTAATACTAACCTTGCTGACTATTTTAATCTTTTACTTGACTGGTTCTAAATCTTCAAGTTTTTTAACTTCTTGAGCTGATAATCCGGTAATTTGCGAAATATTATCTATCGACTGACCCTTAGAAATCATAATTTTTATTAACTCAGCCATACCTTGAGCCATGCCCTCAGCCACACCTTGAGCCATGCCTTGAGCCATGCCTTGAGCCATGCCTTGAGCCATACCTTGGGCCATACCTTGAGCCATACCTTGAGTTTTTGCTCGTTCTACTATATAATCTTCGGCAGCTTGATTATCCATTATACGTTTAGTTTCTTGTTCATAGGTCAATAGCTCCTCTTCCGTCCAGTTAAACTGGTTTAATTCTTCGTATGCTCTCTCTATAACATCATCAGATCCTATTAATTTACACAAGTCAGATTCGCTGGTTTTATCTGCATTCTTAAAAAAGAAACACCATTTTTCAATAATATTGGTAAGTAAGTCGATATTTGTAATCTTAAATTTAGGCAGCTCGATAAAAGTAAAAGAAAAATCTTTTAAATCATGAGCATAAGAGTCTTTATCAAGAATAACATGATCGGACTTATAAGATATTTTATCTTTAAATATAATATCATCACTAATCGCAATAAAGATAACTGCTTTTAAATCTGTATATCTACTCCCCTCTTCTTTGCCTTTATTTAACTGACGAGAATAGGCTTTAGCTGCATAATATTGCGCTCTTTTTTCAAAACCTTGTTGCGGAGATACTTGCATTTCAATAATTATCTGCACTCCGTTTTCATCTTTACATAAAACGTCAACAATGCTCTGTTTTTTCGCGGCAATCTCGGGGATCTGAATAGTGGGTAAAAACGTTATCTCTTTTACCCTATCACCGTTTTTAAGTTCTAGTACATCGTTAATGAAATGAATTA
>JACCDN010174182.1_pt1 | contig 12193 bp, 12 predicted proteins | sample 7441691 | NCBI WGS metagenome assembly JACCDN01 (sample SAMN15323439, study PRJNA562643) | freshwater metagenome | isolation source: river surface water | place: USA:Blue River Watershed | collected 2017-08-16 | reverse complement strand
GCACCTGCTGCTCCCGTTGCACCTGTCGCACCGTTACTTCCATTACTACCTGCAGGACCTTGTGCACCAGTTGCACCACTTCCCGCGGGACCCGTTGCACCAGCAGGGCCTGTTGCACCAGGCGCACCTGCAGGACCTGCGGAACCAGGAACTCCTGCTGCACCATCTGCGCCTTTCTCACCACGTTCACCTTGTGGTCCAACAGGACCTGCAACAGTTGATGCAGTGGAAACGATCTTTGCATCAGTTCCGTTTTTTCCATCAATTCCATTAGTTCCATTTGCACCTTGCAGACTTCTACCAAGAGGCCACTTACCTTTTGTCTTTGGACCTGAAATTAGAAGACTTCGCGTATCAATGTAAAAGTCGCCATCGATTCCAATTGAATTTGATGGAGCACCTTTGCCATTTAAAACAGTGTTTATTACTGCTGTTGATGATCTTCCTGCAGCTTTTGGTTTTGTTGCAGCAACTGCATGCGGCATAGAAAGCGATGCCACGAGAAAGAGAATTACGACGAGTGGACGATGGATGCTTTTCACGGTGAACCCCTAACCTGAGAATTCTCCTTAGTGTGATGGGGCCGAAATCTGCCCTCAATGGGGCCTCCCCCTAAGCAAACTCTCAGGAATGTAGGTGTCTACGCTCACAGGAGAGCAAAATTCCCCCGATCTGGCAGCAAAACTCACAAGGGTCTTTCAGGTTCTCGGAATACCTTTACCAGCATCAGGGAGTTAATTACGGGTAGTCGATAACAGACGTTATTGATACTGAACTTCTCGGGACGAAAGGAAGTTACATGACAAAGAAGAAAGTCATCGCAGTTGTAGTAACAACTCTTGCACTTACGGCTGGATCAATCGGCGTAGCCGGTGCTGCTTCAAAGGCGGCTCAGCGCGTGAGCATTACAAAGTCATCAACAACTGTTGCAAACAATGTTGGTGTGGGGCCAGAGCAAGCTCTTGCCACAATCCTTAAGGATCTTGTCACGAAGGGAACTCTTACTCAGGCACAAGCTGATGCAATTACCGCTTCAGTAACCGCTGCGAGAGCAGCAGCCGATGCAAACCGTCCTCCACATGGAATGGGTGGACCTCTCGGAGCAGATCGTGCTGCAATCGAAACTTTGGTCTCTACAACCATCGGAGTTGATACAGCAACAATCAAGTCACGTCTACAAGCTGGTGAATCACTAGCTCAGATCGCTGGCGCAAAGAAGGATGCACTCATCGCGGCTCTTGTTGCAGATGAGACTAAGCGAATTGATGCAGCGGTAACAGCAGGGACTCTTACTGCAGCACAAGCAACCGAACTAAAGGCAAATCTTGTTGCACACGTGACAGAAGAAGTAAACGCTGTCGGTGGCAAGGGACCTTTCGGTAAGGGACCTAAGGGTGGCAAAGGCGGTCATGGCGGACGTGGCGGACATGGTCACGGCGGCCCAATGGGTGGCGGAATGGGTGGAGCAACTACTCCAACTCTTCCAACTCCAACTGCAACCACAGGTGCATAACAAGTAAATCTCTCCTCCTCCAAGGGTGATCGAGAACCCGCTTCGCTGAGAAATCGGCGAGGCGGGTTTTTACTTTGTAATGGCTACTGCACCTCATGAAAAGTGCGTGAGAGTATGAGCACATGAGAATTCATATCGGTAGCGATCACGCTGGTCTTGAACTCAAGGCAGAGCTCATTCAACACTTAGTTAACAATGGCCATGACGTTACAGACCATGGGCCTTACGAATATGACGCTCTCGATGATTATCCAGATTTTTGCATTCCTGCCGCAGAAGCTGTGGCAAAAGATCCAGCATCTCTCGGAATTGTTCTCGGTGGTTCCGGCAACGGCGAACAGATTGCCGCTAACAAAGTAAATGGAATTCGCGCAGCCCTAGCCTGGTCTATTGAGACAGCAAAGCTTGCCAGGGATCACAACAATGCAAATGTCATCGCCGTTGGTGGCCGTATGCACGAAATTTCATTTGTGAAAGAGATTATCGATGCCTTTATCGCTCATCCATTTTCTAACGATGAACGCCATATCCGCCGAATTAATAAGATTTCTGACTTTGAAAATAAGAGCTGCTGTTAATTAGTTCTTGAGGTATCTCAAGTCTGTGACTTGATGGTCTTTTGTAATTCCTTGCCCTTCAAATCGAGTCATAGGCCGCCAGTCTGGTCTTGGCACGACTCCCCCAGAAAATAGATCAGAGGCGGCAAACACTTCCTCGATCACTTCGGCATAAGGAACCCAGTCGGTTGCAATATGAATAAATCCACCTGGTTTAATCTTTGGAGCAATGAGAGTGAGAAATTCTGGGTTAACAATTCTGCGCTTATTGTGTTTCTTCTTTGGCCACGGATCTGGGAAGAACAAATGAATTCCATCAAGGCTCTCATCTTCAAGATGTTCCTCAAAGAGAATGTGCACATCTGTCTCCATAATGCGGATGTTCGTTAGGCCAAGTTCTTCAATGCGCGCCATTAACTTTCCGACACCGGGAAAGTGAACTTCAACTGCAAGGAATCCATCGTCAGGAAAATCTTGTCCGACTAGGGCAGTCGCCTCACCCATTCCAAAACCAATCTCCATAATGATCTTCTTGGAATTAGGAAATAGGGCCGGGAGATCAAGCTTGCCTTCGGGAATCTCTACGCCGTAGCTACTCCAGAAACGATCGAGAGCGCTGGCCTGCGAACGGGTGATACGGGAACCCCTAAGGCGATACGTGCGCACTGAGCGGGTTTCCATTGCACCATTCTTACATGATTGGATATGCACCTGATTTCACTCGGTAAATACATCTAAGGAGACACCTGTGCCAGGCACAAATATCAAGCAGGCAGAAGCTGTAGAACGTTCAGGGTTGGTAAAGGTCAAGAGCTACAGAATCGACTTAGATCTCACCACCGGTGCAGAGAACTTCCGCGTTAAGACAACAGTTACCTTCGATGGTTTGAAGCCTGGTGCATCTACTTATATCGACTGCGTTGGTAGCAAGGTCATCAGCGCATCCCTTAACGGCGTTGATTTTGATCCTAAATTCGATGGCGAGACTGTCTACATCCCAGCAATTGCTGCAGAGAACGTCTTGGTCATTGAACACGATGGCATCTACTCAAATACCGGTGAAGGTCTTCACCGCTTTGTTGATCCTGTTGATAATGAGGTCTACCTCTACACCCAATTTGAAACTGGCGATGCTCGCCGCATGTACGCCTGCTTTGATCAACCTGATCAGAAGGCAACATTTACCATCAGCACAATTACCCCAAAGCACTGGGAAGTCATCTCTAACTACGGCATCGAATCAACAAAGGATGTCGATGGAGATCGCAAGTTCATTCAATTCGCTGAGTCTCAGGTAATTTCAACCTACGTCACTGCAATCGTGGCAGGTCCTTACACATCAGTCCACGATGAGTACAAGGGCGAGAAGACTATTCCACTGGGAATCTATGCTCGTAAATCATTCTTTAAGCATGTCGATGCTGAAAATATCTTCGAAGTAACAAAGCAAGGTTTTGCATACTTTGAAAAGACATTCGGCCTTGCCTATCCATTTGGAAAGTACGACCAGATCGCAGTTGCCGAATACAACTGGGGTGCGATGGAGAACGTCGGATGCGTTACTTTCCACGAAGACGTTCTGATCTTCCGTTCAAAGGTAACCGAGCGCAACTACGTTAGCCGTGCAACAACCATTCACCACGAGATGGCACACATGTGGTTCGGCGATCTCGTCACTATGAAGTGGTGGGATGACCTATGGCTTAACGAGTCTTTCGCTGAGTGGGCTTCATATCAATCAGTCTCAGAGTCAACCAAGTACAAAGAAGCGTGGACAGAGTTCAACTCATTGCGCAAGAACTGGGCATACCGTGTTGATCAGCTGACCACCACGCACCCAATCGCAACAGAGATGGCAGATTTGGATGCTGTTCGTACCAACTTTGATGGAATCTCTTACGCAAAGGGTGCATCAGTCCTGCAGCAACTTGTTGCTCACGTAGGTCGCGATAACTTTATTAAGGGACTTCGTCTCTACTTCTCAAAGCATGCCTTTGGAAATACAACCTTGAAGGATCTGATTGATCAGCTTGAAGCAGCATCAGGCCGTGACCTGACTCCATGGGTTTCAACATGGTTACGCACTGCAGGTGTAAATACCCTTCGCCCAGTAATCGAAGTCGATGGCGATAGCTACAAGTCAATATCGATTAAGCAGGAAGTTCCAACAATGCCTGTCGGTTCAAAAGAACTTCGTCCGCACCGTCTACATGTTGGACTCTTTGATATTACTGGCGACAAGCTTTCTCGTCGCACAAGTGTTGAACTTGATGTCGAAGGTGCACTCACTCAAGTTTCAGCACTTGCCGGTCAAAAAGTTGCAGATCTTGTTCTGATCAACGATAAGGATCAGACATATGCCAAGTTGCGCTTTGATGAACGCTCAATTGCAACGATGAAGAGCCACTTAGGTTCACTAGATGATTCGCTTGCTCGTGGACTCATCTGGGCATCCCTCTGGGATTCATGTCGCGATGGAGAACTCTCAGCAACTGATTACGTCACGATTGCTCTCAATGCACTTAAGAGTGAATCAGATATTTCTATCGTCTCTGCAACACTTATGCAGATCGATACAGCAGTCTGGGCATATGCAAACCCTGCAAAGCGTGATGCGCTGCGTGCCCACCTTGCAGAATCAGTTGAGGCACTCCTGGATGCAGCTGCACCAGGAAGCGACCATCAGATGGCATTTGCTCGCGCATTTGCCAACTTCGCATTCACACCAGCACAGTTCGATCGCATCAAGGCAATTCTTGATGGATCGATCAACGGCCTTGTCATCGATGCTGAAATCCGCTGGTATATCTTTATCTGCGGCGTAAAGCGTGGAGTATTTGGTCCAGCCGAGATCGAAGCAGAGTCTGCCAAGGATCAGACAGCGCACGGCAAGCAGTACACCGCACGCGCATATGCATCTATGCCAACCAAGGATGCGAAGTCAAAGGCATTCAATTCGATTACAACGGATAACCTCTCGAACACAATCCACTCCTATACCTGCCTTGGATTTAACGAGAATATTCACCACGAGCTGCTTGCAGATTTCGTGGACCCATATTTCGACTCGATTTTGAAGGTTTGGGAGACAAAGGGATATGAGATTGCTGAAACAACAGCAAATCTTCTCTTCCCATCTTGGGTCATCAGCCAAGAAACGTTAGCCAAAGCAGAGAACTGGCTCAACGTCACCGGCAAGGATGCTTCTCACGCACTACGTCGCGCAATTACAGAGGGACGAGATGCAATGTCTCGCGCGATTAAGGCGCGAGCTGCAGATAAGTAAGAACTATTCGATTGAATCGATGACAGAGCTTGGCTTCTTGCCAGGCTCTGTTTTCGTTTTCTCACGTGTTCCAGCCATTACTAAGACTGTGATGAGAAGAAAGAGACCTACGGGAGTTGCAACGAAGTAGAGGAAGGTCTGCACTGCTGTGAGTCCTTCACCTGGCATTGCGCCACCTTCGACTGAACCCATGGTCAATGCTGATGCGATCAAATGAATCATAGGTAGAAGTGTAAGTCAGTTAGGCAGTTGCTGCAGCCACACCAAATGGCTCTAAGTAAGGAATCCATTGTGGTTCTGTGCGGCCGGTTCCAAGAATACGCCAAGCGGCACCGACTGGTTCGCGAGGAAGTGATCTGAGTCTCCAGCCCAATTCCTTAAGTGGCTTATCCGCTTTCACGTGATTGCACTTGTGACAGGCAGAGACGACATTTTCCCAACTATGTCCGCCACCACGTGAACGTGGAATGACGTGATCGATCGAAGTTGCAGCTGCGCCGCAATAAACACAACGACCACCGTCTCGAGCAAAGATTGCACGACGAGATAATGGAACTGCGTGACGATATGGAATGCGAATAAATTTATTGAGGCGAACAACAGATGGGAGTTCTAGTTGTCCTGACGCAAAATGAAGTACTTCGCCAGAAGATTCGACCATTGTCGCTCGAGAATTAAGCACAAGGATTAGCGCACGGCGGTCAGGTACTACGCCGAGTGGTTCATACGTTGCGTTAAGCACAAGGCTTCGCGACATCACTGCTCCAGTTGTGTCAGGCGCGTGGCTCGCGCCGATTGCCCTATCTTGCACCTTCTCTCCCCAACTTCGCAGTATTTCAAAGCGAATTTCTCGTAACCTTTCTTCTCTTCAAGTCTTTTCAAGTACCTTTGGTCTATGAATGATCAGATCCAAAACGCGCTCGACTGGATAAGCGGAGCTCCCCTTCGCATCATCGCTGTTCTGGCTGGGGCGATCATCGCCCAATGGTTAGGCCATAGAACGATCAACCGGGCCGTCAATCGCCTAGCAACAGCCGATCTACGTCCTGGTCCAGGCACAGCTCACCGCCAGGCAGAGCGAGCACGGACGATTGGATCCGTCCTTACATCGATTCTTAACGCCGTTGTCTGGATTGTTGCTTCAGCGATGGTGTTAGGCGAATTCGGATTTAATTTGGGCCCAGTCATTGCTTCTGCTGGAATCGTTGGCGTTGCAGTTGGTCTTGGAGCGCAAACTTTGGTGCGCGATATTCTCTCTGGAATCTTTATGTTAATCGAAGATCAGTATGGCGTTGGAGATCGCGTTGATGTACTTACCATAAGCGGAGTCGTTGAACGTGTAGGTCTACGAATTACAACGGTACGTGCAGATAATGGAACTCTTTGGTATATCCGTAATGGTGAAATTCTTACCTTAGGAAATGCATCAAAGAAATAAGTTATGAAGGTTGGTTGACCATCGAATGGGCAGCCATCTCAACGTAAGAAATTAGTTGGTTACGATGGATATCTTCCATCTCCATATCGTCGATCGCAGCCATCATGCAGCTAAGCCATGCATCTCTTGCTGCCAGATCGATGTGAAATCCAACGTGGCGCATACGAAGACGTGGGTGTCCGCGTTCTTCTGAATAGGTTGAAGGGCCGCCCCAGTATTGTTCGAGAAACTTCTGTAAGCGCCAAGCGGCACCTTTCATATCGCTCTCTGGATACATCGGACGCAAAATCGGATCGGTAGCAACTCGTGCATAGAAACCAGAGACCAGTTCGGTAAAGAACTCCTCTCCCCCGATTTCTTCGTAAAAAGTGCTCACTGTTTTAACTCCGCCATAGGAATATTCTTAGCAATTTGCAGAACAAAGAATGCTGTCACTACGCACATGAGGCCGCTGATGTAGAAGGCTAGGGCGTAATCTCCAAAATGTACGCGCATAACTGCTGCACCAAATGCTGCTACCGAACCTCCGACTTGGTGGGCCGCAAAGACCCAACCGTAGACAACTGTTGCACGGGTAGGGCCTAAGACTTGGCGGCAGAGCATGATTGTTGGCGGAACAGTTGCTACCCAATCTAAACCGTAAAAAATTACAAAGACTAAGGTCGATGGGTGCATGGTGCTAAAGAGAATTGAAGGGAGCAAGAACAGTGAGAGGCCGCGTAAAGCATAGTAAAAGAAGAGAAGCTTGCGCGGATCAAATCTATCTGTCAGCCAACCACTTGCAAGAGTTCCGATCACATCAAAGACTCCAATAAGCGCAAGAAGACTTGCAGCAACTGGTTCTGCCATTCCATGGTCATGAGCTGCAGGGATGAAATGTGTACCAATCAGACCTGACGTGGATAAACCGCAGACAAAGAAAGAACCTGTCAAAAACCAAAAATCTCTCTTTTTGCTCGCCTCTTTGAGAGTGACTATTGCCAACTTTCCTGCTGGTATCTGACTTGCTGCAGGTGGCTGCCAATCAGATGGTGCTCCATACGGAAGCAATCCAACATCTGCCGGTTTTTCGCGAAGGAAGAGAAAGATAAATGGAACAACCGCTATCGATGCAAGTGAGACGGTGATGGAAATAGATTTCCAACTATACATTTCAGCAAGTTTGGATAGCCCGGGCAAGAAAATCAGTTGGCCGGTAGCAGTTGCAGCTGTCAGTGCACCAATAACTAATCCACGTCGAGCCACAAACCAACGGTTTGCCACAGTTGCAGCAAAGACGAGTGCCATTGAACCTGTGCCAACGCCAACCACAACTCCCCAGAGAGCAATCAGATGCCAAGGGCTTTGGATAAAGATTGTTAAGCCGGAACCAATACTGACAACCGTCAGCGCTGTCATAACAACTTTGCGAATTCCAAAGCGCTCCATCAGAGCGGCTGCAAATGGCGCAACTAGACCAAAGAGCAGAACATTTATCGCCACTGCTAGGGAGATATCTGAGCGTGACCAACCAAAAGACTCTTCGAGCGGAACTATAAGAACCGAAGGTGCAGATCTAAATCCTGCTGTAGCCATCAACGTCAGAAATGTGACAGCTGCGGCAATCCAGGCGGGATGTAATCTACGTGTTTTTGTCATCCTAAACGTAACCACACTGTGCAATCAGTTGGAATCTGACCATCAACAATGTCAACGGAGGAAATCAATATTTCAGCCCCATGAGGAATTGCAATCGCTGCACCGAAATTGACATAGCAAGCGAAGTTGCCAGGACGCGAGAAGGCAATCACATCAGGACCTGCATCAATCCACTCCATAGGTCCATCGCCAAGACCAGATTCGCTCTTACGAATTGTTAGAGCCTGTGAATACAGCGAATGTGTTGAACCTTTCACGCCAACTTGTGATTGAACAGAATAGGAACCCCACCATGGACTCTGTGGAAGCCAGGCCTCAGCGGGAGTGAGAGCGTTATTTGAAGAGAAACCAAATGCGCCTTCAGGAGATGATTTCCATGCAATAGGAACACGACAGCCATCACGACCGCGATCTTTATATCCGCTCATCTTCCAAATTGGATCCGTCAGGCGGTCCTCAGGAATATCTCGAACTTCAGGAACAGCAAGCTCTTCGCCTTGATAGATGTAAGCGCCACCAGGTAAGGCCAACATTAAAAGTGCACCTGCGCGTGCACGTCGAGTTCCACGTTCAATATCAAATTTTGTGGGATCACCTTGGCGTTCAAAAGTATTTACTTGGCGATTCTGTAGGCCTAAATCGAATCGATCAACAGAGCGCGTGACATCGTGATTATTAAATACCCATGAAGGAGGTGCCCCGACTTCTGCCATCGCATCTACTGCGCGATTGATCATCCCCTTTAAATACTTTGGTTCCCAAAGGGATGTTAGGAAATCAAAGTTAAATGAGTTGGCTAACTCATCCGGGCGAAGATAACGCGCAATACGCGATGCCGGACTAACCCAAGCTTCGGCAACTGCCATGCGATCTCCGGGATATGAATTAAGAATCTTTCTCCAGGCTCGGTAAATCTCATGCACGCCCTCTTGATCCCATGTTGGGCGTAAGTGGTCTGGGAGAAATTCACCATGTGCTTCTAGCTCTTCTGTTGAAAGTAGATCAGGCAGTCCTGGGTATTTCATCAATGCATGTGCAACATCGATACGGAATCCATCGACGCCGCGATCGAGCCAAAATCTTAAGATCTCTTCAAAGTGTGAACGTACTTCTGGGTTATCCCAATTGAAATCAGGTTGTTCAACAGCAAAGAGATGTAGGTACCACTGCTCAGGATTGCCATCAGCATCTGTTAAACGATGCCATGCCGGTCCCCCAAAGACTGATTGCCAATTGTTTGGTGGGAGCTCGCCGTTCTCACCTTTGCCATCACGGAAGATGTAGCGCTCTCGTGCAGGTGAGCCGATCGGAGAACGTAGCGCTTCCTGAAACCACACATGCTGATCGCTTGAATGGTTCGGAACGATATCTACGATTAGCTTCATGCCATGCTGATGTGTCTCATCTATTAATCTCTGGGCATCTTCTAACGTGCCGTACATAGGTTCGATATCCATGTAATTAGCTACGTCATACCCGTGGTCATTTTGTGGAGATGGATACCACGGTGTAATCCAGATTGCATCTACCCCGAGTGATTTCAAATATGGAAGGCGCGAACGAATTCCCTCGATGTCACCGATTCCATCTCCGTTGCCATCGGCAAATGAGCGGATGTAGATCTGATAAGTGACGGCATCGCGCCACCATGCTCGCTCGATTCTGGATAAGAGAGTCATGACATATATTCTTTAAGAAACTCGCGTTCTGTATCTGTAATTGGACGTGACTTCTTTGTCTCCATCGAAATCGCAACTTGAACAGTCTTGATGCGAGCATGGAGAACACCCTTTGAGCTGATCTCGTAGTTAAGGGTGAAAGAAGATGTTCCGATTGACTCGACCCAGAGATGTACATCCACAAAGGCTCCGCCTTCATAGATCGGTGCGATGTAATCAACTTCAGCACGGGCCACAACCATCTCCACAAGTGAAGGGTTCTGATTCCGCTCGACAAATTGATAATAAGACCATTGGAAGCGAGCTTCTTGGGCGAAGATTAAGTACTTCGCATTATTCACATGACCAAAGGCGTCGATGTCATCCCAGCGGACAAATTGTTGGTTGTGATAATTCATTAACGTGTGAGCTTTCTATATGTCGCACGATGTGGACGAGCTGCCTCTGGACCCAATCGTTCGATCTTATTTGCCTCGTACGATTCGAAGTTTCCTTCAAACCAGAACCACTTTGAATCGCCTTCGTATGCCAAGATGTGAGTGGCAACGCGGTCCAAGAACCAACGATCGTGAGAGATCACAACAGCACACCCTGGAAATTCAAGGAGTGCGTTCTCTAACGATCCAAGCGTTTCAACATCGAGGTCGTTTGTTGGCTCGTCGAGAAGCAAGAGGTTTCCACCCTGCTTCAGTGTGAGCGCAAGATTGAGACGGTTGCGTTCTCCACCAGAGAGAACGCCTGCTGGCTTCTGTTGATCCGGGCCCTTGAAGCCAAAGGCAGCAACGTATGCGCGAGATGGCATTTCAACTTGTCCGACCTTCATGAAATCAAGTCCGTCAGAGACAACTTCCCATAAAGATTTCTTAGGGTCGATGCCACCACGTGACTGATCTACATATGAAATCTTTACAGTCTCACCGATCTTTACATTTCCAGAATCAGCTGGCTCGAGACCAAGAATTGTCTTGAAGAGCGTTGTCTTTCCGGCACCGTTAGGTCCGATGACTCCGACGATTCCGTTACGTGGCAAGGTAAATGAAAGGCCATCGATAAGTACGCGATCGCCAAAGCCCTTGACCAAGTTATCCACTTCAACGACAACATTTCCTAGGCGTGGACCAGGTGGAATCTGAATCTCTTCAAAGTCGAGTTTGCGCATTTTGTCAGCCTCTGCCGCCATCTCTTCATAGCGTGCAAGACGTGCCTTGGACTTTGTCTGACGGCCCTTAGCATTTTGGCGTACCCATTCGAGTTCTTCGGTAAGACGCTTAGCGCGCTTGGCATCTTTCTGGCCTTCAACTTTAAGACGTGCAGCCTTTGTCTCAAGGTAGGTCGAGTAATTTCCTTCGTATGGATATGCACGACCACGATCGAGTTCAAGAATCCATTCGGCGACGTTATCCAAGAAGTATCTATCGTGAGTGATCGCTACAACTGCACCTGGATACTTCTGTAGATGTTGCTCGAGCCAAAGCACCGATTCTGCATCAAGGTGGTTTGTTGGCTCATCAAGGAGAAGAAGATCTGGGGCTTCAAGCAATAACTTACAGAGCGCAACGCGACGTTTTTCTCCACCAGAGAGAACGCTGACATCAGCATCTCCTGGAGGACAGCGAAGTGCATCCATGGCTTGTTCGAGCTGTGAATCGATCTCCCATGCATTGCGATGATCAAGTTGCTCTTGCAACGTTCCCATCTCAGCAAGCAGGGTGTCGTAATCAGCATCTGGGTTTGCCATCTCTTCAGAGATTGCATTAAAGCGAGCCAACATATCCATCGTCTCGCGCACACCATCTTGAACGTTTTCGAGAACACTTCTTGATTCATCAAGCTTTGGTTCCTGGAGCAAAATTCCGACTGTAAATCCTGGAGTCAAGTAAGCCTCACCATTAGATGGCTGTTGTAAGCCAGCCATAATCTGCAAGACAGTTGATTTACCGGCTCCATTGGGGCCAACAACGCCGATCTTGGCACCTGGGAGGAACATCAAGGTGACATCGTCAAGAATGACCTTGTCACCGTGCGCTTTACGCGTCTTTTTCATTGTGTAAATGAATTCAGCCATAGACGCACCTTAATAGT
>JACCDN010090114.1_pt1 | contig 12193 bp, 7 predicted proteins | sample 7441691 | NCBI WGS metagenome assembly JACCDN01 (sample SAMN15323439, study PRJNA562643) | freshwater metagenome | isolation source: river surface water | place: USA:Blue River Watershed | collected 2017-08-16 | reverse complement strand
GCTTCTTAGAATTTAAATGAGATTTAAAATTAGATTCATACTTACAACTGAACTTACAAAATGTACACGAAGGCATAATAATTGGATTTATATATATTATATCAAATATTAAAATAGTTTTTATATTGTACATGTTCTAGAACATTCACAAAACTTAGTATTTTTTTACATTCAATTATTCATAAAGAATACTTAATATAATAATGTCTTTTGGCTATGAACAGGTACTCATTTTTACTCATGAAATATTACACTCATTTTTATATAGGTGTGGCAGTTTATACTATTTTTGAATAAAATACTTATACTTATATGCTAAATGTTCAGAACATACGCTTGGGGGGGGGGGGTATATACCTAAATTTTTTTGATAAAGAAAAGATTTCCAGACTGACTTATTTTTTATAACACCACCATTGAATAATTAAGAAGAATATCTTTTGACATTATTAAAAAAAATAAAATAATAATGGGTTAAATATTATAGAAATGTATATTTAATTAATATTAACAAATAGTTATACTTCAAATCTATTCTAAGTCGTCATCTGCAAAGTTGTTCATAGACAAATCAGAGCTATCAAATAAGTCATAGTCATCTTCCGGGCTTTCTAACTCATCGTCAACACTAGTAGAGTTAAATTGGTCTTCTATTATTTTATTCATGTTATATGTTTTTTTCAATTCTGCGTAGTTGTAAGAAGTATAAATAATATCGCTATCTATTATTTTATTTAATACGAATTGGGATATTTCTTTATTTATTTTTCCTATTTGTTTTATAAGATACAGAATAAAAGATTTTATATAATTTATAGCTCCGTTAGTACCGTCTGGATTTGTACTTCTATAAGCATTAAAAGAGTCTATAACCTTTAAATTTATTAGATATTTATATAAAATAGATAACTCATTTTTGACATTGGCAGAATTAGAATAATCTATAATGTTTAAAAATTCTTCATCTTTTATATATTTATGTTTATAAGGTGTGTTTATAATAATTCCTAAATATATAATGATTTGTCTTACTTTATCTAAATTCTTAGAAAAAATGTCGTTATATTTTAGACTTGATATATTTTTATCATAATATTCAGATTCGAGTATGCTTTCAGATTCTCCTAGATTTTCTATACATTTTATTTTAAAAATAACATCTAAACTATTTAAATCCTTAATTTTATCAAATATTTTATCTTCCATTATTTCTTTATTTTGATTTGCTTTGATTTTAATGTTTTTTTCTATATCCATTTGTTTGATAAATATATTTTGATTAGTATGATTAATCAATTCTTCATTCTTTTGAATAGATTTATGTTTTTTAAAGCTTTCAAATGTTTTTTTATTTTTTAAATAGAAAGTTTCATCTTTTTGTACTATAAAGTTAAAATCCATTTTACACGAATTACAATGATAACTACCATCTTTATACTTAAAATTATGAAAAAGTGAGTTTAAACATCTATATCTATATGTCGAATAAAAACTATCTATTTCAGTCAGATCTACAATTCTATTAGTTATAATATCTGAATACTCCATTCCGTTTAGATAGTTTTTATCAGTCGAATCTTTAATAAGTTGATTCGTATTTTTTTTACATATTTTACATGATAATGCATGCAATTTAGAATTTTTTATAAAATTTAAGTCGTTGTCTTTAGAAGATATAGTTTTAATGTCAAAACTTACTTCTTTATCTTTCGATTTGAATATATATTTATCCCACACATGTTGTTTACCTGATACAGAACATGCGTATAAACTTAAATCCGAACTATTATTAAGTGTACTTTTATAATACCTATCATAGCTGTATTTTATTCTACTGTAAGGATATAATATTTTCTTAATGTTTAGTTGTACTATTTTTTTCTCCATTTCCAAAATCATTTTACTTTCTTTTATCCATTCGATCCACATCTGATTTTCTTTTCTATCGCTCAAGTATACATCTCCTAGACTATTATTTATAAATAATGAAAACGAGTTATATGATTTATTCGTATAATCTTTATTTGTACCAGATTTTACCTTTTTCCCATCTAAGTATTCTTGAAATACTGAAATTGTATTCAGCACATGTGATTCCGAAAGAAGGATATTTTCTTGTAAATTTTCTTTTAAAAGATCATACGATTTTACAAATAACTGTTTTAAAGATTCTGTTTTATTAGAAAAAGCACTTTGTTTTATCATAGTTTCATAATTATTTGTAAACGCTTCCCACGCTTCTTTAAATTTTAAACCAACTCCTTTTACATTTTTGTTTTTAGAAATAATTATAGACTTTTTAAGTTTGCTTGTATTCTTTATTTCAATAAAGTCATATGTTATAGATAATATCATTATACTAACAATCGTTAGAATTACAATATTCATTTCTTTAGACAAAGCAGACTGTAGTTTAATATTTCTTTTTTTATTTAAAATTCTTAATATAGGTTGTAAATTTTCATATATACCGCTTATAATTCCATTTACAGTCGTTTTTCCTACAGGTTTAGTAAAACTAATGTTTCTATTTATTGCGTATAAAATAATCTTTTTATCTTCATTAATTTCATTATTGACACCGTTATTACTTATAGATGCATCCGAGTAGCTATTTTGAGATTCATCATAGCTAACACCATCTGTATTTATCATATTAAGAATTTGCATCCCGCAATGTTTACAAAAAGAAACATAAGAAGAAGAAGTTGATGTTTTAGAAGCGTACTTAGTAGTAATTATTTGATTAATTCTTTCTGTTTGATTTACTATATCATTTTCATATTTTTTATTTTCATGACTTTGGCAGAACATATCATTAAATTCAATTTCGTGAACACATAGAGTTGACATTTCACATAAATTACATGAAACTATAGGTGATTTATCGACGTTTGTGCCTTTTTTAACTAAAAATTTTGATTTAAAATCATTCCAGATGATACTATTTATAGTATTTTTACGTAGATAATCTAAACTAGCTTTATGTTCACATTTGTTAGAAATCATTTTATTTTCTAACGACTCTCTAATGTTAAATTCCAATAATAATGATTTTCTATAATCTACAGGCAATAAGTCTATAGAAAATTTAGTTCCTTTTCCGAAAGTGAATTCTTTTCTACCGGGGTTAAAGAAGTTAGGATACTTTATTTTACATATTTGTTCTAATCTAGATTGTTTAGCATTTTGTTTTATTAATAAATTTATATTTTCTTCGTAAGAAGAATACAGTTTAATTTCTTTATTTAACTTATTTAATATTAGCGATATGTATTCATCTTCAAATCCTAGATTTATAATTTTTTCTAATAGATTTATATTATTATTTATATCGAAAGAATAATAAAGATTTTGTATGTTTTTACCATCTTTGAAAGGTTTTGCCTTTAAGAAATTCAATTGATCATTAATTTTATAAGATTTAAATTGATTACTTGTATTAGTAAATATATTAGTTAACTCGTCAATAAAATAATAATCTTTCTCAGACTTTTGTACATTATCTAAATTTCTTAAAACGGTATATTTTAGATTGTTTATATCTTTAGGTATTAAAAACTTTTTTTCTTTTAAATTAAGTGAACTGTTTATTTCATTTTTTATACTTATATCTGTTGTATTTACATTATAAACAGGTATTAATTTGGGTTTTCCTTCTTTTATAGGTTTATCAAAAGGATGTAAAAAGAATTTATTTAATTCTTTTACAAATATTTTCGATGTAAATGGTACAGTTATAGTTGACGATGTATCTTTTCCTTTCTTTCTGTCTTCTACAGATATTATATATTTAACGTTATCAACTCTTAATTTTTTCATATTTTCTTTATACAGCTCTTTACCTCTTTTAAAAGATATTGTATGCATATTATCTATACTAATTTCTACAGCCATATATTCTGCACATAGTTTTAGTAAATCTCTACTTTCTCTATTTTTTACAAAGTTAAGTTTTATGTAATCTATACACTCATCTATAAAAATAAACGAATCTATATCTCTATCTGGTATCCCTATGTCTTTGAAAAAAATCTCCCTATCGTTTTTATTTAATCCGAATTCAAAATCTTCATCTATGTTTTCTATATTTAATAAAACAAGAGATTGATCTGTCATTTTAACTATCTTACTATTTGTATATACTATATATATGAAATATTTATAGATTAGAAGATTAACTTTTAAATATATATTCTATGTTATAACATAAACATGAATAGGCATTTATCTAAATATGGTAATAATACTATTACAAGATTTGATATTGTAGGTAGCTTTTTTGTTAATTTATTTTATAATGAGTTCTATAAAAAATCAAATAGTTTGAAACAACAGACATTAGATAAGAGTACAACTGACATATATAAAGAATTATTGGTGGCGTACTCAGATTTTACTTCTAGAGAAGAATTTTTTAAACAAGCAGTAAAAGGCATTCATGCATATGTTATATCTAATACAAACCAGATTGATATGACTCACAAAGAATGCATTGATTTCATAGTAAAAGAATTTGTACCAGAGAAATTATTTAGTTCTTTAAGAGATATTCAAAAAAGTAAATTATTTCATGATACAATTTCTAACGTTGTAAAACAATTTATATCAAAAATTCTATCAAAATATATAAAAGCTGTTGTTGATTATAGATCGGTGCAAGAAACTTCTATCATTTTACAAAATGAGTTTTTAGATATTATTTGTATAGAGAAAGATAAGGTATATGGTAAATTCTTAGCACCTAAATCTAATAATAATATTCCAGTAGAAGCTTATAAAGAAAAGTTAAAAAAATTTATAGATATCATTAGTAAAAAAGATACAGAGATAGAGAAAAATAATAAAATAATAAATAGTATGAAAAATATTCATATAAAGTCATCCGAAATTATAAAAAACTTACAATCAAAGGTAAACAGTCTAGAGAATTATATTAAAGAAAATAATAAGAAAAATATTGATGTACGACAAACATTAAAACAATCTTTCGAAAGAAAACAGTCTATGCAAAATAATGATACTATTAGTGAACATAGCGAACATAATAATTCTATTGAAAATGATAATGAAAGTATAAAAAGTACGTCCGACGATAAAGAAAAAGAGACTTTAGATAATTTAAGAAATAATTATATTAGTAGAAAAAGTACTGACGAAATAGTAAAAAAAGAAAGAATTAGTTCTGATAATAATGACAATGATAAAGATGGTTCTAATCTTCTGTTTGATGCTGATGATTCGTATTATTAAGAAATGAGTCTACGTCCATATCATCTATTCCAGAATACATTTTATTATTTTTTTCATTAGACCCTACCCTTTCTTTATTTGAAATAATTATAGGATTGCTAGTTGCATTATTCATTAAGTTTTCAAAATCTCTATTAATTCCAGATGTGTTTCTTTTAACATATTCATCTTTGATATATTTAGCATTTATTAAGTTGAAAGAAATCACAGTTAGGTATCCATATACGAAAGTAGAAATCCAACTTTTTGAGTTAGTGTTAAATATAAAAATTAAGATAATAAGTAAAACCGCCGAAGATATTAAAATATTAGAAAAAACACCTTTAATAATTTTTCTATCGACAGCAGAAGAAATAGATAAGTTTATGTCAGATTGAGATAAAGTCATTTTAGTAATATATTATTATTGCGTGTATTTATTTTAAAAAAAATAACTATACAAAATTATTCAATCATATGCATGTTATTACTTGCTTTACGCTTTCTTAATATTTTTATACCAAGCATTCAATCCCAAAGGATCAAATGTTTTACCAGAGTATTTTTCCTCATCGTCACCTGCTTCTTTATTATTTTTAGAATTATTATTTTTAACTAAGAAGTATTCTCCTTCTAACATTCTCTCATCGTCATCTTTTGTATCAAGAAGTCTAATTCCTTTATATACAATTTTAATAGAATTTCCAGCCAATTGAAAACAATTTAAGTCAGAATTTGCAATCAATTGCTTTAACTCATTTTTTTGAATTGTAATACTCTTACCATATTCTTCAGTTAAGAAGTCTACATATGCGTCTACTACTTCATTAATAGAAACACTGCTTTGTTTTGACACTATTACATTATCACAGATAAATCTATTCAAAGTGTCCATACTATTTCTATATTCTAAACTGTCTCTAACAAGAGATTCACTTTTAATATTAGATAATTTGCCTCCATGGTTTTTTTGCAAATCTTTATAATATTCAACTAGTAAAGCTAAGAATGCTTCTTTGATTCCTTTGTTGTAAGAAAATTCTTTTGCAACATCTTCATCCGCTTCTCTCTCGTACTTATTAGTAGGATCTAATTTATCTTTAGGCTTAAAAGATATTTTGTGTTTATATAATTTCATTCGTCGCCAGATACCATAATCAGTAGTTTTAACTACTGGAGGATAATTTGTTGTAATAACATGATTACATTTCGGTCTAAAAGTTCTTTGTTTTTCAAAGATACCTCGCCCTGTCATACTTTCTTGCGAAGTAAACTCTTTAACAGTAGCAGAATTAATTTCTTCTTGTTTGTTAGTTTCTGAGTAAAACGCAAGTCTTCCTCTGTGGTATGCCATAAGTTGTTCATTGGCACTTCCAGATCCAGAACGCTGTTCTGTTATAATAGACATATTTACTTTCGCACCGTACTGTCCTAATACTGATTTAGCTAGTTCCAATAAAGAACTTTTACCATTTGAATTATGATGAACAATATAATCTGCTGTAATATATCTGTGGTTACCATCTAATTCAAACCCATAGAAATCATCAATTCCTATTTTTTCTAACGAGAATGATAAATTTTTAACTAATCTAGAACCATAAGTATATAACATTACACTTCCGTTTTCTAACCAGCAAGAATCCCATTCCAATAAATCTTTAATCTTGATGTCAATAACATCGTTTTCCTTAATAGCATTGCTAATTTCTTCAATATCCTCTATTTTTTTATAAATTTTAGAATACTGTTTAGGTTCATTAATACCATCTAATTCGTACCAGAAGTATTTAACCGATCCATCATTTCTTGCGACTTTTGATGACACATTGCTGAACTTTAGAGAAAGAACATGATTTTCATTAACTACAAACGAATCTAATTTTCCGTTTACTTTAACTTTATACATTGTATCCTGCCCTCTAAATAATTCTTGAACATTTCGTTCACGGCCATCATCTCCCATTAATTTGTCTCCAATTGTTACATCTTGAACAAGTTTAATAGAACCATTATACATTTTAATTTTAGTATTTAATGCGTGACAACCAGAACCCTGTAGGATTAAAAACATACTGTCTTTTGGTCTATTATCTAAACATGTCGCTAGAAAATACATTAAATAATGAAACATGTCGAACTCAACCTCTGGGAATATATTCATCAACATTTTAAGTAGAATCGTAGTTTCTTTAGAATTGAGGTCGAATGGGTAGTAAGCAACCTCACTGTACATACTGACTAAATGTTCGTGATAGCCACTAATAAATTTAACATCATCATCTAACAACAATACTCCGTTAGCAACCCCCATGACATTTTCTGCTTCGTCAAGAGAATCAATAAATCCTCGCCGACGGAATAAGCTTTCAGCCTCTTTGATAACTCCATTTTTAAATTCTGTTTTATATAAGTTTTCTCCGGACTTTCTTAGCTTTTCTGCTCTAGATTCAATATATTTTACAATATTTTCATCTTCTACGCTTGATTTTCTAATTTCTGCTTTTTCTAAGACTTTAGAAACAATTTCTGGAAGTCTATTACTAATGTAAATAATAAGATTATCTGGTTTAATTTCATGTCTCCATTTATACACTTCGCCATTTTTATACTCATCATTATCAATGACAAATTCATACCATTTGCCATTTTTACCATCTACATCATATGCAAACTTTTGTTTAAATAAATGAAATATATAGTATGCGAAATGATATTGAAATAGCGACCCATTTAACACAAAGTTTTCTCGTGAAAATGCGTCTAACTCAATAATAGTAGTAATATCTTTATCTAGAATGGAGTTAAACTTCCGAGGGTTATCTTCCTTACACCAATACACGATAGAGTTATAAGTCAATCTGTTATTAGATTTACTATCAACTGCTTGATCCCACAAACTTTCAAATGATTCCGGATCATATTTCGATGGACATCTCATAGAAAATTGTCTAGCCATCTCTTTGAATGCTCCTCTAAATGATTTATCAATATTAGCAATCGCAAAAACAGCATCTCTCCATAATTTTCTATCTTCTGCTCTTTTAATATCTAATACTTCAGTAACTAAAATTCTATAGTAATCTAAATTATCGTCAACGTAAGAGTTAAAATTATTAAATATAGCCATCGAATTGTCAAATTCTTTTGTAAACTTAATTTCTTCTTTTACTTTTGATTGAAGACGTTTAGCATAAGCTTGTTTAAATTTATAAAATATTTTTTCTTTCTCAATACCTTTAAATGATAATGATAATTCTCTGTTTATAGAAGAAGGAAATGTATCCTTATTAGAATAAACAACAGCAATGCTATTTCTTAATTCTGAGAAATCTTCTTGTTTTCTTTTAGATTTGTATAAAGATACATCTTTTAGAATATAAGGTTCTGATACATCTTCTTTGCAATTATATACAAAATATACCGGTACCGACGCAGATTGCATATCCAGTGCAGACGATAGAGGCATTTCAAATAAACTCATAAATTCTTTCTGGGATTCTTTATGATTTAAAAGCTCTTGTAGAAACATTTTTTTTTGTTCTCTCGACAACCAAATATTAGGAATTAACATATGAAATCCATTTTTCCATAAATTTTTATCTTTATTGAATACCAATCTAGGTTTTACAATAATACCGACATATGATTCGACAACGTCTTTACCACTACAATCTAACATATTTACCAAACAGTCCATGACTGCAGTACTAAAATCTTGACAATTTTTAGTTTCTAGTGGATTTTTATTAGACTCTTGATAAATATCAAAATCCAACATGATACCACTACCGATATCATTTTCGATATCGGTTACTTGCATTTCTCTAAAATGAAGCGCGAATTTTTTATTATTGCACTGACTTAGTAGAGAGAAGAAATTACCAGCCTTGTCGCCGTCCGGAAGAAAATATCTACCATTAGGAGAAGTAACGTTTGCTTTAATATCTTTATCGTCTTTATTCAATTTGAACTGTTTTAGAAAATTAATTAATTCCTTAAACTCTGGAGCATTTTCATATCCCAATTTATTCAAAATATTGACATTTTTCTTATAACTGTTAATTGCTTTAAAATCAACGGTTTTGTCAATGTGTTTAGAATCTAACGACATAAGTATATGCTATTATGTCCAAGTTCAGAATCTTATTTACTATAATAGTAGAGATATTTATAATTACTTTTTCAATTTTCTAATATAATAATAAGCTTAAAATAGGCAATTTAGCTTTATTATTTAGAGTTAAGATTGTATCTTATAAAAGAAATTGAAAAATAATTAATATAATATCTGTCTACTTAGTATACTCAGACATGAAATTTTGCCCTGCTTGTAATAACATTTTGACGAAGTCGACAGAAAATGATATATTAGTATTTAAGTGCAAGACGTGTTTTTATGAAGAAAACAGCAAACCAACAGATACATTAATGTTAAATATCTCCTTAAAAGAAGAAGAAAGTTTATACAAAAATGATATATATTTAAATTTAGCTTCCAAAGACAGAATTGCCCCCCTCATTAAAAAAAAATGTGTTAACTGTGATTATGATTACGTTAGAGATATTAATATTATGAGTAGTGGTGAATCTATTTTCATTTGCCCTAAATGCGAACATAGATTCATTTAGATAGTTACAAATCAAATTCGTCTATTATCAAATATTTATCGGAATTAATATTATTAAAATTATTAACGATCTCCAGATCTTTAAATAAACTACTTATTATAGTAGAAGAGCTATTAGATAATATTTCATTAATATTTGAACTATCATAGATAATATCGTCTTTATCTGTTTTTTTTATAAATTTTATAATTAATTGTATACAATTAGAAATAAAACTGGTATTCTTTTCATCCGAATAATCGGACGATTGTAAATTTATAATTGTATCTATGTTTTTTAACATTTTAATTATATCACATGCATTATAAACTATAAGTAATTTTATAGAATCTTTACTTTTTATAGAATAGTCACATATTTTATTTATTTTATCAACAATATCTATTTTATTTCTTTCGACATAATTTATATTTACGATTCTTCCCATATCTAATAATGTAACATACGCTCCGTAAAATCTTACAAAGTATTCAGCATTTTTAGTTTTGAATATAGAATAAGAATCTCTAATTTTGTTGTTAGAAATATTAAACCATTTATTAGTTTCTCTAACTGTTATGTTAGCAAAATGAGCATCACCGTGAGCAAATCCTAATGTATTTAATATATGTACAGAGTGACATAGTTGAAAAATTACACTACTCAATGAGTTTTTATCATTAAATATATCTCCTAATAATTTCCCATTATTTTGTATATAAAGAGGTAAAGAAGATCCGCAATCTTCTAAAATAAATATATTGACCTTATTAGAAAATATATCAGTTAACTTATTTTTTTTATCATTAACGATTTGATTACTAACATCTAAATTTCTTTTTATATTATTATTATCAAAAATGTTATCACTTACGTTAGATAAATATACAGAACTTATTAGAATAGAAAAAGCTGGAGTTTTTTTTTCAAACACTTTTTTACTTAAAGAATAAAGGACAAAGGATTCGTGATTATATTCTTTAGACTTGATAAGATTTTTATCTCTATAATAAAAGCCCTTCGGTGTAATTTTTTGACCCAATATATTAAAATGATTATTTATATCTCTTATATGCAGGCCTGTTTTTCGAAGTTCTTGTATTATATCATATTCATAGAAAATTTCATTTATAAAATCATTTGAAAAAATTCTACTTCTTTTTTTAAAAATGTATGTTAGAATTAAATATATAGATAATATCTTTAGACAAAATAAATTAGGTTGCAATACTTTATTATTATTCATATTACTGTATATCAATTCATATCTTAATTTTAGCTTGAAGTCACTTATTTTATTTTCGAATAAAGATAGAACTTTCTCTATTATTGTATTATTAAATAAATTTACATGAGTACTTTTGAAAAAATTAGACATATAACTACCATCTCTAGACAAAATATTATTACTTATTGATATAAAATCGATTTCATTTGTATAAACGTCTGAATATAAATAGCTAAATATAATATATTCATCATTATTATTGAGAAAACTTAAAGTATAAATATCTTTATTATTTATAGTTATGTCTTTATTAGAATTATATCTATCTAATCTTGATATAGTAGTACTCTTTAAATCTCTCATCTTTATATATTTATAATTATATTACTTATATTATAATAAACAATGCCAGGCAGCGTAACGAGTACGTCAAGTCTTACAAGTACTACGAGTGCTGAAGGTAAATCAAACGTTGGTTCTTCTAAGAAGAGTGATGATATCAATATACATTTACAAGGCAGTATAAAAATACCAAAAAGTAAATGGGCATCACTTCCAGATAATTCTGAAATATGTTATTTTAGAAATGATGGTAAATTCGTGAAAAAATGTTTCATTAAAACATTTTATGAAAAAAATGGCGATAAATATGTTATATGTTCTAATAAACTTAATAGAGCACAGGGAGACAAATACTATTCTGAATATAGATTGAAATTAAGTAATATCAAAGAGATTTATAAAAGAGTTAGTCAAGATTCTATTATAGAATATAAACTAATAAAAGTTAGATTGGATAAAGAGATAGAAAACCTAAAAGAAGTAATCGCTGATTTAGAAGCTAGATTGTCTAAAGAAGAAGAATCTAGTAAAAGAATAGTAAAGTTGATAAAGCATCTTCATAATATAAAAAGTTTAGATGAATTAAAAAAAATCATATAATATATATATATATATATATTAACATATAATTCTTACGACAACATGGATTTACACAAGTATAATTTTAATAAAGATATGAATGAAAAAAATATAGACATGTATAAAAAAACTAAAATAGTTGACGGTGTCAGCGAATTATCTAAAAAAATGAAAGATATGAATGAAAAAAATATAGACATG
>JACCDN010830990.1_pt1 | contig 12194 bp, 11 predicted proteins | sample 7441691 | NCBI WGS metagenome assembly JACCDN01 (sample SAMN15323439, study PRJNA562643) | freshwater metagenome | isolation source: river surface water | place: USA:Blue River Watershed | collected 2017-08-16 | reverse complement strand
TGATATGTCATGATTTTACATATGAAGAAGATGAACATTTTTTACATTTGAGCATTAAAAACCTCCCAACAAAAAATAGCCTTCCACCTCCTTATATCATACTTAGCGTTCTTTTGTTAGATGTCTCTAAAATGGATGGGGTAAAAAAGCGCCTTTTTATAGATAAGGTCAATGACCCCCTCCCTCTATCCTCCTTCGCCTTCTCCTTCTTCCTCCATAAGCGCAGCGTCAGCTTGCTCAAGGGAAGAGTCCAAAGCGGGGGACTCAGAACCCTGTACGTCAGGTTCATCTTCAAGATTGGGCGCATCTGTGGCAATATCGTCACCTTGTACGACTTCGTCCGTGTCCGTCTCCTCAGGAGTCGCTTGTTTCAACGGATCAGCGCACTGCCTGGTCGTTGTTTCAGGACAAACCAAATGGCAATTGTTGGCCACTTCTTCATCCATGCATTGTTTTTTTGTACAGGTAACTTTGCAAAAGTTCGTCAGGCTTGCAAGGGAAGCTTTTATTTTAGCGGGGGGTAAGTTATACCACATCTTATGAAAGTCTTCCGCTTGGCTAAAGCCCTCTATTATTCTTTTTCGTTCCTGTTCAGCTTTTTTATCTTTTATTTTTACTTTTTCTTTTCCATTTTTTCCTTTATTTTTTGAAGTTTTAACTTTCGTTTTTGAAGTTTCATTGGGTTTAAGGGCTGCGCCTTCTTCCTCACCTGTAGCTGTTTCATTATCGCTTTCATCGGGAGGAATGGCGTCGCTTTCATCCAACTCCCCGATAATTGGGCTATCTTCCTGCTGCACTACGCTTTTTTCAGCTTTTTTCGCCGCCTCAGCGCCTCCTAAATCCAGGATCATAATGGGTAACAGGATGGTCAATAAATGACTGAGAAATATTTTCCAGGCCCTCATCCCCTTAAAGTCCCATTCCCTTAATAAAAAAAACCATTTATCTTAACAGTAACGGAAAATTATTCCTTTTCAAAAGAATAATTTGCCAGGGTATTTGATATGAATTAAGGATAAGGGCTTCTCTTGCAGCATCCATCAGATTCAGTATATCAGTGTATATCGGGAAGCCAAAACAAAGGTAAGGAAACTTGAGTCCATCCCTTCATGCCCCTCTTCGTATTGGCACGCGCGCAAGCCTTTTAGCCCTTGCTCAAGCGCAGCTGGCTTTAGGTTGCCTGAGAAAGCGTTTTCCAGACGATCCCGCCGCCCAAAATGCGACCTTCGTACCCATTACCACAACGGGTGACCGCCTTAAAGGTCGTCCCCTTTCAGAAATGGGGGGAAAGGGTTTGTTTGCCAGGGAATTGGAACAGGCGCTCCAGGCAAATAAGATTGATTTTGCCGTACATTCCTTAAAGGATATGGAAACGGTTTTACCGCCAGGGTTAATGTTGGGCGCTTTCCTCGAAAGAGAAGATGCCAGGGACGTTATGTTAAGCGCCAAAGCTCCCTCCTTTGATACATTGCCTGGCGGCAGCGTGGTTGGCACGTGCGCTCCCCGCCGCATTGCTCAAATTTTGCGCCACCGGCCCGACCTGGCGTGTATTCCCTTACGAGGAAACGTGGATAGCCGGATCCGGAAACTTGAAGAGGGGCAGATAGACGCTATTATTTTGGCCTTGGCAGGCTTGCGCCGGCTAGGGCGCCAGGAAGAAGCCACTTATGTCTTTTCCGAAGCGGAGATGTTGCCAGCCGTAGGACAAGGCGCCATCGCTCTTGAATACCGGAAGGGTGATGCCCGCGTCCAAGCTTATCTTGCTCCTCTCAACCACGCAGATACAGAACGCAGGATCACGGCCGAAAGGGCGTTGCTTTGTGGCCTTGGGGGAAGTTGCCAAACGCCGATTGGTGGCCATGCAACCATTCAAGAAGATGGACGCCTGCGTTTGGAAGCCCTGATTGCTTCCCCCTCAGGCACGCGCCTTCATCGTACGGTTCAAGTAGGGGACGACCCGGTTCTGCTGGGCCTGTCAACCGCCAAAATCTTGAATAACCTGGCTGGCCCTGATTTTTGGGGTCCACCATGCGCATCCTGATCACCCGGCCTCAAGAAAACGCCACCTCTCTCGCCAATCAGCTTCACAGGCTTGGGCATCACGTCATGATTGAGCCACTTATTCAAATTCTTCCCCTTTCGGAACTTCTCTTAAAATTGCCCCCTCTTTCATCCTTTGAAGCTATTGTAACCACATCACAACAGGCCGTGCGTTGCCTGGCGAACCTGACGCCCCACCGCGACTTTTCCTTATGGTGCGTCGGAACGGAATCCTCCAGAACCGCAAAAAAACTGGGGTTTAACACCATTCAGACTGCAGAAGGCTCTGCTGAAAATTTACTCATCAAATTGCTCAAAACCCTTATCCTCCCTCTTCAGAAACCCATCCTTCACGTTTGCGGGGATGTTATTCGGGTGAATGTAGCCGAGGTTTTGCGAAGCCGGGGCATTGTTGCCCAACAGGTTATTGTATATAAAACGCAAGAAGCGGAAGCTTTCTCTGAGGAGGCGCACCACGCCCTGAAGACAGGCATTCTGGATGCAGCTTTGTTTTATTCCCCTCGAACAGCACGCATTTTCCGCAATTTATGCAAAGCCCTTAAGCTTGAACAACACTGCGCATCTCTGACCGCGCTTTGTCTAAGCGATTCGATCAAGATGGAAATTTTTGATCTTCCCTGGAAAAAAATTCAAATTGCAAAAAAAACGTCAACAGATGATTTACTAATGACGCTGATGATGGCAGACTAGCGATGATTTTCAGGGTCAGTTGAGGAGGTTTTTATGCCAAGCAAACCCGTCCCCCCCCGCCCGAATGACGGAGGCGCCCCGCCCCCCAAATCGTGGCCTTTATGTTCCCGGCGGTACATCGTCCCGCTTTGCCTCATCCTTTGTGGGGGCATAATCAGCGCCGTCGTTTTTCTTGAACCTGCTTTTTGGTTGACAGCCCATCCTCATGCGCAAGACATCACCATCCTAAAAAGTCAAATAACTACCCTTAACAATCGAGTTAACCGACTGGAATCAGATGAAAAAACGCTCGCAATATCCCAGATCGATCTGGAGCGGGTCAAGGACATAGACGCCCGTATCGCCACACTTTATCAACAGATTGAAACGATTCAAAACCAAATAAAATCTGAGGCGTTTCCCCTGCAACCACAACGGTCCTTGGCCCTTGAGAAAGAAGTGAGCCACCTTGCTGAAGCGGAAAAAATTTTAAAATCCGTCTTTCTTTTTTGGCGGTTGAAGGCAAAGATTTTATCTGAAGCGCCTTATGCAACAGAATTGGCAGACTTTAAAAAGACAATAAAAGATTCAACAAATCTGTTAATTCTGGAAAAATATGCAGAGCAAGGGCTTCACGCGCTTAAAGAGGAGCTTTCATCTCCTCTTCTCGTCTCTAACAGTGAAACAAACTGCTGGTGGGACCGCATGAAAGCTATGGCAGGCTCTTTGATAAAGATAGAAAAGGTTGATGGGCCCGTACCGCTATCCCCTTCTTCGTCCCAACGTCGTCAAGCTGTTGAAGAGGCGTTAGAGCAGCTTGAGCAAACCTTAACCAAGCAGATCACGACGATATCCCCTATTCCATCGCCTCTACCGGGAGATGTCCCATGATGGTTCATTTCTTACGGGGATTTATCTTCTTTGTAAAATTAACCATTCTTGTGGTCTTGGGCGTCTTCTTAGCCCAACATCCAGGTGAGGCCCATCTAACCTGGTTTGGATACCGGATTGATATGAGTATGGGAATCCTGTGCGCCAGCATTTTATTTGGCATCGCCATCCTCCTCCTCCTCGCCAGCGCCTGGCGCTTCTTATGGCGCTTACCCATTATCTGGGCGGAACGCCGGAAAATGCACCGCCAGCATAAAGGACAGGCTGCTTTAATAGAAGGCTTAAGCGCCATTGCTGCGGGGGAATTTTCCGAAGCCCGCCGCTTTGCGAAACGCGCGCTCACCTTGAATGCCGAACAACCCCTAAATCTTCTTCTTTCTGGCCAAGCGGCCTTTATGTCTGGAAAATTTGAGGAATCCCATGCGCACTTTCTTCAAATGAGCAAAAATCACGAAACAGCCTTTCTTGGCTTACGCGGTTTAATTTTACAAGCCCGGCAGACAAATAATTGGGAACACATGCGTCAGTTGCTTCAGGAAGCCATGAATATTCGTCCTAAATCACCCTGGGTCCTTCAGCAATTGCTCGAGCTTGACGTGCGTTTAGGCTCTTTTGATAAAGCCAGCATGATTGCGGAACAAATGCAGCTTCGTCAATTAATTACGAAGCCGGAAAGCCGCCGCCGCCAGGCGCTTATTCACTGGATGAAAGCTGAAGCCGCCGAACGGGCCGGGGATGAAAGCTTGTTCGTTCAAACAGCGGCCAGCGCTCACTATGAAGCCCCTGAGATTTCAACAATCGCTGTTCGTTTAGCAAAGTGCTACCAGAAGATTGGGAAAACTTCTAAAGCCCTGAAGGTATTAATGACGGGTTACGCTCATGCCCCCCATCCAGACTTTGCAGACCAGCTGGTTGCCTTCAACCCCGAGGCCACCACCCTTGACCACTACCGGGACATTGAAAAGCTTGTGGAAGGGATCCCCAGCCATCCTGAATCCCTTTATATTCTGGCAAGGGCTGCTAAAGCAGCAAAGTTATGGGGGCAATCCCGTCATTATTTAACTTTACTCAAAGGAATTTTATATTCCCAGCGCGTTTGCCGCCTGATGGCGGAAATCGAAGAAGCCGAAAACCCGCATCAAGCGAACCACGCCCATGAATGGTGGGAGCAAGCCATCACAGCCCCCCCGGATCCAACCTGGGTTTGTGGAAGTTGCCATATAACGTTGCCTGTTTGGCGCCCGATTTGCCCCTCTTGCGAAGGGTTCGATCAAATTGCCTGGCGGCCTCCCGCTGGCGGCGCCGCTACCCATATCGTTCATAAAGAAGCTACGCCCTTACTGGGGTAATTTAAGCGCCTCCTCATTTTTTTTGCGCCATGAGAAGGATATCCCGCGCAACAGGGGCGGCTGCTTTTGTACCGCTCCCCCCATGCTCTACAAGAACAGAAGCCACAAAGCGGGGATCCTTAAGGGGCGCATACCCCACAAACAAGGCATGCTCACGGGTATGCCAGGGACGGCTGGCGCTACCGGCCAGTCCCTGTTCCCGGTCCCGCTTCGTGATGCGCTGCACCTGGGTAGAGCCTGTTTTGCCACCCATCTCCAACCCAGGTTCGAGGATACGGCTTGCGTAGGCGGTTCCCAAGGGCTTGTTCACCACCTTTGCCATGCCTGATAAAATAATCTGGAGATGCTCGGGATTTAACTTCATATCGTCAAAAACAGGGGTCTCATCCGTTATGCCCAGGCGGGGAAAAACGGCTTTTCCCGTCACAAGGCGGGCTGTCATAACGGCTAACTGAAGCGGCGTCGCCAGCACATACCCTTGACCAATGCTTGCATTATACGTCTCACCCAGCATCCAGGACTTTCCCATCACCAGGCTTTTCCATTTGCGCGACGGGATGAGTCCCGGCTTTTCCCCCGGTATATCAATACCTGTCAACGCGCCTAAGCCAAAACGCTTTGCCATCGCTGCCATGGGGTCAATGCCCAGGAGTTTCCCCACTTGAAAGAAATAGACATCGCATGATTGGGCAATGGCATTTTCCAGGGTGATTGTCCCATGCCCCCCGTATTTCCAGCTATGGCAATGGAAAGAGTGATCTCCTAATGTTACGAACCCCGAACAACAAACCGGCGTTGCGGGCGTAATGACCCCCGCTTCCAGGGCTGCCAAAGCCACAATCATTTTAAATGTGGATCCAGGGCCATATTGTCCTGTCAAAACTTTGTCGTTTAAAGGACGCTGAGGATGGTTTAAGAGCGCCTCCCAATCCGTCTTTGAAATGCCATTGGCAAATAAATTGGCATCAAATCCTGGCATGGAAACATAACTTAAGATCCCCCCCGTTTTAGCATCCAGGATGACCGCCGCCGCTCCCTTTTCCATTGAAAGGCGCTGGAATACGGACTGCTGCAATTCCAGGTCAAGGTTTACCCGCATGTCTTGTCCGGCAATACTTGGCGTTGTCGATAATTCCCGCACAATACGGCGAACAGCATTTAATTCGACCTGTTTAACGCCAGGAACGCCCCGTAACGGCATCTCATAAGCCTTTTCAATCCCGCTCTTTCCAATGCGGATGCCAGGCAATTCAAGAAGAGGGTCACCATCCAGCTCATTTTCTGAAACGCTCCCCACAAACCCAATGCTATGGCACGTTTCTAACCCGAAAGGGTAATGCCGGTTCTGGCCTTCCTCAATACTCATTCCCGTCAAATCCGGCAGATGGAGCTCCAGGCGGGTGACTTCGTCCCAACTGAGACCTTCCTTCAAGGTCACAGGCACAAATCGCGGTTTCCGCTTTAATTCCCGGGTGATACGGTCTATCTCCCGCTGGTCTAGCCCTAGCATGGATTGAACAGATTTGAGCAATTGGGGTAAATTTATGGCTTGATCGCGGATAACGACAGCTCGATAGGCATTATGGTGGGTTGCCAGAATTTTACCTGCCCGATCAAGAACCTGGCCCCGGGACGGAGCAATAAGGCGCGAATGGATACGGTTTTTATCCGAAAGGGTGCGATAGTGATCTGAAGAATTAACTTGAAGATAATAAAGGCGCCCCACCAAACTGGTCAGGAGAATGCCTTGAACGCTGCCTAAAATTAAAGCACGCCGGGTAAAGAGTTGCTGTTTATCTGATGAGGGCATACACGTATCCTGCTAACCCTTAACCCCTTGCTTCTTACGCTTTCAACAGACTTCTCTCGAAACCGTCGCCTTTTGGCCCATGGCGTCGTCAAAAATTTGCTCGTGATCCTCATGTCCTCTTATGTACACTCCGGTCACTCGCAAATTTTTTCCTGGCCCTGGACCAAAATTCCTGGTTTCGAAAGAAGTCTAATCCGTTTCTTCACTTCTTTCAGTCGATTGGCTAACCGGGACCATTCCCAGAGCTTGCAGGTAAAGAGTTAGCAGTTCTTCTTGTTCCATCAACTCTTCTTGCTTCATTTTGCGCATTTTTAGAACTTGCTTCATGATTTTGACATCAAAACCATTCCCCTTCGCTTCCCCGAAAACTTCCCGGATGGCTTCCATTAACTCCGCCTTTTCTTCCTCAAGGCGTTCTACTTTTTCGATGTATTGACGTAATTGCCCAGACGAAATGACTTCAAACGACATGTTATTCTCTCCCAAGACTGGTCTATTGATTATTGATTTGACTTGTTATAGCAGAAACGAAGTTGCGGAATAAGCACCCTTCTTCTGGCTCCTTTACCTGCCTTCGCCAAACATTTCCTGTTCAATAGCATGGCACAAGTAGTGATATAAGCAAATGTGAACTTGTTGAATCAAAGGCGTAGAGGTAGACGGCACGCTCAGAAGGATATCACTGAAAGGCGCCAATTTTCCACCCCCTTTTCCCGTAAAGGCAATTGTTTTCATTCTCTGGTTATGGGCAGCCTCAAAAGCGCGGACAATATTTGCTGAATTTCCACTTGTCGATAAGCCAATGAGAACCCCCCCCGGTTTTGCATAAGCTTCCACCTGGCGGGCAAAAATATAATCATAAGAATAGTCGTTGGCTAATGCGGTTAAGACGTTGACATTGTCACACAAGGCAATCACATTTAAGGCTTTACGTTCCATCAGGAACCGTCCAACCAGCTCCCCTGTAATATGCAAGGCATCACACGCAGAGCCGCCGTTGCCACAAACCAGAACCGGCAATCCTTGCGTTAACGTACCTATAACCAGGCTAATGGCTTCTTCTGTGGCATGTAACAGGGTATCATCAGCCGCTGCAAGCTGGATCACTTGCGCAGACTCCTCTAAATAACGCTTTACAAGCATCTTTTTGCCTTTCTTTGAAATAAAGTTATCACCATTTCCCGGTCATATCATGCGCCACAGGCAATAGCAAGCATTCCCAAATCTTTCAATCTATGCTATATTTCTCCGTAAGCAAACCTATAGAACTCCAAAGAGTAATGCAAATGACGCTCAATGAGAACCGGGATGGATGGCGGGAAGCCGGCGCCCATGCAAAAGCTTGGCCTTTTGAAGAAGCCCGCCGCATCCTGCGCCGTATTCAACATCAGACGCCAAAAAAAGGTTATGTCTTATTGGAAACAGGCTATGGCCCATCGGGGTTGCCCCACATCGGCACGTTTGGTGAAGTTGCCCGGACTTGCATGGTGCGCCATGCCTTTCAGGTTTTAAGCGATATTCCTACCCGGTTGTTTGCTTTTTCTGATGATATGGATGGATTGCGCAAAGTCCCTGACAATGTTCCAAACCAGGCTATGCTGGCGCTGCATTTAGGTAAGCCCCTCACCCAAATTCCAGATCCTTTTGGCCGTTATGAAAGTTTTGGCCATCATAATAATGCCATGCTCCGTCAATTTTTAGACTCTTTTGGATTTGACTACGAGTTCCAAAGTTCCACGGATTGGTATAAAAGTGGCCGGTTTGATGAAACGCTAAAACTTGTCCTTGAACATTATGACGAAGTTATTGCTGTCATCCTCCCCACCTTACGCGAAGAACGCCGGGCTACCTATAGCCCCTTTTTACCCATTTGCCCTAAAACGGGGCATGTCCTCCAAGTCCCCATTATCAGCCGCGACCTGGAGGCTGCCACGGTCAGCTATCTCGATCCAAAAACGAAAGAACCCGTTGAAGTTCCCGTAACGGGAGGCCATTGCAAGTTACAATGGAAAGCGGATTGGGGCATGCGCTGGCGGGCGTTTGATGTGGACTATGAAATGTCTGGCAAGGATCTCATTGATTCCGTAAAGCTTTCAAGCCAAATCACGCATATTTTGGGTGGCCGTGCTCCTGAATGCCTGACTTATGAGTTATTTCTTGATGAGCTGGGACAAAAGATTTCCAAAACAAAAGGCAATGGCTTGCCCATTGAGGACTGGCTCAAATACGCGCCTTGGGAAAGTTTATCCTATTACATGTATCAATCTCCCCGTAAAGCGAAACGCCTCTACTTTGACGTTATTCCCCGCCATGTGGATGATTATTTGAGCTGGGTCGCCAAGTACCCTGCTCAAACGCAAGACCAGCAGTTAGAAAACCCTGCCTGGCACGTTCATTCCGGGCATGCTCCTGTCCTGGAAAGTTCTTTAAGCTTTGGGATCCTTTTGAATCTAGCTTCCGTTTGCCATGCTGAGGATGCCTCCATTTTATGGGGGTTTGTGACCCGGTACCAGAAGGAGGCGACACCGGAGTCCGCTCCGTTTCTAGCCAGGCTCATTGATCATGCGATTCACTATTACCATGATTTCATTCTTCCCGCCAAAACTTACCGTCCCCCGACAGGGATAGACCAAACAGCTCTTCTTGACTTAAGGGACTGTTTAAAGCTCCTGCCAGCGGATACTTCCGCCGAAGACCTGCAAACTCTTATTTTTGAAGTTGGAAAGCGCCATCCCTATGCAGACCTGCGGGCCTGGTTCGCCACATTATATGAAGTACTCCTTGGACAATCGGACGGCCCCCGCATGGGATCCTTTATTGCCTTGTACGGCATCAAGGAAATGATAAATTTGATTGAAGAGAAGGTCAGTCAAGCAACCAACCTTGAAAATGCGGGAATAAAAATGTGACAAACACAGCTGTCATTCCCGCTTCTTCATTTCTCCGGCGTCTTTACGACTGGACTATACGAAGCGCCAGCACCCCCAAGGCTGTTTGGACTGTCACACTCGTTTCCTTTGCGGAAAGTTCCTTCTTTCCCTTGCCGCCTGACCTGATGCTCATCCCCATGGTTTTAGCGGATCGCGCAAAAGCCTGGTGGTTAGCTTCTCTCTGTACCATTTCCTCTGTTTTAGGGGGGCTGGCTGGTTATGCCATCGGTTATTTCTTGTTTGAAACAGCCGGGGAATGGATTATCCGAACCTATCATCTGGAAGACGCTTTTGGCCGGTTCCAAACCGACTTCCAAACCTGGGGGTTCTGGATCATTGCCCTCAAGGGACTCACACCCATTCCCTTTAAACTGGTAACCATTGCCAGCGGCGTTGCTGGATTGAACCTCACTCAATTCATTTTTGCTTCCATCATCGCCCGTTCATTTCGCTTTTTCCTTCTCACTGGATTACTGTGGTACTTTGGAGATTGGGTCCGTCCCTTTATTGAACGCTACCTTCCTTTCGTTTTAGGCGGGATGCTCGTCCTATTGATTGTCGGGTTTGTGGCTGTTAAGATGTTAGCTGGTTAGCTTACTGCAAAAGAAAAACCCATGAGCCTTTACTCCGGCGGCGTCACGGTCTGCAACATAAAGTCATACCATTTACAATAAATAATTGATGCAATAAGGTGAGAATTAAACATACAGTGCGTTAATAAATATTGTGGTTTATTAACAAATATGCCGTGTGCAAGTTTCTCTTTAAAAATGGCTGTTTCCCTAGAGCAATATTTTCCCCTGTGAAAAATAGGGGAAGAAAAAGTATTTAAAAACCAATGCCTCAAAAAAATTGCACACAACGTAACAAATAGGTATGTGTAAAGTATATTTTTAAATTATGGAGAGAGAAATGAAAAAATTGTATCTTATGTTTTCCGTTCTATCGACTTTACTGCTGATCAATGGCTCTATTACATGTGAGGATCCTTCATTAAATCTAGTGGTAGGAAACTGCAGGAGGCCGGGTGGTCTAAAAGAATCTTATGCACGGCTTGTGGAACAAGATAGAGCCGATTTTACACACACTCAAAGTTTTAAAGGTCGTGTTATAAGTGTTGACATTTGCCCTCTGCAACCACATTTAATAAGATATCCCCATCTCACGATGGATTTTGCTAATGCAACTCCTCAGGATATTCTGTCGAAGCTCAACACACACCCAAGCGTGGTGTTTTTTGAATGGTTCCCTTCTTGTATTACGGAGAGTCCTGGCCAAAATATTACGCCACTTCTTTTGCCAGCTTTAAAAAATGCTTTTGAGATCCTATCTCACGGAGGAAAATTGATTATTGATCATAATCCATACACTCTCTCTTTGCCAGATAGTTCCAATGAAGCTTTCAAGACTTTAGTAGGGGAAAAAGTTCAAGCTAAAAAAGAACTCGTACTCAAAGCCGTTACACTAGGCGTACGCCTTCAAGAGATTGGTATTTTATCTCACTTTTTGCAAATAGCCGATCCATTTACTCTTCATATATGCCGACAAGAGAAGAATGAACTGAGGAACTATCTAATATTTAGAATTAAGGAGAGTAGTAAGCCATTTGATGATACTAAATGCCTATTTATAAAAGGTAAATGTCAAACCATTAGTGAACTTATTACTGTTTTTTCATCCGCTCTTGGTATGGAAATGAATGAATTGATGTCACGAATTAGTAACGGCATATTGTATTCCGCTAAAGGTATACACGAGGAGGAACAGGGCTATTCGGATTTGTTTGAACAACAGTATTATATGAAAACACGTGCTCCACTTATTGTGGCAGCGCTTCAAGATATAGGATTCGTTGTTAAGGACAATGCAATCCAATATCACAAAATAAACCCATATAATAGAAGGAAGCTCGCTTGGCTTATCTCAGCAAGAAAACCAGCGGCAGTTTTGGTTCCTACGGCCCTTGGAGACAGGAAAGCTAAGACTTCTGGAGGCATGTAAGTCATGTAATTATAGCGCATCAATTTCTATGATTCTGCTGTATCTGTGTCAGATTCTAAATCTGTTGGCTTTAAACAACCTCCATAAAAATCTCGTGGGAGTGCAGCGATTCTCGCTGAAAAATAGGCTAATTATTTGATAATAAGTAGTTTTATTAAAATATATCTGCGAAAACCCCCTTATGTTCTTGATTTTATATGTATATTTTTTCCCATAAATAATAAATAGACAAATCATTTTTTCGCAGATATCTTTGAAAGAAAATGTTTAAAAACAAAAAATTATATGTTTTTTAGCGGGAGTCGCTACTAAGGACAGGCTCAACCAGCAAGAGACATCTAACAAAAGAACGCTATTTAACCTCAACTCGACGTAAGAAGGAATTTATGGGTAATGGCATTAGAGAAAGAAACATTTGGTTTTTTCGGCTTAAAAACATAAGCAATCATCCCCGCCAGAACGTTTGCGAAAAAATTTGGAACT
>JACCDN010997580.1_pt1 | contig 12197 bp, 7 predicted proteins | sample 7441691 | NCBI WGS metagenome assembly JACCDN01 (sample SAMN15323439, study PRJNA562643) | freshwater metagenome | isolation source: river surface water | place: USA:Blue River Watershed | collected 2017-08-16 | reverse complement strand
TTTGGGACAAAAATCAGCAATGTTGTTTGATGCAACATATAAAACTGAAAAGTCTGTACAGACCATTTATAGTAAGAAAGTAAAACTACTAACAAACACAATTTCAAAATGGACTTACTATAATATTTTTGATATTTGATTTAATTTAATTTTGTCGGAATTACTTTGAATTTATTTTTTGCTTCTTTTAGCTTTTGCTTCTTCAGCATAAGATTTAATTAAAGCAGCAATTTTACCTTTTCCCTTGGATTCTAAATCTTTTTCAAAAAATTCAATAATTTTTTTATTTACATTTTCAAAATCTTTTTCATCTTTGACCATTTTTTTGGCTTCTTTTCTAATAGTGTTAATGTATTTAATTAAACCAAACCAATCAGATCTATCTGCCCCAACAGCTTTTATTATCTTTTCATTTACAACTTGAGCAGCTTTTAATGCTGGAGGCAATTCTCTTTTCATCAAACTGTGTTTAGATGATTTTTTGGATGATTTTTTGGCACCTCCTTTGATATCAAGTTCTACATCTAAAACTCTTGCTAATTTGGATGATTTTTTAGATGATTTTTTAGATGATTTTTTGGATGATTTTTTGGATGATTTTTTGGCTCCACCTAACATCACTTTAGATGATTTTTTAGATGATTTTTTAGATAATTTTTTAGATGATTTTTTAGATGTTTTTTTAGATGTTTTTTTAGATGTTTTTTTAGAAGGGGTTTTGGATGATTTTTTGGATGATTTTTTGGATGATTTTTTACCACCTTTTAAAGTTTTGGATGTTTTTTTAGATGATTTTTTAGATGTTTTTTTAGATGATTTTTTGGATGATTTTTTGGATGATTTTTTGGAAGTTTTTTTGGATGATTTTTTGGATGATTTTTTGGATGATTTTTTGCCACCATTCAATGTGTTCATCATATCAGTATTAACCATTCTTGCCATTTTGGATGATTTTTTAGATGATTTTTTAGATGATTTTTTAGATGATTTTTTGGATGATTTTTTGGATGATTTTTTACCACCTATAACATTTTTAAGTTCTTTAACACCTTTAGTTTCATCAAGATTAATTTTTTTAGAAATTGACATATTAATATTATATATTTATATAATAAAAAAAAAATTTCTATATATAAAAAATCTTTTTATATATAAAAAAATCTAATATTATTAAAAACATTAAATTTACTAAAACAAAAATTGAAAAAAACAAATAATATTAATAATAAATAATATATAAAATGGGTGTTCCAGGTTTTTTTTCATGGTTAATAAAAAATCATAAAAAATTAGGTGCTAACGATATGATATTAAATATTTCACCAAATAACATAAAATGGTTAATGTTAGATACCAATTGTTTATTGCATCCATGTGTAGCAAATATATTAGAAAAATATAAAAAAGATGAACTTAAAATAGACAAAAATAAAGATTTAAGAATTCAAATAGAAAAATACATATGGAATAAAATAACTGAAAGTATAGATAATATGATAAATCGTATGAACCCTGAATATTTATACATACCAATAGATGGTGTAGCACCAATGGGAAAAATTCTACAACAAAGGCAACGAAGATATAGATATTTTTTTGATAAAAAAATAAAATTAAATGAAACTGAAGAAATAGAAACAAAAATATCAAAAACTCTATTAAAATCAAATGGGATTGAAGAACCCATATTACCAATATCATCAATAGAATTAACACCAGGAACAGATTACATGGAACGTCTAAATAAATTGATGGAAGAATATATAAAAACATTAAAAAAACGTGGTATAAAATGTATTTATTCATCATATCATGAAGAAGGTGAAGGAGAACATAAATTATTACAATATATAAAAAAAAACTTAAAATCTCAAACGGAACCCATCGTAATTTATGGATTAGATGCTGATTTATTATTTTTATCATTAAGTGTAGATAATAAACATGATTTATATGTGATGAGAGAAAAACAAATATTTAATAATAAAGAAGTAAATTTGGATGATGAACCAGAATACAATTATGTAAATTTAAAACATTTACGAACATTAGTATCAAATTTAGAAATAAGTATAAATGATTTCATAGTATTATGTTATTTAATTGGTAATGATTTTTTACCTGGATTATTAACAACAGATATAAAAAATGGTGGATTAGATAAAATATTTAAAGCATGGAATAATTTAAAATTGAAAAAACACATAAATGACAATCAACAAAAATCATATTTATCTGAATATGATGAAAAAACAAAACGCTATAAAATAAATTTGCCAATATTAAAATGTTTATTTGAAGAATTAACATGGACTGAACAATACATATGGAAAAACATGAATCGTGATAAATTATTAAATCAGCACAATTTAAAACAAGAAGAAAAAAAAGAACTATTAAAATTCAAAGAAGAATATAAAAAAAATCAATTAAAAAAATTCATATCAGGAGAAACCGCAAATACTGATTTTTTAGAAAAAATAGAATTTTCAAGTTCCCAAGAATATTATGGTTATTATTTAGGTGTTGAATCAATTAGAATTGATGAATTAATTATAAAAAAAATAGTTTTAAATTACATAGAAGGTATTGAATGGTGTTTATGTTATTATTTAGATGAATGTCCAAATTGGTCATGGGGATATAATTTTATGATTCCTCCATTAATTAAAGATATACTAAATTTTTTTCCTCAAACGAATGAACATATTAAAATAGAATATCAACCACGAACCTTAAATCCGGTAGAACAATTAATATTAGCAGTACCCCCACAAACATACGAATATTTGATTGAAAAAAATATAATAGAACAATTAAAATCAAATCATGTGATAGGATACATGTTTCCTGAAACATATCACATTGATATAAACAAAGAGCATTTATTTTGGAAATGTCAAGTGAAAATACCAATTGTCGAATATTTTGAATTTAAAAATGAAATAAAAAAATTAAATATATCAAATGATAAAAATAAAATTTATGGTTCAATAAAAAATTTTTAAATCTGATAAAAGTTAAAAATAAATAAAATTATATAAATAATTAATATAAATCTATATTCATAAAAGATGTCAAAATCAAAAACAAATAATTTGAATATACAAACTGATAAAAATTCTAATACAATACAATCAAGAATATTTAATATAAAAAATTTGTTATCAAATGCTAAATTAGAACCAATAAATCCACTAAAAACTATGGATGTTGGTTTAGAAACTGAATTTTATGAAGGCCCAAAAGAAAATAAAAGTATGGATACAAAAACTGTATTGGGAAAAAAAAATTTAGATTTTTATAATATTATAAATAGATTAAATAGTAAATTGGTATATATAAAATCTGGAGCATATGGGCATACATTTAAAGGTATTGTTACAAATGACAATGATGAAGAAATAATGAGTTATGCTGTTAAAATGGTTGCTTATCCTAAAAAAAATGGTTATGGTTCTATAACCAACATAACAAGACCGGAAAATTCAGAAATATGTATGTTAAAATTATTATCATATTTTGTAATAAGATCACAAACGCCTCATTTAATATTACCAATAGTGACATTTAATACATCAATTAAACCCTTTTTAACACTTCAAGAAGAAGATGTAGTATCACAAGACAATGTTAAATATGCTGAATTTATTACTAATTACAATGAAGAAATGTATTATGAAACTGTTTCAATTGTTTTATCAGAATGGGCAAATAGAGGTGATTTAAGTATGTTTTTAAAAAAACATTATCAAAAATTAAAATTAATTCATTGGCAATGTATTTTTTTTCAAATTATATCAACATTAGCAATAATTCAAACAAAATATCCAACATTTAGACACAATGATTTTAAAGCGAATAATATTCTTATATCAAAAGTGGATGCATGTAATAAATTATTAATATACAAGGTGTCAAATAAAGAATATATTTTGCCTGCGATTGGATACAACATATATTTATGGGATTTTGATTTTGCGTGTATTCCAGGTATTGTTGATAATTCAAAAGTTTATCAAGAATGGACAAATAAAATTAATATTAAACCTATAAAAAATAGATATTATGATGTTCATTATTTTTTTTGTACTTTAATATATAAAGGCTTTTTACCAGAATTGATTGAAGATCCAATTGTTCCAAAAGAAGTTAAAAAATTTATACATTGGATTGTACCACCAGAATACAGACCTGGTCATTTATCAAATAAGGTCAATAAAAGGTGTAGATTGCAAGTAGATGATGAACTTTATAAACCAATTGATATATTGGACAATGAATTTTTTGCCTCTTTTTTACATCATACTAAAAATAAATATCACACTTAAAAATATATTTTATATAATTAAAAATAATCTTTATATAAAATATTTATTTTATATAATTTTTTTGTAAATGTATAATTTATATATATATGAGTATAAATTATAATAAAATAAAAGATTTAGTATCATTATTATATAAATATATTTATGAACGTGACACAACATTATTATCAAATTATAATTATGAAAAAATTGATTGGTCAGATATAAAAATTGATGATTTAATTGGTAAAAACTTTGATTATCAAACAATATTAAATTCAAATTATGATTCTAAAGAAAATTTTAAAATTCTCAATATCATTGGAGATAAATATAAAAAAATTATATTAAAAAAATATTTTAAAGATTTTCCATTAACAGTCATTGTACAAAAATATTTAACAAATAATGAACCAGTTAATATAAATGATATTACTTATGAATTATTTATGAATCAAATAATAAATGAATTTGTTATTCAAGATGATATTCCATTTTTTTTATTAAATATTTGTAATTTTAATTTGAATTTATTTAAAATATCAAATCACACAGAATTCAACAATTTATTAATTAAAGAATTCAATTTATTAAATAATGATAATACAGAAACACTTTTTTGTTTTAGTGTTTATGAACATTATCATTCATACATCACATTTGATGAATTATTAAAAGAAGATTTGACTGATGATGAAATTAAATTAATTTTTTTTCAATTATTTTTTATTTATGCATATTTGATTACAAAATTAGACAGTTTTTATCATGGAGACTACACTTTAGATTCATTTTTAATAATGAAAAATATTAATCAATATAATACAATTAAATTAAATTTAGGTGATACAATTTTTGAATTAAACAAACCCAAATTTATTTGTAAATTATTTAATTACAGAAAATCTCAAATTAATGGTTTTAAAAATTATTCAGAAAAAGATATAATTACTGATAATCCAACTTATCCAATATATACATTATTAAAAAGTATGTATGATAAATCATACATATATAATAAAAATAATTTTTTGAAAATAAAAACAATATTAAACAATTTTATATCAATTGATTTGTTAGAAAAAAATATATTAGATGAAAATAATTTTTATAATATATATACTGATACAATTATTCCTTTACAAATTTTAATAAAAAATAATTTCTTTAGTAATTTTATAAATATGAATTTTAAATATAACACTTTAAAATTAAATGACGCAAATATTTCAAAAAATAAAAAAAATATAGATATATTAAAAATGGACGATTTACAATCTGATACTAATGAATCAGGAATGAAAGAAACTATTGGATATAGAAATATTAAAAATAATTTTTTAAAAGGTGGTGCTAAAAAAACTTCTAAAAATTCCAAAAAAACTTCTAAAAATTCAAAGAAAAATTTAAATAAATCAACTAAACATAAACAAAGTAGACAAGAAGTTAAAACTTCTAATGATGAAACAACTGATGATAAACAAAATGATAACACTGATGAATATGAAGAACTTAATAATGTTGATAGTTTTACGGACGATGTTGAAGAAATTGAAAAAGTAGAATTAGAAACTGAAACTGAAACTGATGATGAACCAATTAAACAACCAAATCATATTAATATTCAAGAAGAAGAAGAAAATATTGAATTAAATACAGAAGGTGATGATGACAATGATACTGTACCTTTAGATTCAGAAGAAATGGGTATTGATTATAAAAAATTGGCAAAAAAATTAATGAAAGAAAATAAAACATTAAAAAAAAACCAAAATAAAATGTCCAAAACATCAAAATCTTTAAAAAATAAAGGAAAAAAATATTCGAAGGATGATTCTTCTTCATTTGATTTAAATTTAGATGATGAAGATGAAGATGGTAAAAATAACGAAAAAATATTTCAACAAAATCAAATGCGTATGAATGGAATTAATAATATGAATGCCTTTAGTGGAATTAATAATAATATGAATGCTTTTGGTGGAATTAATAATAATATGAATGCTTTTGGTGGAATTAATAATAATAATATGAATTTTAATCCAAATAATTCAAATATTATGTTGCCTGATCCTAATTTTTTAAATTTTGGTGGAATGGTGAAAATGAAACAAGGAACTAATAACAATTTTGATCAAATATTTTCTAATATAAAAGAAGGACAAATGATACAAGTTTTGCCTGAAATGCAAGGATTATTTGATTATAATCAAATAGCAAATATGCAACAAAAAGAATTTTCTTCAGAAGTTGGTGGAAGTGTAGCTGGTTTAATGAATAATAATGGTCCTAAAATTATGGATGAAGGATTATTAAATCAAGGTATGGGAATGGGTATGGGAATGGGAATGGGAATGGGTATGGGTGGAATTAAAAAACAATTACCGCTTGTCAGTGATCCTGCATTAGCAAGTATGGCAGGAATAAATCAATATGGAAATATGTCTAATTCTCTAGGTAATTTGGGTAGTGCTGTTGGTGAATTTGGTAATGGTGAAAATAAACAAATTCAACAAACTGAACAAACTCAACAAACTCAACAAATACAAAAAATTCTTGAAGGTGGAACTGGTTTAAATTCAGATGTACTAAATTATAACAATATAATAAAATTGAAACAAGGAACATTAAATAATTTTGATTTGAATGAGATAAAAGGTGGTGGAATGATAGAGGTATTACCTGAAATGCAACACCAATTTGATTTTGAAAAAATAATACAAAAATTAAAAAATCAAGAAAATCAAGAAAATGATGAAAAAAAAAAAAAGTTTTTTTTTTTAACAAAAAAATAAATATTCAAGGAGGAAAAGGTAAATTGATACCGGATCATATTGAACCAATAAATAGTCCATACAATGTGAATACAAAACAAACACAAACACAACTAGTAAAAAAATCATCATTTCCAGAACCTTATATAAAAGGTGGTCCAAGTTCAAAACCGGAAAATAATCAACAACAAGTGCTCACACAAACAACACAATTAATGCAACCAAAAACCAATCAACAACCATTGATAGATTTACAAATTTATCCGGATGCAACAAAGAAACCGAATCCATTGGGAGATAAACAACAAGCGATGGTACCATTACAACCATTTGCTTTATCATCACCATTCATGCCACCTCAATTTCAATCTTATTTTAATAACTTTATGAAAAATTTTTATACACCATTCATTTATAAAGATTATCATATAAATTTGGGTGGTCCAACAGGTGATCATGCGCGAGGCACAATGATATATGAAGATGCCTTACCCCCTGCCGATGTTTATTCATCATATAAAACATTGCGTGAAAGAAATTCATTATGTGAATATGTAAGAGGTACATTTATAAAAATAGATGAAGGAGAATTTGTTGATTTTAAAGGAGGACCAAACAGTTTAAATTCAAGATTAAAACTAATACAATTGAATCCATACAACACAAATATTTATTCATCAAATCCATATAAAGGATTGCCAAATGATCAAAGTTTTTTAATATATAAATCATGTTATCCGATAGTTTATGATAAAGATAATGGATTAGCACAATGTAATAAATTATCAACCGGAATGAATGTAAGAGCATATAAATTAACATTGAAAGAATTTGTTGTAAAATATTTTGATTCAATAACAAAAATGGAAGGTATCAAATTTTGCAAAACAGTTGAATATATTATTGATACAATGAAAACTGAATTAGGAACAAGAACAAAATTAAAAGATTTAGATCCAGAATTGGTGCCATATAAATTTGATGTATGGAGAGATGAAATATATTATGCATGGATAAGAAATAAAATTAATAATCAAAATATATGTCCAAATTTTGTATCATCTTATTGTTATTTTATCAATAAAGAAGCAAATATAAGTTTTGCTAAAAATGGTATGTTATTGGAGGATTTAAAAACTAAATCAAAATCTGAATTATTATCTAAAGAATTTACAAATTGTATAATGTTATTATTAACTGAATCACCAAATCAAAATATATATCAATGGGCATCAAATGCTTATGTAAAAGAGCGTTCTATACAAAAAATGGTATATTCAGGTTTTAAACCGGATACGCATTGGAAAAGTGTAATAGCACAAATTTTGATTATTTTTTATACGATGGATAAATACAATTTTACCATAAGAGAAATGAAAATGAATGCAAATTTTTATATAAAGGATTTAAATATTTATGGCGAACCAAAACAATTTTGGCAATATACAATATGCAATATAGATTATTTTATACCAAATTTTGGTCATTTAGTGATGTTTGATCATAATTATAAGGAATTAATTGATCCACAAAATAAAAATAAATTTAGAATTATGATAAATGATGAATTTGGCGATGATATAAATGAAATAAAATCGACAATAATATCAAATGCTATAGAATGTTTAACCGCAAAAAGTTTTGGTTCAGTTTTCACAATGGATGGTGGTGTTGGGTTATCTGAACAAATTGGTGATTTATTAAATAATATTGAAAAAGAATTAATTGACACTAGAGAAAATGTCAAATTGGGAAATATTAAACAAAATGATTTTTGGAATCATATCATTACAAAATTTATGATTCAAATGGAATTCATTCATAATAGAACTGGTACGCCTTTAAGAGATTTAGAATATCCATATGTTAGAAAAAATGATTCAAGACCAAGACCATTTAAAATTGGTGAATTGGTCATTTATGAAGAAAAATTTGAATCATATAAAATTTTACTTTTTATTAAAAATATTGATAGTGCAACATGTGAATGTGTAAGTAAAAATCCAACAACAAATTTATATGAAATAATTTCTAACATACCAAGAGATTTATTATACCATTATTCAGAATTAGAAAATATTAAACAAGATGCTAAATTAGGTGAACCAATAATTGGATTTGAACATATTTTAGAAAGATATATATTATAATATTTTTTTTCTTATTTATTAATATAAATAAGAAAAAATGAACTATAGTTTTATTGATAAATATAAAGCTTCTGATTTTATTTCACAATCTAATAATAATCTTTATAATGAAGTTTCTGCTTCTAATTTAAATTCATATAAACCTACAAATTATTATTGGTCAGATTATTCACAAACAACTAATAATTGGGCTACTGAAAATTCAATACAAAAAAGTTTATTAAAAGGCTTATATCAACCAACACCACTTGGTGAATTATTTTTTTCACAGGAAAATATCAATCGAATACAAAAAATGATTAAATATGAAGTGTTTGTTAGAACTAATGGCAAATATAAATTAGAAGTTGAACAAAATGAATCAGATTTGTTGGTTGTCATGAGAGATATTTACATTTCATGTGCAAAAAATTTATTATATAAAGTTATTCATCAAGTAAAAGAATTAAATCATAGAACAATTGAAAAAATATTACCAGATATGATTTCAATGATTAAACAAGATGATGAATACATAAAACAGTTAGATAAACCAATTGATCCAATACCTTTACCTGTGTGTGTTAATAGTAAAGGAAGAACTTCATTACCTTCAGTCACAACTACTTTTTTCTATAAATAATTTTTATAGTATGAACACTTTTATGTTTTGATAACATCTTATATATTTTTCGCTGAAATTCGATGCAATCTGACAATTAAATTAGTTGTAATTGCATTTTTTAAGAGGTTTTGCATAACTTGATCATAAAAAAACTTATTTAGATATTTTATTATTAAAATTAATGATAAAATGTTTAAAAATTAAAATATGAATTTAATCATATGATAACATTATTAAAATATATAAAAATGTATGATATTGAATAATTTTAATATCATATATTTTTAGTATTTAGTAATTCATTATAAACTTTTAAAGTTTTATCCCCATAATGTTGCGATATCATTAATTTTAGTGCAACTGTGATAAATGAATAAAGTTCCTTTAGTTTCTATTTCTCTTTGAAAATAATTTCCATCAACAGGTTCCAATGCTTTAACATATGTTCCAGCAGATTTTAAATTTAAAGGATTATATTTCCATGCATATTCTGCAGATTGTATATCTCCGACTGGATCAGGATTTCTAATAAAAGCTGCACAACTTACAATTATTTGATGTTGAGGTTTTTCTTTTTCACAAGCATCTTCTTTATCACAATCTCTAATTAAATCTCTAACTTCAACAGTCACAACGGATCTTAATTTAAAAACTTGTTTAGTTCCGGATGGTGATTCTTTTGGAATAGACATTTCATCTAAAGGAACATTGATTTTAACATCTTGTAATCTTTCAAATTGATTCATTGTAACAGGAAGATAAGAAATTTTGTAAGGATTAGTTAATCTAGCGGTATTAAAAGATTGATATCTTCTATGGACATAAAATATTAATAATTCTCTTGAATATAAAATTTGTTGTTGTTTTACTGTTAATTGACGATGATGAATGTATAATTGTTCTTGAGATAATGCAGTTTCTAAATCTATTGGTTCAGCTTTATTACCTAATGTCATTGGTATTCTCATAGTGATCATAGGTAGAGTTGTAATATGTGATGTAGAAACTGATGAAATGTGAGAAGTTAAAGGTGTGACACCATAAACATAAACTGGCATTGTCATAACAATTGTAGGTCTGATAGAAAAAGCTGCGAGTAATTTTCTCATAATAGTTCCTTCATCCTTGATGTATGCAAGATCTGCAGCATCAAAAACACTTGCTCTACAATTATCAATAGCCATTATGAAAGAACTTAAATCATTAGTATAATATTTACCTTGTCTTAAATTTAAAACTGCTTCCCATAATTTTGTTTGAACATTGCATCTATTGACTAAATCAGTAAATGGTTTTGTTTTATTAACACAAGCTGTTTCTGCTGGATCAGTAGCAATATCCCAATATAATTCATATTCTGGTTGTGTTTGAAGTTCTTGACCATTTTGTTTATATGCTATTATTTTTGCAATAGATGCTAATAACATGTGTTGATCTAATAATTGAAATTTTGGAATGAATAATGCTACCACAACAGGATGAATAAATGAAAAAATATTAATTTTATTTTTATCGAAACCTTCTGTTTGAATTGAAACTTGATCACAATCATTATAAATTAAACTTTGTAATGTGACTTGATCATGCAATTCTTTAGTTGCACTTGCGATTGTTAAAATCATTTGTAATTGTTCTAATTCTTCTTTTTTAATATGCAATTTACCTCCTAAATTGTAAGAAGCTGGTACAAAACCTAAAGCTTTTGACATTTCATTGAAATTTACATCAAAAACTTCAGGATTTGAAAAATTAGATTTAGATAAAAAAATTAAATTGATGATAGCACTTGCTTCTGATTCATCAAAATTATATTTTTTTTTGTAATCTGAGATTTTTTCAATATATTCTTTCATTGTTAAATTAGGATATTTAGCAACTAATCTTTCTTTAATTTTTTCGGCTAATTTTCTAACTCTTTTCATTTTTTCATTGAATTTTCTCATAATACTGTCAACAATTTCTTCATCTTTGTATTTCATTTTTAATTCTTCTAAAATTGAATAAGTTGCTCTTGGTTTATCAGTATTTTTTTTCATTAATAAATGAACTTCTTTATCAATATCATCACCTGAATTGGTTGATTTGTTTAATGATGTATTTGAATTAGACATAATGTATTATATATAATTAAATATATATATTTTTTTTTTAAAATTTAATTATATATATTTTAAAAAAATTTAATTTTTTTATATTTTTTTTATGATTTTTGGATTTAAATCTGTGTTTGATTTTAATTTATTTATTTTTATAATATTTAAATAATTTTGATTTGTTGATGTTTTCTTTTCTTCATTTATTTTATTCATTATTTCACCCATATAAATAAATTCATCTATAGATTTATTACGAATATTTT
>JACCDN011061696.1_pt1 | contig 12198 bp, 16 predicted proteins | sample 7441691 | NCBI WGS metagenome assembly JACCDN01 (sample SAMN15323439, study PRJNA562643) | freshwater metagenome | isolation source: river surface water | place: USA:Blue River Watershed | collected 2017-08-16 | reverse complement strand
TCATCTCTGCAGGCGTACCTGAATTCGTTAAATCGTCGATTACAAAGATGATGAACTTCTTGGACATATCAATATTTTACCCTGAGGGCTCTGAGTTATTCACATGGCATGAGAGAATGCGCTGATGTTAATTTTTGAGACCAATCGCTTATTGTGTCAGCCACTTTCGCTGCAGGATTACTCTGATTTCGAAGAAGGTCGCAACCCTGACTGGTCTCAATTTAGCAATCCCTATAACCACCTCATTGAAGGTCCCTCTCCGCTCCGTTTCCGAATTCCTCGAGTAAAACTCAATCCAGAATTTGCCGAGATTGCCATCGTTCTTGCTATTGAAAAGGCGACGAAGGAAATCATTGGATCAGCGGGTTTTCATGACTTTCCCAATGAAGATGGAATGATCGAAATTGGATTCGGAATAGTTCCCGAGAAGCAGAAGCAAGGTTTTGGAAAAGAACTACTTCATGGCATGTGGAGTGAAATCGTTAAACGACCTGATGTAAAGATTCTCCGTTACACGGTCTCCCCTACAAATGAACCATCAATGCACATCATTAAGAGTTGCGGATTCGCTCTTGTCGGCGAGCAGATAGATGAGGAGGACGGCTTAGAACTGATCTATGAAATGTCGGCTCAGGATTATCAAGCCCGCTAGGGATGCTGGTTATTCTCAACTAAAGTACTCAGATGACCACCTCACTCAGTAAGACTCAGCGAAGTGGCCTTTTCTTTGCCTTCTTAGGAGTTCTCGCATTCTCACTCTCTCTTCCTTTTACGAAGTTGGCGCTTAAGAGTTTTGATCCACTTTTCACCGCCTTTGCTCGCCCAATAATCGCCGCCTTCTTAGCAATCCCACTCATGTTAATCTTCAAAGTTCCAGCGCTACCCCGCAATCTCTGGAGACCAACAGCTTTCACGGCACTTGGTGCAGTGTTTGGTTGGCCGATCTTGATTGCAATTGCGCTACATAGAACAACATCAGCACACGTATCGGTAATTGCTGCAGTCATGCCTTTAGTAACCGCGATTATTGCGGTAATCATGAATAAGAAACATCCTGGCAAATCTTTCTGGATTGCATCGACGCTAGGCACAGCACTTTTGATTTTCTTCTCACTTAGCCGGGGTGGTACATCAAGTGCCGACCTACTCACAGACTTAATAATTATTGGTGCGGTTATTGCATCTTCATATTGTTACGTTGAAGGCGCAGGGCTCACCAATTATTTGCCTGGATGGCAAGTTATCTCGTGGGTAATTGTAATCAGTCTTCCCATCGCAATTCCCGGTGCCATCGCTGTTCACGTCGCCACATCAGATCAGTACACACTTCAGTTGGATGCAGTTCTTGGAATGCTCGGCATTGGTTTATCTTCTATGTACCTCGGCTTCTTCGCCTGGTACCGCGGACTTCGCGACTTCGGCGTAGCTCATGGATCACAAGTGCAACAGCTTCAAGCAATTATGACTTTAGGTTGGTCTGCACTTTTGTTGGGTGAAGCTGTCACTCTGACTATGGTCTTATCGGCAATCGGAATCGTCTTGTGCGTGCTTTGGGCTCTATCAAACGTCAATAAAGTTAAAGCAAGCTAACCAATACGCGCCTTACTGTCCTATTCCACTAACTCCTGCATCGCTGCATCTTTGTGCAGTCGAATCAGTTATCGCTTCAATCTCTGGCTCTACACTACTTGCTCACCACTTCAACGCGCCCATTTAGTCTCACTGCCGCGGTTGCTCTCTCTTTCACGGTGGTTATGACAGAAGGGTCAACAGATTTTGCATACTCGCAAACTAGCTGGGCTCGAAGTAGCACTAATCGATACATTGACTCGCGTTGCCCAGCCAGACTTGTGCCAGTACAAATAATGCTTTTATTTCCCTTGGCCTTGACCAAGAACTCTCTGATTTCGGATTGTTGCCTAGAGGTTAGGGCAGTTGCAGCGCCGGGATGGTCAGATAAAACTTTCACCAATCTCGTTTGCGAACTTTGATTCAGGTTAGTTGCACCTGCATAAGTTGGATAAACCAATAACCCAAGTAATGCAAAAACAGTTACTGGATTTGACCAGAGTTTCATTAAGCAATCCCTTTGAAATTTTTCCCAGAATTTGTGGATGTATAAATTTCATTGCCTACTGTAACCATCATTAACTGATCGCTAGCGCTGAGAATTCCTGGAGCACCTTTCAATGTACTCTGCTTTGTCCACGTTTTTCCAAGATTGGTTGACTTGTAAAGTGCCTTGCCACTCAGCGCGTAGAGACCTGATTTACGCCATTCGAGTTGAGTAAATTTAAGAGCGCTCTTGATCTTAGTACTCGTCTCGAATGAATTTTTAGTCAGAAATAGTTGAGAATCTTTCAATGCTATTGCTGTTCCTGAAATATCACGTGAGACAGCAATATCCTGGAAGGGCTTTGTTCCCAATGATTTCCATGTTTCTCCAGAATCATTTGAGTAAAGCAATTTGCCGCTTTGTGAATCAGTACCGTAAAGATCAGTCCCTCCACCTTCTAAAGAATGGAAATCCACTTTTCCTACCAAAGAGACTGCTTTCCAACTCAACCCATTATCAGTAGAACGAATAAGGCCGATGGGGTTTGGCATTTTTGACCCTTGAGCGGGATGTCCACTAGCTAGCAGCGCCTTTCCTAAAGAAGCCATGCCCATCACATCAGTTTTTTCTTTGCTAATCAACTTCATATTGTTCTTACCAACTAATTCGTAAAGACCCTCATGAGTTAAGACAAGCACTCGTTTCTCAACAACTTTTATGTGATGAATGTGTGAAACTGAATCGAAAGTTGCAGCATTTGCTACCCCGCTCATCCCACAAAGTGAAGCAATAGCAAGGAATAGAAATCTACCCCTTTGACTCTTTTTAGTTAATGTCTTCATTTTTTCCCATCTTTATTGTCGGTTTGATTGCTATACCCTGCCCGCAAAAGGCATCATTCCGGGCATGCTGTATATATTTGAATATCTGAGACCTGATTTCGTTGATCGGGCTTCCCACATCATTCCACCGCCTGCATAAATGCTCATGTGGTGGATAGTGTTTTGAGTTCCTTTATAAGAATAGAAAATTAAATCACCCGGCTGCATATCGGCTATTGGAATCTGTTTGGTGTAGGTATAAAACAAACCTGAATTAAGGCGATCCCAATTTGGCCAGCCAAGCCCAGCGTGTTTATATGCAGCATAAACCAACCCTGAACAATCAAAAGAGTTTGGTCCTTCACTTCCCCACACATATGGTTTTTGTGCAAGAACTTGCTTCTTAGCGAATTCAACCGCCTTTAAGCGCTGATTGATTGTGGTTCTGGAACTTGAGACTCCTCCGGGTCCACCACCCTTCCAGACTTTTGACTGGTTAGGGACCTTACTGGCTTCGTTTGCTCTGGTCTCTTCCAGCAGAGCCAACTGACGCCTCTGTTCAAGAGTTACACGTACTTTTCTGGCCGAAGCTAACTCTTTTTGCAATTTGTCCTGGACCGCTTGAAGTTTATCTACTTCCTTCTGTTGAGCGTCTCGAACTGCATCTGCTTCCTTCTTCGCAACTGCAACTTTTTCTGTAACTTTTTCTTGACGCTCTTTGGCTAAGGCTGCATTTGTCTTCGCCGCTTTAGCGGCTAGTTCCGCCGCCTTGAATCTTTCCAAAGCAACTTTATTTTTTGAACCTAAATTCTCAAGCGAAGAAATAGTATCAATCGCATCTTGTGGTCCATTGGCGCTCAAGATTGTTTCTAAGCCACCAAGATTACTTCCCGACATGTATGCAGCAATCGCCAATTTTCCAATATCTTGATGAGTCTCAAACACTTCGGCTTCAGCCACTTTGACCGCCTTTATTGCCGAGTTGAGCTCCCCGACCGCAATAGCAAGTTCATTCCTTGCAGAGACATATTTTTTATTCACTTCAGCCGCAAGGGTTGCCAATTTCCTAAGGTTTCCCACTGCAGCAGCAAGTTTCTTTGCTGAATTAACTGCTTTCTCTTTCTTATCCTGTTCTAATTTCTTGGCTGCTTCAATCTGAGCCAGAGTTGGTTTGTGCTTACTCGCAAAAACAAGCGGTGATGTAGAAACCGAGAAATAAAAAACCAGAAGTGTTGTAAAAAATCGAAATAATCGGCTCTTGCTCATAGTCGCCTAGCACCGACAAATGGCTTCTGACCAAACATTCTGGTTAATTGGACAACCTCAACTCTTTTACCTGGGCGAGGGGCTTGAACCATCTTTCCTCCACCCATATACAAGGAGACATGGCTAATCGGCTTGCCGAAGAAGAGAAGATCACCGGGCTTCAGGGAAGAGTATGAAATGGATTTCCCGTAATTAACTTGGACCCTGGAAGAGTGTGGAAGCGATACACCCGCACTTTGGTATGCGCGCATCGTAAGTCCGGAGCAATCCCATCGGGTAGGACCCGCAGCCGCCCAAACGTAGATATCGCCAATTTGTTTCAAGGCGTATTTCAGCGCGATAGAACCCCTGGAATTATCTCCCACATAACTTGACGCATACTTTTGCGAATTTTTTAAAATCTTATTTTCTTTTGCCGCTTCTTGGTTAAGTAGTCGCTCCCTGTCCTCTTTTTTGAGGGAATTAAGAATTCGAGTCGCTTTCGTTAAGGCCGCCTTTGCCGAAAGAACTTCCTTATTTAATCTAATTTTCTGAGCTTTGAGTAGTGCTACTCGATCTGAAATTACTAACTGTGACGACTGCACCTTCTGCCTAGTTATTCTGTACTTTCGGATTTCCGCCGAATATCGACTACCAACAACATCTATCAGTGACGCATCTGAGAGATATTTTGATGGGTCAGAGCTCAGCAATAATTCAAGACCGGTTCCAAAACCAGTGCCTTGGTAATTTTGAATGGCAATTCTTCCTAATACTTCACCGGCCACAGCCAGTTCAGTCTTGACCAAAGACTCCTGCTTTCTCAAAGCATTTGTCTCTCGCTCGAGTGCAGCAATCTTGATTGTCGCTTCATTGGCTGACTCATACTTTTCAGCCGCCAATGTGCGCAACCTATTTACCTCATTTTGGGCAGATGTCACTGAAGGGGCTGCCAAAGCTACGGTCGGTTGTAATGCGAATATAGTCGCTACAAATGCTGCGCTAAGTCGTTTCATTCTCAAACTCCTTAACTCCAGTTACTTGGAAACTTCCAGCAATAGCTTCTTCATCGCAGATATCTCCGCCGATTGAGCTACCCGGATGTTTTTCGCCAATTTCTTGGCTTCCAAGTTTTTTGATTCCCGCAGCATGAAGACCATAGTTAGTGCCCCTCTGTGATGCTCAATCATGGCTTTGAGAAATGCCTTATCGAATTTGAGGCCTTGTAATTTTTTTAATTCTGCCACTTGGCTCCCTGGCAACATCCCTTCCATGCCCATGTCATGTCCCATCTCAAGTGGGGCTTTCTTTGCCAGAAGCCAATATTTCATCTGTTTCATCTCATTCTTTTGATCAGAGATGATTCCTGAGGCAAGAGCTTTGACCTTGGGATTCGAAGAGCGCTCTAGGGCTGATGCAGACATATCAATCGCCTGTTGATGATGAGGAATCATGCCCTGGGCGAACATAATCTCATCCATGCCCAGACTTTTCAGACTAGTGGCATGCGTACTGGCAGTTGCAGGCTGGCTAAAAAGGGCAAGGGAAATGATGGCAAGCAGTAAGACGGTTTTTTTCAACATTTGGAATCCTTTTCTCGATTTAATAAAACAATGACTTAAATCGAAAAAGAATTAGATTCGAATGACTCCCAATTGAGGTCGAGTAAGGGCAAGATGGAACACTTGAGGTCGATAAGTACTTACTGAGCCTCGAATTAATTTTACAAAATGATTAAAGCGAGCTCTTGGGGCCCTAGCATTCAAAAACTTTCGACCAAGCAGAAGTACCACAATGAAAAGAGCAGCACAACCTGTATCAATTAACTGATTCGGGCTAAAGCTATCATTCACAATTTTGGAAGCAGTAGTATGAGATGCGTGATGATCTAAATGATCATGCTGCACAGTTACTTGGCTGCTAGCTTCAGAGTGGCACTGTTGAGCAATTAACAAGCCGGTTGAGAATAACGCAAGGAAAATTGCACACAAAAGCGCTAATCGCTTTTTACCCTTAGCAACCGTGCGCATATCTGAACTTTACCATTTACGACTTTTAGGCAGACTTATTTGCTGAGGCACGCAGCTAATGTGTGAGGGGAAATACACTGCCAGGCTTAGCGCCTTCCAGCGTCCACCCCATCTGCAGAAAACCTTTAAGCTATAAACCCGAGCCCAGATTCCCGAGTTCAATATTTTTACCAAACATTTTGACCGAAAGCCCCTTACTGCTTAATGAAACAGATTTAACCTTGAGCCCCTTGGGTGGTGTCAGGCTTCGTTGACTCTTGCTCTTTATTTGATCTTGGAGTTCTGCGGGTAGTGACTCAGCACGGATTTCTTGGTCTAGGAATGAAATGCTCTTCAGCTCAAAATAGAGTTTGCCATCTAAGTACTTTGGAGCCAGAAGTGCTGTACCTATTCCACCTGCTCCTGTAGATACTTGCAAATTGTTGCCCACAATCTGTGCATCATTAAATTCAGATAATTTTGTAATTGTTGATGCAGGAATTGTGGCAATCACTTCCAAAGAGCCAACCTGGGTTGGTTTTGATTTGCTTATATTTGATAGTGATATGTCTAAGGATGTCTTTGTTCCGCTCTCCTTAAGAGCGAAACTTTCGATATTTATCTTTGCAAATTTAATTGAATCGGAAGTGAGATTACTTGGTATGTGAGCAAGTGGAACTGAGGCAGTAACACCCGTGGCTTTGGGTATCTCTCGTTCGACACTCGCAGTAATCTGGGAGGAAATATATTGTTGGACCCCGAGTACCCCACCCAAAAGAACTATTCCGGTTGCAGAAGCTGTGATTACCTTAATGTTCATTGGGGTAACTTAATCAGTAAGACTGAGAAATAAGCGCTTCTTTGGATTCACTTCCTGTGAATCTGCCTAGAAAAGAAGCACCTTGTCAATTTCTTTTCTAAATAGACTCCACACAGTACATATTTATATGTCAGAGCGAAGAATTTTCTCCATTGGGCGTCCCTTGGCAAGCTCATCAACCAACTTATCCATGTAGCGGATCTTCTTCATTAGCGGGTCATCGATTTCAGCAATCTTTACTCCACATATAGATCCAGTAATCAGCTTTGCCTTGGGATGAATCTTGGCGGCCTTAAAAAATTCCTTAAATGTGGTCTGCTTTTTTAGGTGACTCTTTAGTGTCTTGGAGTCAAAACCGGTAAGCCAGGTGATTACTTTGATGAGTTCCGCTTCTGTGCGCCCCTTGCGCTCGACTTTGTTTACATAATGAATGTATACATCAGCAACAGGCATTTCGAAAATCTTATGAATCACTTTGTCCTACGGTTTCGAAAATGGAAGTACAAAACAGAAATTATTAGAATTAAGCCCAGTCCTTGCAACCCAGGTGAATCATCAAATTCACCAAAAATCATCGCAAAAATACCAATAAGAATTAATAGGGCGGAACGCAATACTTTCACTTTAAACTCGATTCTCGATAGGCTCTCAACTAGGACTCTAAGTCTATTAGCTTAAAGATTCCGATCAGCCCATATGCATACTGCATCGTAATGATATTTACCGAGGCCTATAGCAACCTCTTCGTAACTATCCCTGTATGGTGAAGGCAAGATGTATGTCATTGCAAGTGATTTGTAAGCTTCTTTATTTGGAGTCCAGAACTGAAGAATAAAATCATAATGTTGCTTCACAAGTGCTTGAACGCTCTCATCCGAAGCGTGAACTCCTTCGGTCATCTTGGCAGCAATTTTTGAAGTTAACTCACTGAATACCTGAGTGAATTTCTTCTCTTCCTCTTTAGAGTAGTTGTTCTGATACCGCTCAGAGTGGATTCCAAACTTCATGGTTTGATTATAAATGATAAGAATTAAGAACTTTCCTCGCTATACCTTCCTGCGCTTCGCCAAACTTTAATCGCAGAAGTTGAGTTGAGGAGGCCTATTCCAATCCCTGCTGCAATATCAAATGCTGAAATCGGCCAAAATATTGTGAGCACACCCACCGCAATTACGCATATATTTGCAATAGCATCATTTCGAGCAGATAGGTACGCAGCCCAAACTAAGTTTTGTTCGTTCTTCCGATACCTCACTAACATCAGTGAACAAGAAAAATTGATAATTAATGCCCCTGCTGCAACGAAGGTGATCCCTATACCGCTCGGAGGGTTAGAGTCTTTGATTTCTCTTACAATACTGGGAATCATCAGGATTACTGGAATCATCAAAAATAGAGCCAAGATTCTCGCCAATACTTTTCGGCTGCTTAAAGTCCAGCTAAGACCAATAAATACCAAAATGTTAATAGAGGCGTCTTCTAGAAAATCTATACTGTCAGCTAAGAGCGACACGGATTCCAACTGGATTGCGAAGGTGAATTCAATAAAGAAATAAGCGAGATTAAGAATTGCGACTAACCGCAGCACTTTTCTCATGACTTCCATATAAGAAGAATAGGTGCTTCACCGATTATTACTTTGCCTATTCGGGCTCGAATTAGCCTTATACGCCAAAGAGATTACAGAGCGTCGAACTCTGCCTTCCGTGCAGCCATCCATGAATCCATTTCACCAGACTTCATGAGTTCCATCATGGCACCCATAGCTGCCATATGGGGAGCATCGTTTGCGCCGTACATTTCTTTTCCGTGTTGCTGGCTTTGGGCTGCGAGCTCATCAAAAGTCTCGCCAGAAAATTCGAGATCACAAGCGCCGCCGAGCTGATTGCATGTCATAGATTTCATGGGCTAAGTGTAAAAGAAGAGTCGCCCTATAAGCCGGATCCTGTAGTTCTTGCGAACCGATCACCATCCATCTAGATCTGTAATTGCTTACAGATTCAAGCAACCTACCCGATAGCTTGCGCGAGCAACGCACTATCTTCTTGGTCTTGCTTCAGGTGGGGTTTACATAGCTAACTGCATTGCTGCAATTACTGGTGGTCTCTTACACCACCGTTTCACCCTTACCAATATTGCTATTGGCGGTTTACTTTCTGTTGCACTTTCCCGCGGATTGCTCCGGGTGGGCGTTACCCACCACCTTGCTCTGTGAAGTCCGGACTTTCCTCGGTGTCTTTCGACAACGCGGTGATCCGGGCGACTCTTCGTTACCTAATGGTACGCGAGTTTATTTAGTGGTGGTTCGGGTAGCGAAGAGGCTGGTAATCGCTGTAACGGTGAGCGTGGTGATGATGACAGCCAAACTCAGTTCGAGTGAAATCTCAGGGACGTGAACGCCGAGGCTATGGATAGCGTGGAGAACCATCTTGACGCCGATAAACGCCAAGATGAATGCGAGGCCTCGAGATAGATGCACCAAGCGATCCATCAATCCTTGTAGTAAGAAGTAGAGCTGACGTAATCCCATTAGAGCAAAAATGTTCGCGGTGATTACGACATAAGTGCTCGTTGTAAGACCAAGAATTGCAGGGATTGAATCAAGAGCGAAGATCAGGTCAGTGATGCCGAGGGCGACTAATGCGATGCCAAAATTGCTCATCCCGCGCTTTCGCAGGTATTTAACAATCTTCGCCTCATCTTCTTCGACATTTTCTTTCTCGTTGACCAGTTTGTATGCCGTGAAGATAAGGAATCCACCAAAGAAGAAGAAGACCCAAGTGAATCGGGTAACTAAAGCGACGCCTGCGAAAATTAGGATCGCGCGCAGAACAATTGCAATCATGATTCCGTACAGAAGTACTAGTTGCTGTGACTCTTTCTTAATTTTGAGACTTGCCAGCAAAATAATAAATACAAAGAGGTTGTCAACAGAGAGTGAATACTCAGTAATCCAACCCGCGATGAATTCTTTGCGGTATTCCTCAGGCGCCCAGTTCGGCAATAGGTAACCGAATGCAATAGCGGCGACCACATAAAAGAGAGTCCAACTAAGTGCTTCTTTAGGAGTGGTCTCCTTATTGCGTCGCACAATCGCGAGTATTAAGTCCAAGATAATTACAGCGCCGAGGACGCCAATGGTTACTGCCCACTCTGTTGATGAAATCATCGAAGATGTCCTCTTTCATTTACTGATCGAACTGCACGTAATCCATCTGAGGGCCAGATAGAAATTGATGAGATGGAACACGGTGTTGCATCGACATGGAATACCGCTTCTGCGGGTGCTCCCATAGCGAGTTTGATTGCAGTTTTGATGACTCCGTTATGCGTCACAACAATTACTTTCTTACCTGGGTACTCGGCTACTAACTTTTCAAGTGCCTCTTCAATTCGTACAGAGGCCTCGTCATATGACTCTCCACCACCTGGTGCATAGGCAGTTGAATTGAGCCATGCTTGGTAAGCATCAGGATCTTCGGCCTTTACCTCTTCAATCGACTTTCCATCCCAGTCACCGAATGAGAGTTCATACCAAGATTCATCAAAGATGATTTCGAGACCGGTTGTACGGGCAATTGCTTCGGCTGTCTGACGTGTGCGCTTAAGTGGCGATGCGATAAGCACATCCGCACCTAACTTCACAGCCTCTTCTGCAACCAAATCTGCTTGATCAAACCCTTCTTGCATAAGCTCTGGATCAAGTGAACCTGTGCCAGAGAACTTACGAGTCGGAGTCAGAATGGTTTCACCGTGGCGAACAAAGTAGATAAATGTAGGAATCTCTGCACTGCGCAAGCGATCAGTTAAATAATTCTGCTGAATTAGCGCAGCTGGCTTATGTGTGCTCTCGCCATCGAGTGCCTTATTGGCAAGGCGATCTGCGTGTGAATTCTCATCGCGAGGAATCCATGAATATGTAACTAGCGATGGTGAATGTGCATCGCGGCACTGCTTTGCGAGATCGCGCATATCTGCATGCTTAATCTGCCAGCGCCCTGACATCTGCTCGACAACTAACTTTGAATCCATGGCAACTTCAACTGTTGCCTCTTTATCAAGCTGGTGGATGTGCGTTAGTCCTGCAAGTAGTCCACTGTATTCAGCTACGTTATTGGTTGCAGTTCCGATGACGTCAAAAAGTTCTGCGATTATCTTTCCATTTTCAGTGACAACTGCCCCGTAGCCGGCAGGACCTGGGTTGCCTCGCGAACCACCATCGGCCGTTAATCTGAAATGACGAGCCATTAGCGATCACGCACCAAGATGCATCGACACTCTTCGCAGCGAACAACTTCATCTTCAGCAAGTGCCGAGATTCTCTGAATCTCAATAGTGTTCAGGGTTAGGTTGCACCCCTTGCATTGATTTCCGGCAAGCGCCGCGGCACCAATGCCGTTGTTTGATTCGCGGATTTTTTCGTACAAGGCCAGGAAATCAGCAGCCACTGATTGAGTGGTCGCCTTTCTATCTACTTCGATTCCTTCAAGTTCAGTATTGATTGCAGCCAGTGCATTTTCTTTGCGAATATTGAGATCTGCGATTACGAGACCAAGCTCAGACTCTTCTTTGGAAAGAGTGGCGATGCGCTCCTTGATTCCATCGACTCTCATCATGATTTCAAGTTCGACTTCTTCTAGTTCTGCTCTACGCGCACCCAGGGTCGCGAGTTCATGTTGTGTCTGCTCTAGCTCTTTGGCAGAACCAGTTCCAGATGAGAGACGTTTCTCATCGCGTTCAATTCTTGTAACCACTTGCTCGACATCGCCTTCAGCTCTAGCGAGCTCGCGCTTTACATCACTGAGTTCAGTCTCCGCTGCGATACGAAGGTCGCGGACATTGTTCTGCTTAATTGTTGTTGAAGTTAACTCAGCTAACTCGGGCAGATTTGCCGCCTTATTTCTCAAGGTTGCGCTCTGAAGATCAAATCTTTGAATGTCGAGTATCGAACGCTGGTCGCTGGCGCTTGCTTTCACGGCGTTCTCCTCGAGGGTTAAATGAATACCTTATGTAGTTCTGAAGGCTAACCCTACTTCATTTCAGCAACCCCTGAGGGTTACCTGGCTCGTTCATCATCTGAGAGAATTTCTACATGGCGAAGAGAATGCCCACAGATGTAAGGACGCTATATGTTGCTGCGCCATCACCGCATCAACAGACAATGCTCGAGATGCGCGAGCGGATTCTCCAAATAATTCCTGATGCGGAAGAAGTGGTGAGCTATGGAATGCCAGCATTTCGAGTTGA
>JACCDN010204258.1_pt1 | contig 12200 bp, 3 predicted proteins | sample 7441691 | NCBI WGS metagenome assembly JACCDN01 (sample SAMN15323439, study PRJNA562643) | freshwater metagenome | isolation source: river surface water | place: USA:Blue River Watershed | collected 2017-08-16 | reverse complement strand
GTTATAGGTATCTTTGCCGTCCGAGCCCCAAAGTGTATTAATGCCGGAGAAGCTCACCGCCACAGTGCTAGCGCCAGTGACAGCTGGCGAGTTAATTAACGCGCCGGTCGTTTTATTTAAATCCCACTGGGTGCTGCCAGCGGCAATTACTAATTTATCCTGCCCGGCACCGGTGATGTCTTCAATGCCGTCGTAATCATTTAAGTAGGCAGTGCCATTGGCAGCAGCCAGGGAATTATCTAAAGAAGTTCCCGCACCAATGGTCCACAGATTGGCCTGGTTGGTTTTTGCTACGACTGTATCAACGCCGCCTTCCGCCTGTGCACCGCCTTCTATGCGATTAATTTTTGCGGTGGGCGCCGAAAATTCAAAGGTATCATTACCCTTACCACCCACTAACACACCAAAGCCTGCAAAGCTGAACTTTCTATTATCCGCAGCGTAACTCAGTTCACCTATATTAATGTCGGTGATAGTCCATTTGGCATTATTCGACGAAACGAGTGTTAATTGTGCTGAATTGCCGGATCCAACAACGCCCGTAGCTCCTTTAACACCATTAATTTCACTACCTTGATCTTCATTTAATTCATATTTCGTCTGGCTGCCGGTAGAAACATCTACCAGGTTAGTACCCTCACCGCCATCAATAGTGCCGCCGAAGGCAACGCCGTTGGCAAATGAAAAGGTGTCGTTTTTATCGGAGCCCAGCAGGGTTTTAAAGCCGCTAAAGCCTATGCCATTGAGTGTGCCGCTTACGCTATCGGCAATGGCCCATTTATTCTCCGCAAGCGTGGTCGCCAGGGTATGGACGCCCGCCACTTCAATGGATTCAAAACCGGTTAATTCACCGATCAAACTTGTATTGCCCTGCGCAACTTTTATAAAACGCTTGTTATTTTCTTCCGTTTGAGTCCACACGCTTGACACATAAGCGCTCTTAATTTTATCCGTTCCGCTTCCGGCACTCAGGCCTACAATAGTGCCTGCGGCGCCGAGGGTTACCGTATTCGCGCCGCCTTGCATATTAATGCTGCCGCCGTAGGCTTTATTAATATCCAGCACATCATCCCCCGCGCCGGTATTCACAAGGTTAAACTTATTTAAATTAGTAGATTCAAGCCCCATCACCGCTGTGAGCTGATCGGCCTGGTTGATTTTCCACGCATCTACACTTGCTGTGTTATTCAGAGTCTGGCTGGCCCCAGCAATTAATGTATTGACCTTGGCAAAACTAATAGTTTGCCCACTTAAGGTTAAAGTACCCTGCTGGCTGCCGGTTAAGGCCCATACCCAACTGCCGCTGGGGCTGGTTAATTGGTTTTGGCCGTCGCCACCATCGATGCTTAAGTTATTCAGGCCCGTTGTGGCAGCCGATAAATTAAAATCATCAGCGCCCACACCACCCTGCCATTTTTTAAGGTTACTTATTGTCTCGGCATAAACAGTGTTAGTTGAAAGATCGGTTAATTGCAGCGTAGTGGTTAAATCCCAACGGGTAGCCGCGCTGCGGCCCAGCAAATCATCGCCATCGTTAGCGTCAATAGTTTTAATGCTGCCGTTATCGCCAAAAATAAAATGGTCAACGCCGCTACCGGAGACTAATTTATTGAAATTGCTAAATTCGGTAACTGAGGTTTGAGCATTTTTGGTGAGGGTTAGCGAGCCGGTATTTTTATCGGTAATTGCCCAGGTAGCTTCGCCATCCACCGCGCGCAGAGTGCTATTGGTGGTCGCATCCGCTGCAATGTTTTCAAAGTTAGCCAGCGTAAGGTTATTAACGCCGGGCACACCCGAACCTACCGCTAAAGAGATATCCAAATCCAACTTCGGTAAATTAATAACGTCTACGGCTACGCCCGTGCCGCCGTCCAGCACCATATCCACATCGGCGCCTATGGCAAACGTATCCGCCGCACTGCCGCCAGTAAGAGTTTCAACTTCATTAAACTTAACAGTAGTTGCCGTGCTATTGGTGGTATTAATGTAGTCGAGCGTACCAACCCCTTGCGCCGTAACGGCAAATTTTCCCGCTACAGAATCGATCTTAACTTCATCGCGCACGGTGCTTAATGTATTTACGCCGCCATTAACCTCACCCTTAAATTGCGAGCCATTAGCTAAAGTAAAAGTATCCAGCGCGGTGCCGCCATTGAGCTTGGCAAAATTTTCAAAGGCAATGGAATTAATAAACCCATTAGTGCCTGCATTTAACTGCCATGTGTTAGTTTGATTGTTAGCCGTTAAACTGGAATTGGTGCCGCCGATAAGGCTTTCAAACCCGGCAATATTGGCAAGCGTTACAGTTAAGCCGGTGCTACCGGTTAAATCCAAACTATCCGCTAAGCTGCCACCTTTTAAGGTTTGAATAGCGGTGAATAAACCTGTGCTGTTGAGTGTACCGGTATTAGCCACTGGTTGATTAACGCCACCGGCCACTTGGGCGGTGAGTTGCCATTTATTGGCCAGCTCAGGGCCCTGTAATGTATTAACGCCAAGGCCGCCATTAATATCGAATGTGGTTACGTCTTTACCCACAGTAAAGGTTTCGTTGCCGCTGCCACCGATTATTTTAGTTACGTCCGTAAAACTGAGGCTGGCATTGGTAGCGGTTTTAACTGTTCCAGCTCCATCGGTATTAAGTGTCCAGGCGGTGGTGCCATTAAAACCTTTTAATTCACCCAGATTATTCACGCTATTCATACCGCTAAGGCGAATAACCACTGCATCAACATCACTTGTAGAGTGAAGCACACCTCCATCTATGGCACTAAGGCTCAGGGTTTGCCCGGTGATCTCATTATCGAAACTATCACTGCCTGCGCCACCCTCCAAAATTTCGACTGTGCTAAAACCATTAGCGTTAACACTACCGGTATTAGCCGCTGATAATATCCAGCCGTTGGTGCCTTGGGTTACTTTTACAGTATCACTGCCTTCGCCCCCGACCATATCTTTAGTTTTAATTGTTTCATTGGCCAAGGTAAAGGTATCATCGCCCTTACCGCCTTGTAATTCCACACCAGCGGCATTCACATCAACCGTAAACGTATCTTGATTATCACCACCAATCAGAGTGGTGAAATTTTCTAATGTGTAGGCTGTAACTAGATTATTAGTATCGGTACTCGCAAGCCGAGTGCTTGTAGCATCTAGGGTAAAGGTATTGGTTGCATTAGGAGCTTCAACGCTATCCCCACTTAATCCCCGCAAGGTTTGCATACCGCTGAATAACACCGTGCGCAATTGAGTGGTCGACAAGTCCCAAGTAGCAGTCGTAACAGTATTAATTAAGGTGTTATTGCCTTTGCCGCCCTGCAATGCACCGCCTTTAAATGTGCCTGTGCCAAGGGTGAAATTATCGTCATTATCACCGCCCACTAGGGTTGCAAAATCGCTAAACGTTAGGTTTTTGCCAGATGTTGCATCGGTAACAGTACCGGATAATTGCCCTGCGCCGACTCCAGGTGTTATGGCCCAATTCACGGCGCCGGCTGAGGATGACGCTTTAAATTCCGCAGTTGTTCCATCGGCATTAAATTCTGTAATGCCCTCTATGCCATTGGCGCTAATCGTAGCGGCAAATACAACATCGGCTTTAGCCGTTAACAGCGTATTTACATCTTCCGCTGCATTGCCCTGAGTTGCTCTTATGGTGCCGCTATAAGTGCCTGCCGCCGTAAAATTATCCGCCCCAGTACTTGCGTTAACCGTGCCTACACTGGTTATTTTATTAATGTAGGTAGTGGCACCGTCTTTAACCTCGGCAGTGCCATCGGCGGCAATGGCCCAATTGTTAGTTAAGGTAGTGCCACTGCGCACATTTAAAATATCTTCTGCCTGGCCCGTTATTGAGGTGACCGACCCATTAGCTGTTACAGTAAATTCATCCTTATTATTCTCCGCCCCTACCAACTCACTAAAGTTAGCAAATTCCGTGGACTTGCCATTGCTCGTTATTTTGCCTTCGTTGGCCTTAGAAATTTCCCACGTGGAATCGCCGCTGTAACCAGTAAGCTTTGCGCCTCCAGCTGCAGTTGCGGTAATACCTTCAAAATTTTCCAACGAGAATCCAGTGGAAAACGCATCTAAACTTACTTCAGTTACACTTGAGGCAAGCGTTACCGAATCTTTTGCCGTGCCACCTATTAGCTTTTCCACACCACTAAAATTATATTTTTTACTACTGTCGGCAGTTTTATAAAAATTGGCAGTGGTACTGGTTAAATCCCAAGCGGCATCGGCATTAAAGCCTTTAATTGCATCTTCAGTGCCGCCAGCTCCATCAACCTTACCAGCAAATATCTGGCTGCCACCATTAGAAAAATCGAATACATCCTTGCCATCTCCACCGGCAACCTGATTAAACCCAGTAAACTCCACCTCCCCAAGGTCTGCATTATTCAAGGTGTAAGTTGTAGTTGCGCCAGTTAAATTCCAGGTGGTGTCTTTCCCATTGCCTATCCCTAACTGAACGGTAACGTTAGTCGGCACATTGGTTACAGTCAGAGATTTAATATTAGTTGCACGAATTTTTCCTTCGGCAGCGGCGCTGGCTGAATCTAACTCCACCGACCAGGTTTTGTTAGCGGTGGCGCTTGCGGCATTCACTGTTAATTCGTCATCGCCATCTGCACCATCTAGAGTAGGCAAGCTGTAAGGAGTGCCTGAAAGCAAAAACTTATCTACACCACCGCCACCTAGGAGCGAAGTTGCCGTATTAAATTTAAACGTTTTACCGCTCCAGCCCACAGTCTGGTCACCAGACTTCAAATTCCAGCTCGCCTCGTTAGCGCCCGTGTAATGCAGCGTATTAAAGCCAGCAAAAGTCACGGTGCTGCCGCCCGTTTTATTCAGGCTATCCGCTAAATTGGCGGTGGTGTTGGCACCAGATGCCGTAACGGTAAATGCCGAATTAGCCGTGATGGCGCCATCAAAGGTGGCACTTTTGCCATCCGCCATAGAAAGGCCAAGCTGACCGGATGCTATATTTAGCGCGCTGAGCGTTATGTCTTGAATAGTATTAATTGAAGCGGTACCCGCCGAAGTGGCGGTAGTTTCCAGCGAAGTTACAGTGCCAAGTTTATTGCCGCTGTTAATCAGTAATACTGATGTACCTTTAAATGCCGCTGTGTTTACATCAATACTGGTGCTGGCAACTTGACGAATATCTTTAGTGGTGAAAAGTGACAGACCTTGGGCGCTGACATTGCCCAGCGTAAGAAATGAATTATCGCCTTTAATAGTGGAATTACCGGCGTTTGTAATGGCTATAGTTCTGCCTGCAGCAACCTTGGCATTGGTAACCAAGGTATCGATATTATTGGCATTTGAATTGGTGCCAGCAGTAGCGCCCGTCGTACCGAATATATTACCGGCTTCACCCAGCGTAATAGCGCCGCCATTGGTTTTAAGTGTTGTAGTGCCATGAACGCTTAAAGCTTTACCCGCTGACTGGGTAATACTGATGCTTTTATCCGAGCTGCGATTTTGAATGGTTAAATCGCCCGTGCATGTACCCAGCGTACAGAAATGGTCAGTCGTTATAGAACCTAAAACAATATTGCTATCGCTGGATAAAGTTACGTTGCCGCCTTCCGAGCGAGTCGCATTGCCATTGCCGTCGCTTAAAACGCTGTTATCCGCTGATGCACTTGCACGGTCAGTATTAATAAGCCCATTAGCACCAAACTCAATTGCAGCACCGGACAACTCGACGTTACCGCCTGATGTATAGAGTGTGCCACCTACATATACTGTACCGTTGCCATTCTTACCGCCCGACATTTCCTCAGCATCAGCCTTTGCAATAATATTTAACGCATCTCGCCCGTCGCCAAAGCTATCTGACATGCTGCCATTAAAATTAATATTACCGGCCGCCGTTAATGTAAAAGTGGTTTTTTTGTCAGCATCTAGGATACCCGCTGGCAGCGACCATCCATCATTATTAGGGCTATTGGCACCGTTATATGCCGCGAAATTATTAAAATTTATGTCTTTTTCAAAACCAATAGAACCCTGGCTAGTGACGGTTAAAGAGCCGGCTTTTGTGGCCGTGCTATTGAAAGTTCGCGATAAATTTAATGCTCCAAGTGTAACATTACCTTTTGCATCGATGGTTATATCACCGGCGCCGTTCGTGGCGGAAGTGTTTAGAGTTGCATTAGCCGCCAATACGGTGCCGCCAACAGGAACTTGGGAACTGCCTATTTTGATATCGCCGCCGTTAGTTATGATACTGGTAGTGCCAAAATCAATATTGCCACCAGCTTTAAATTCAAAACCAAGCCTATCATCGCCAGAAGCTTTTACTTCTGTAACTGTAGCATCAATTTCATTTCCGCCACCATTAAGCGATTTACCGAATTTAATATCTTTGGCCGCATCCAGAATGAGTGTTGAACTCTTCGTCCCGCCAACAGTGAAATCTAAATTTGCAGCGATATAAATATTGCCATCATTAGGAGAACCACCAGAACCAGTTGAGATTGTGACTTGAGCACCATTTCCAGATGACAGCGCACTTATTATCCTACCCCAACCAATAAAGGCATCATCAAGTTTAGGTGAGTAAGTCGTCCCCGCAGTGACGAAGTCATTAGTTCCTGCATCTGCATTTATAACCACATCAAAAGGATCTATCAGCCAGTGGCCAGCATTCCCAGAGAGTGCAGATATATCCGGGGGCAAGGCCAATTCTAATCCTTGCAAGCCAGACGTCTCCACAAACCCGCCTGCGCCAGCCAAACCACCTTTAACGGAAAGTTCGCCGTATACTCTTGCGGTATCCAGCGCAAATGCAATTATGCGCCCGCCATTATTTAACTCAGTTGCATCAGCATGAACTCCAGCATCCTTTCCAAAAAATAAAAACTCTGCATTATTGATATTTTTATTTTTACCAGATTGATCGCCGCCCAATAAAACTTGCCCGCCGCCCTCGCGGCCGGATGCATTCACTTCCGCCTTATCTGCTACCCCTACCTTATTACCTAGTAATTTAATATCACCACCCACCCCATCGCTCGACTGCGCGGTTATTTTTCCCTGCTGCACGACTTCTGTTTTATCCGTGCTGTTTAATTCAATATGCCCGCCCTGGGTTTTGCCATCTGCCGTTATTTGGCCGCTATTGGTAACAGACGCACCTATAATTACGGCTTCACCAGCGCTGGCATTTTCGCTATTAACATCTATTTTCCCTGCATTAATAACGTCCGAGCCACCTCCAAGAGTAAAACTGCCGTCGGCATTAACCACCGCGGATTTAGCCGATTTTAGTTCGCCCTGGTTTACCGCCTGGGTAAAAACATCCTGGCTTACGCTAGCTGTTAATAATACTTTACCGCCCTCTGCTTTAATTTCGCCGCTATTAATTACAGCCGCGTCTACGCCCAAATCTTGCTGCAAGCTGGCCTGTGTTATTTTCACACCGAGCAACCCATTGGACTCAAAGGTTAGAACCGCCTCTTTACCGGCCGCCAAATTAACACTACCTAAATTGGCGCTAATTAGGCCTTTATTCTCTACACTTTGGCCAATTAAACTAATATTGCCGCCGGTTGCAGCATTTAACAGCCCGGAGTTAATCACACGGCCTTCACTTCCCTCTAACGCATTTAATGTAAATCTGCCATTAAGATAATCCTGGTCACTCATTTGCAGTGCCGAAGCGATTAATCCACCGGCGTTTACACTTGCGTCTTCGGTAAAAATAAGCCCGTTGGGGTTAATTAATACTACCTGCCCATTGGCGTCGATGTGCCCCTGAATTAACGAGCCTTTGTTACTGAGGATTCGGTTAATCGCAATAGATGAGGTGGTTGGCTGAATAAATTGCACCCGCTCATCGCTGTTAATATCAAAGCTTTTCCAATCAATGCTTAAGCGTTCACTGGCTTGTTGGATGCGGGTTTCTTTTTCTATTTGTTCTATCACCCCCTCCCCGCCCACCACCTGCGCCCCTTCCGGCGCCGCTAACGCAGAATTACAAAATGCATGCGTTACGCTAGCAATCGCCACGGCCAATATTTGGGTTTTTTTAAACGTGAAAAACTGGGCCTGCATAAAACACCTTGAAAGGGGGACACTTTAAATTAAAAAAGGCCAGCGCAAGCTGACCCATAAAACACTACACACTAGCCGATGATATTTCTAATTGCTTTTTGTGCTTCAGCAGTCATTTTAACCACCAAATAATGCAGCACCCGCGTCAGCAGCGCTTTAGTTAATTCCTCTGCGGTTTTGGCCACAGCCATACCCAGTGCTTGCATAATTTTTTGCATAAAGCGCAGCACCCAGCTCTTCATATCCTTAATTTTTTCCATCCCGTATTGCAGAATCAACACTATTTTGTCCACGATGGTATCCGCGCCAAAAAAAGTTGTATGCAAGGTTGCAACAAACGCCGTGCCGATTTTTTTAAGTATCCAAAGCAAGCTAGCATCCAACCAGGCCCAGGTTTTTGGATTGGCTGGGTCTAACTGCGTTTTAGACTTTAAAAATTCTTCTACTGCATTTTCCACTGTATATAAGGGGGCGCGGCGGTTTAAGTCCGACCAGGTTGCATTTTCTACGGAATCACCATACTTGGCCATATCATGCGCAGCTGCACTTACAATGCTTTCGCTGGATGGTATTAAATGCCCATAGCCCGGCATAGGTGCATGCACAAAAGGATAAATTGGGATCATGGGCACTGGATCAGTGGCGTGATATACACGGTAAATATTATCTAACCCTATACGGCTACTTAAGCGCTTTGCAAAAGGCTCAAGACCGACGCGCGGCGCGCCAAAAGTGTATAATTTCACTGGCTTTTTAAGGCTTTGCGAGACCCAATCCGCCGCAAGTGTTGCCACCGCACCACCTAAACTATGTCCAATACAATGTACCATAAGTGCGGAGGTATTCTGCGCCATAAAGGCTTGAATTTCCGGCAGCATACTTTTGAAAATAGCGTTAAAGCCAATATGGACGGGTAAGCACGTTCTAGAAGTCTCAACCCCAATACGTGCATTACTAGCCCAATCTCCTTTTTTATTTATTTCGGTGGTGCCGCGGAAAACTATAATTACGTGATTGGCGTGGAGGCCTGAGCCTAGAGCACAAACACCGAAGCCATCCGGGGCACTCATTGCGCGAAAGCCGACTTCAGCGCTCAATACTTTTGTGCCTCCAGAAGAAAACAGCGAATTACTCAAAAAAATCTTAAGACTTGCTGGATTTCTTTCGTTTACAGCATACACTTCGCCCGCCAGATTGGCGGCACTCATAGGCGTTATATAAGTCATTTTTATTCCTTGATAATTTATTGGAATTGGTTAATCACCATATACAATTTGTAAATAAAACATTTAACCGCCCCACCTCTTTTCTTTTCGCCTCTTCGGTTAGTTCGCACGAAATATTTTTGAATTCTCCTCCATATTCTGAATTTTCAGCTTTATCCATTTTCCCGTGTAGCCAAATTTCATGCCGCACTCCGTCATAATCGACATACATTTCTTGATGCACCACAAACTGCACCAATGGCGTAAGGCGAACATCTTTTTTGGAAATCACAGGTAAGCTAAACATCCCATTTCCGTCAGTCAGGCAAGAATCCTCAAGTGGACTAGGTGTGTCGAAGGTGTAACGACGGATAACTTTGGCATTGGCTACAGGCACCCCTTTAAACAATACCGTTCCTTGCACCCGCGAAAAAAATACTACATCTTCCTTAGTAATCATATTTGCCTCACACGATGAATTAAAAATAACTGCTATTAACATTGCTGCGAGCCGGGTGTAACTTTTAACCACCCAAACCACTTGGCTATTTTTGCAATTCTCTTCCTCACTTCGATACTGCGAATCAACCAAAGCCATACTGCTCTCCTAACTATTGGGATGGCTGTTTATCACAGCTATAAGAGTTAAACAGCCGTCAATCCAATGCAAATCGGCTAATTTTTGGATTTGGATACCACTACGCGCTCGCCACTTTCCAAGTCCAGAGCCATTAGAGCTTTTTGTCCTTTATCCACTATCAGGGCGTAATCCATAGTGGCCTCTATATGTAATCCATACGGGTCAACCAATTTATTAGGTATGGATTTTTCGTTGCTAGAGAGAATACTTCGGGCACCATCTTTTGTCGGGTCATCGCTAATGGCTAGCGCGAACACCGCCGGTTTCAGTCGATCCACCATTAATGCACGGCTGCGGTCAGTATCTATACGAATAGAAGTTAATACGTTGGTGCCGGACGCTGTAAACGGCTCAATGTTATTTGGCGTTGTAGCATTGGAAAATATTGATCGGCCGCCCCGGTCCAAGCTATTAACATCATCGTAAACGAATGGCGCTTTCGCATTTATTGCATATACAAACTGATCGCCACTGAGGCTCGTCATAAGCAAACGATTACGTGGCGCGTCTAACGCGATGCTGCCTGAGTTAGCAAACGGGAAATCCGTATTAGGTAACGCTGCGTCCGCGTTACTATATCCGCCAGCAGATTTTTTCGTTGTTAAATCCCAATAATCTATATCTCCACTTCTAGAGCTAGCATTAAAAATTTTGGTCGCCTCTGTCCTTTGATCAACCGCTAGATCCGCCACTCCCCACCTACTTGTACCCCCTAATGCATTCGTACGAACGCCCGAATCCAATGCGATAGAAAACACCCCGGGACTTGTATTTGTTGACGATGTTTGACCTACATAGGCCACTTTGTTAATTTTATCCACAGCCACCGGTGCGCCGTTATAGTCTAAGCGATCCAATATAAAAGGGATTTCTGGCTGAGTACTATTGTCGCTCAAAATACTGCGCAACCCAGTTTTTAAATCCACCGCCACCAACGCTTTCGCATCGACATCAATTACAAGCGCCCGATTACGCCCATCCAAATTATCCCAAGCCACCGTTTGCGGCCCGACAAAATCTACACCACCATTAGCAGGAAATGCCTGGGTAATATCACCTTTGGTTACGGCTACATGCGCAGCATCTTCATTTATATTGCCCGCCACATCTTCCACCACAAGTTTTAAATTATTCACGCCATCCGTAAGTGCAGCAGCAGTTAATTCCCAGGTGCCTTTCGCCGTATCAACCGTTGCAGCAACACCATTTACTTTTAAACTTTTAACGCCGCTACCACCCTCTTCATCCTTAACTGTACCCCGCATAATTACACTGGCGCCCTCAGTTAGGCTCACGGCTGGGGGAAATAAAATATTAGCGGTCGGGGCCGTGACATCCGTTCGAGTAGTGGCCACACACTTCACATTCGCGCCACCAACACTTAGATTCGCCTCAACACTGGCACCTGCGGTAGCACTGGTTGTTACCCGCACGGCAATTGTGTTAGCTCCGCCGCTCACTGGTGTTTCAGCATTAGTAAAACTGCCACCATTAAATGAATATTGAGCGCTGGCATCGCCACTGATAACCACCTTGCTCGACGCATTCTCCCCGTTTAGGGCCAGTGCTGGCGTGAATACAACCTGGGCACCAGGCGCCTGATTAGTTAAGGGCGCACAGGCGGAGGGGTTAAAGGCAAAGCCGCTGGAACTTGATGAACTGCTAGAGGAGCTTGAGCTAGAGGAAGAGCTACTACTGGATGAGCTGGAGGAGGAGCTGCTGCTAGATGAACTGGAACTTGAGGAACTGGAGCTTGAGGAACTGGAGCCATTGTTGCTGCTGGACTTACTTTTGCCGCAGCCGGTAAGGCTAAGGGCGGCGATGGCGCAGGCTAAGAGGGCTAGGCGGTGAGGAGCTAATAACATGATGCGTTTTTCCTTTGACAAGGGGGGTTATGTGGTCTACGGCCTTGGGCTGGCATTATGCCAGAGGCTGGGCAGAAACTGTACGGCGCGGGCTCACAGCACCCGCCTAGATCGGAGCACAAGCACTAGGGGCAATCTCGCACACGGGCACTAATAGGAACATCGGTTCAGCCGATGGTGCAGGTGCGGCATTTTTACCAGGTTAAGCAGGTTTTTGCATAGGTTTTAACTGGGGTGAAACCGGTTAACTGCTCTAAATGCTTGGCAAATGTAAACGCTCAGATAATGGCAATCGCTATAGTCATAATGACCAATCAGGGATCGTTTGCTGATGGTGGAGGCAATTCAAAGGCAAAGGCGCTATTTATTTCATCTTTTGTTGAGATATTTGCAATGAAGGTTAAATGCGCCAGCTACGAG